>Ga0079224_100001058_pt1 | contig 30236 bp, 23 predicted proteins | sample Stecom2015_FD_80414 | JGI IMG/M metagenome (GOLD analysis project Ga0079224, IMG submission 80414) | Agricultural soil microbial communities from Utah to study Nitrogen management - Steer compost 2015 | ecosystem: Environmental > Terrestrial > Soil > Agricultural land | place: USA: Utah... | reverse complement strand
CGTTGGCGTCTTGCCCGAGCGCGCCGCGCGCGGCCGAACGCCGATACTTGACGATGAAGTAAGCAGCGAACGCCGCCACGGCGGTCGCGCCGAGCATCGTGACGATGATCACGAAGTAATGGAGCTGATCGATCTCCCGCGCGATCGTGGACGATTGCGGGGGCAGAAACAGAATGGTTCGCAAAAACTCATTCACGGCCCGCGCGCGCTCCCTTCCTGGACAAAAGAGCGATGCCGAGGCAGAGCGCGAGAAAGATCCCGCCAGCCCCGATCTGGAACGCTCGCTCGATCAGCCCCCGGTACCGAGCCGCGACGCCTTCGAAGCGAAAGCAGGCGAGCACGCGTTCGACCAGCTTTCCGCCTTCGCTCGCCGGTTTTCCCTCGAAGGCCGCCCGCACCTCGGCCGGCTCGAAACGAATGCCGTGGAGATAGCGCACGACCTCGCCCTTGGGCGAGATCGCGAAGATCACCGCGGGGTGCGCGTACTGCTCGGTGCGCTCGTCCCATCGGTACCGGAAGCCGACCGCCTCTGCCACGGCGTCGATCGCGGCCTTCTCCCCGACCAGAAACGGCCAGAGCTCGCGGCGATCCGCGTAGCCCGCGTGGGCGAGCACGGTGGCCTGGGTCCGCGCGGCCTCGTGAACGGTATCCCGCGGATCGATGCTGATCGTGACGAGCGAGTACGCGCTGCCGAGCGGTGTCTCCGAGCGCCGAACGAGATCGCCGACGCCGCGGAGCACGAGGCTGCAGAGCATGCTGCAACGGTTGTAGGCGAGCACGAGCAGGGCGGGCTTGCCGTTGCCGACCAGCTCTCCGAGCCGAACGCTGCGCCCGTCGCTCGCGACGAAGCGAGCCTCGAGCGGCAAGCGCGCGCCGACGCGCTCGTCCACGCCGATGCCGAGCATCGCGGGGGGCGGCGCCGTGCCGCCGACCTCGGGCCGAACGCGCAGCGCGGCGCGGGCGGGCTCGGCGCTGGACGCCCCGGGCGTCGCGAGCGACGCCGCGAGGGCGAGGCAGAGCATCCAGAACAGGCGTGTCATCGGTTCTCCCGCGGCGGTGGCTCGAGCGGAACCGGCGGTTTCCGCTGGTCCGGACGCCGGTCGATGTAGAGGTCGATCGCGCGCTCGAGCGGGATGTGCACGACGCGGCGCTCGCGATTCACCCAGCCGAAGCTCTCGCGCATGCGGCGCGCAGCGACGTTGGTGGTGACGACCTCGCCGCGAAACAGGGTCATCTCCGTCTGACTCACCTCGCGCGGCGGCTCCGCGCTGCGCGGGCTCGCGGCGAGCACACCCTCCTTGCCATCCATCAACACCCAGGCGATCAGCACGCCGATGCCCGTGATGGCGACGCTCACGGCCGCGGTGATGGAGATGAAGCGGCCGTTGACGCGATCCGGTTCTTGCTCGACGTTCATAGCGGGCTCCGGTACTCGAGGCTCTGCACGAGCGCGGGGTCGTTGACGGGCACCAGGGCCTTGCCCCGCAGCAAGAAGGCGCCGAAAGCGACGGTGGTGCCGCCCACCGCGGCGAGCGCCGCGAGATCCCAGACGTTCGGCACGGGTCCGTGGCCTTCGCGAGACGGCGCGACCAGCCAGAAGACGTCGACGTAGTGGAGGACCACGATCCACGCTCCGACGATCGCCATCAGCTTTCCGTCGAACTTGATGGGGCGGAGCAAGAGCACGAAGAACGGCAGCACGAATCGCCCGAAGAAGAGCAGCGCCGCGATCGCGCCGAAGCCGTTCCGGGTGCGCTCGAGGAAAAACTCGACTTCCTCCGGCTTGTTCGCGATCTGGATCAGGAGCACCTGGAAGAAGGCGATGTACGCCCAGAAGATGGTGAACCCGAGCATCAACCGGCCGAGCGCGTGGAAGTGGGGCGGGCGAATCCACGGCTCGCCGGGGATGGAGCGGCGGGCGGCGAACGCGAGCACGGTGAGCAGCCCGAGGCTCGCGATGAAGCCGCCCGCGAAGTAGTAGACGCCGAAGATGGTCGAGTACCAGAGCGGCTGCAGCGACATCAGCCAATCGAACGCCGCGAAGGTGAGGGCGAGCGCCACGATCGGGAGGAGCGCCGAGGAGAGCGTCCGTTCGCGATCGTGAGTGAGCGCCGCGCCCCGAGGCGCCTCGCGATCGCGCGCGAGCGACCAACGCCGGAGCAAGAACGCGACCCCGATCCAGATCGCGAAGTAGACCACCGTGCGGCCGATGAAGAACGGGACGTTGAGGTAGGCGCGCTTGTGCTCGAGGAGCTCGCGGACCTCCGACGACACCCCGTCGGCGGAGACCCACACGTAGAGGTGATCGAGGCCGAAGGCGAGCGGAACGAACAGGATCGCGAGCGCCGGAAAGACGGAGGGGATCGCCTCGTTCAAGCGGCGCACCACGACGTTCCAGCGAGCGCCCACCGCGTACGTGATCATCAGGAAGATGAGGCCCCCGAGCGCGATCGACGTGGCGAACGCGAACGCCGTGAGGTAGCCCACGTAGGTGTCCACCGTGGCGACGGCCCAGCCGATCGCGACGGCGAGCCAGCCCACGAGCGCGACGATGGCAGAGACGAGGAACACTTTTCGGCCGTCGAAGAGCAACGCGCGTTCCTCTCCGGGCGACGCTACCGAAGCCATGATTCCGCCTCCTTGCGGAGCTCGGGCGACAGCGCGGCGAGCTCGATGTTTTGGCTGAGCTGCAGCGCCTGGACGAAGGCGACGACGGCCCAGCGGTCCCGAATCGCGAGCTCCTCCTGGTAGTTCGGCATGAGTCCGTATCCCTGCTCGATGACGCGATACAGGCGCCCCGCGGGGTAGTTGCGGAGACGCGGCTCGTGCAGCGAGGGCGGCGGCCGGAGCCGCATGTTCTCCGCGACTTGCGAGACGCCGTTCCCGAGCTCTCCGTGGCACGTGGCGCAGAAGATGCGATAGCGATTCTCACCACGGGTGAGCAGCGCCCGGTCGACCTGGATGGGGATGTAGGAGAGATAGCCGCCTTCTTCGAGGCCCGTGACGAGCTCGGGCGGACCGATCACCTGATCGCGGTGGATCGTTCCCCGCGGCGGGTCGCGCATGATCTTCCCATCCGTGAAGAAGCGACTCGACTCGTAGGGCTCGTAGCGGAACTGGTGGATCATGCGCTCGAGGTCGACGCCGTCGTCGTCGCAGGCGGCGGCGAACGGCGAGAGCCCGAGCGCCAAGACCAGCGAAAGGGTGCGTCGGCTCATTGCGGCCGACCTCGCTCGTAGAGCTCGACGCGGAGCGGCCGGAAGCGGGCGAGCTCTTCTCGCGTGCGCTCGGGATCGAAGCGCGGATCGGTGCCATCGACACGAAGCCAGAAGCGGTCGACGCTGGACGTCTCGAACCCCTCGACCTCGAACACCGGATCCCAGAGCTTCACCAGGCGCCCGAGCACGAGGACGCCGAAGAAGGCCGTAAACGAGGCGAGCAGCACCCCCATCTCGAAGGTGATGGGGACGAACGCGAGCGGCATGTGCGGGGGCCGGCCGCCGACGTCGAGGGGATAGAGGTAGCCGACGAGCAGCCACTGGAGCCCGTAGGCGAGCCCCGCCCCGAGGATGCCGCCCACGAAGATGGCGAGCGGCAGGCGCGAATGCCGGAGCCCGAGGCCGACGCGCACGTCTTCCGTGGAATAGGGGGTGTGGGCGTCGATGTCGCGATAGCCCTGTTCGCGCAATGCGTACGCGGCTTCGGCGAGCTCGGTGGGCCCCGGGAACTCAGCCAGCAGCATGCGGTGCATGACGACCCTCTCCGTGGTGATGCTCCTCGTGGAGCTCGTGGCGGAGCTCCTTCACCTCCGAGGCGGACACGATCGGGATGAAGCGCAAGAACAGCAAGAACAGGAACAGAAAGAAGAAGATGGTGCCGAAGAAGATCGTGAGATCCACCCACGTCGGCGAGTACGACTCCCACTTCGACGGCAAGAACTCCCGCTCCAGGCTGAGCACGATGATGACGAAGCGCTCGGCCCACATGCCGACGTTGATCGCGATCGACGCCCAGAACAGCACCCAGACGTTCCGGCGCAGCTTGCGCGACCAGAAGAGCTGCGGCACGAGCACGTTGCCGAGGAGCATCACGTACCAGAGCAGCGACCCGGGCGCCGTGGGGCGCGCGCTCAAGAACTGTTGGATCTCGTACGGGTTCCCCGAGTACCAGGCGATGAAGTACTCGATGAGGTAGCCGTACGACACCATCAGGCCGGTCGCGAGGATGAGCTTCGCGCAGTTCTCGAGGTGGCGTTCGGTGATCACGTGCTCGAGGCGGAACAAGACGCGCGCCGGGATCACGAGCGTGAGCACCATGGCGAAGCCGCTGAAGATGGCGCCCGCGACGAAGTAGGGCGGGAAAATCGTCGAGTGCCACCCCGGCGTGAGCCCCATTGCGAAGTCCGAGCTCACGATGCTGTGCACGGAGAGCACGAGCGGCGTCGCGAGCCCGGCGAGCACGAGATACGCCGCGCGATAGTGCCGCCACGTGCGCTCGCTGCCCCGGAACCCGAGCGCGAAGATGCCGTAGAGTCGGCGGCGCCAGCGCTCCGGCGCGCTGTCGCGAATGCTCGCGAGGTCCGGGAGCAGCCCGAGATACCAGAAGAGGAGTGAGACCGTGAAATAGGTGGAGATCGCCGCGGCGTCCCAGGGGAGCGCGCTCTTCACCTGAGGCCAGGTCGCCGTCGTGGACGGGTAGGGAAAGAGCCAGTATCCGAACCAGGGTCGCCCGAGGTGCAGGAGCGGAAACAGCGCCGCCTGGATGACGGCGAACAACGTCATCGCCTCGGCGAAGCGGTTTATGGACGCGCGCCAGCGTTGCTCGAACAGATGGAGCACCGCCGAGATGAAGGTGCCGGCATGCCCGATCCCGATCCACCAAACGAAGTTGATGATGCCGAACGCCCAGGCGACGGGGACGTTGTTTCCCCAAACGCCGATTCCGGTCCACACGGTGTAGGTGATCGCCGTGAACAGGACGAGCGTTCCCGCGAACGTGAGCGAGAAGGCGAGCTTCCAGCCGTTGCCGCGGTACGTCCACGAGCCCGAGAGCAGCCGATCGCTGAGCTCCCGATCCGTCGGCGCGCCGAGAATGAGGGGAGGTGCCGCCATCAGGTCGCGAGCTCCTCTTTTTCGTTGACGATCTTCGCGAGGTAGAGCGTGCGCGGGCGCGTCCCCTGGTCGTGCAGGACGGCGTACGAACGGGGCTGCTTGCGCCACGCGACCATGGGTGTGTCTTCGTGCTCGAGGGAGCCGAACTGAATGGCGCCGGTCGCGCACGCCTGCTGACAGGCCGTGACCACTTCACCGGGCCGAATCGGCGTGCGTTCGACGCGGGAGCGAATCTCCGCCGTGCGGATGCGCTGCACGCAGTACGTGCATTTCTCCATCACGCCGCGCTCCCGCACGGTGACCTCGGGATTTCGCTGCATGCGCGTGGTCGTCTCGTCGCGCGTGTACTCGAAGTAGTTGAAGCGGCGGACCTTGTAGGGACAGTTGTTCGAGCAGAACCGCGTCCCGATGCAGCGGTTGTAGACCATCTCGTTCAAGCCGTCGGGGCTGTGAACGGTGGCGTTCACCGGACACACGTACTCGCAGGGCGCCATCTCGCAGTGCTGGCAGAGCATCGGTTGATGCACGACGCGCGGGCGCTCGTCCTGGCCGAAGAAGTAGGTGTCGATGCGCAGCCAGTGCATTTCCCGAGCGCGCAACACGCCCTCTTTGCCGACGACGGGCACGTTGTTCTCGGCCTGACACGCGACGACACACGCGCCGCAGCCGGTGCAAACGGTGGTATCGATGGTCATCGCCCATTGCGGTCCGCGAAACACGCGCGGCGGGAGGAGGCTCGGCGTCTCGCCGTGGAGCTCCCCGGTGATCGCCTCGGGGTTCTTGCGGTACTCGCCGAGGGTGCCCACCAATGCGAGCGGGCGACGGTAGAGGTGGCGTTGCTCCTGGGTCACGGCGACGCGCTCGCGCTTCGGCGTCACCTCGACGGCGATGTTCCCCACCGCGGCCGCATCGCGCGGTCGAAGCCGATACGCGTTCGCGCCGAGGCCCTCGGCGATCGGCCCGCCCTGGGTCCGCCCGTAGCCGAGCTCGAGCGTGATCGAGTGATCCGCGTGGCCCGGGAGGATCAGCGCCGGAACGTCGAGCGCCCGCTTCCCGGCGCGAACGTGGAGCACCTGGCCGGTCTCGACGCCGAGCGCGCTCGCGGTCGCCGCGCTCAGGATCGCGGCGTTGCCCCAGCATTGCTTGGTGAGCGGGTGGGGCAGCTCCTGGAGCCAGGGATTGTTCGCGAAGCGCCCGTCGTAGACGGCGGGAGACTTCTCGAAGTTGAGCTCGAGCCCCGGCGCTGGCGGCTCGAGCGCCGCGCGCAGCGGCTCGGCGGCTCCCGCGAACGAGGGCTTCGCCTCCACGCGTTCGAACGCGCTCTCGGGGTCGAGCCCGCGCTGCAGCAGGGCTTCCCACTGCGGTCCTTTGCCCTGGGTCCGGGTGCGGAAGTGCTCGCGCAGCAGCTCGTGCCCACGCGCGTCGATCTCGCCCGCGAAGAGCGCGAGCACTTCGGGGATGCTGCGCCCCGGGTACAGCGGCTCGATCAGCGGTTGAATCACGGAGAGCGTCCCGTCGTAGGCCCGCGCGTCGCCCCAGCTCTCGAGATAGTGAGTTCCCGGCAAGACCCAATGACAAGCGCTCGAGGTCTCGTTCTCGAGCTGGGTGAGGTGGAACGTGTTCGGGACGCTTCGGAGGTGCGCCGCGAGCTCGAGCTCGGCATCTGCGTCGTAGACGGGGTTCGTGTCGAGGAGCACCACCGTATCGACGGCTTTGCTGCGGATCGCGGTGACCAGATCCTCCAAGGAGGCTTCTCCCTCGGGCGCGAGGAGAACCGGTTCCGTAAAGGACGTGGTCTTGCCGTGATTTCCGAGCGCGGCGTTCATCGCGTGGGCGGCGAGGTGCGTGCTCACGGGCTGGCGGTCCCCGGCGATCACGATCGAGGCGCCCGGTGCCGCGAGCAGGTCGCGCGCGACGGCGCGGATGAATGCGGCATGCGGCGAGCCCTCGGCGCGAGGCAGCCGCCGCGCGATCTCGGCGGGTAGACCCGGGGCGCCGCGCCCGGAGGCGGCGAGCTCTCCCAAGATCCGGAGCGCGACTCCTGGAACGTCGAGCGCGCGCACGGCGAGCCGGTGATCCGCCACGCTCCCCGTCGGGGTGAACATGGCCTCCACGGCGTAGAGCCGATTCATCGGGTCCTTGGGTCGCTCGAGGCGCCGCCCCTCGGCGAAGTCGCGCGCCCAGCGCACGGACATCGGCATCGTGGACGTGAAGTCGGCGTCGAGAGCGAGCACGACGCGAGCCTTCGTGAAGTCGAACTGGGGCTCGAGCGGGCGCCCGAACGCCGCGCGCGTCGCGGCGTACACCCGCGTGTGCGGCGTCGGGCTGTGGAACACGAAGCGCGCCCCGGGCAAGCGCTTGCGGACGCGTTCGATCAGCATCTCGATCAACGGCGAGCTCTGGGGCGGCATCACGAACCACGGGGGGCGTCCGCGCGCTCCCACGCCGCGGACGTCCCGGAGCGCCAGCTCCCAATTGGCGGGAACCCCGTCCCGGAGCGGCGCTTTGAGGCGCGCCGGGTCGTACAGGTCGAGAATCGACGCCTGATCCCATGCGGACGTCGCGCCGAGGCTCGCCGGGTGATCGGGGTTTCCCTCGATCTTCACGGGTCTGCCTTCGCGACTCTCGACGACGAGCCCGATCGCGAACCCGTCGAGCACGGCCGAGGTCGCGTACTGGAGAGGAACTCCCGCCGTGACGCCGGGCGGCTGCCGAACGTAGGGGAGGATCTTTTCACGCCGGCGCTGGCCGCAGCCGCCGAGCGCGGAGAGCGCCGCGCTCGCGCCGAGCAAGCGGAAGAGCTCGCGCCGGTTCAGGTCGGGCCGGGTGAGCGCCGCGTCCGAGAATTCCCCGAGGGCGGACTCTGGCGCTCCGGGCGCGCTCGAGGGTCCGGTGGCCGTCGCGCCCGAAGGCGCGACCGGCAGGCGTACACGCTGCTGTTTCCCGATCGCCACTCTCTACCTCGCGGTTAGCGATGACAAGCCGTACAGGTGGTGAGGGGGGTGATCGCGCGAACGGTCTCCACCTCCGTGTCCGGACGCGCGGGCATCCCCCAGAACGCGTCGTAGCTCGCGGTCTGCACCGCGGCGCCGCCCGGGAAGCGATCGGCGTTTCGGTGGCAGTCGAGGCACCAACGCATCTGCAGCGACTCGACCTTCTCGACGCGCGCCATCTGATCGACGCGTCCGTGGCACTGCACGCAGCCGATACCTCGCTGCACGTGCACCGCGTGATTGAAGTACGCGAAGTCGGCCAGATTGTGGACCCGGTTCCACGGGATCGGTTGGTTCGAGAAGTAGCTGCGCCGGACCGGTTCGAGCAGCGGGCTCTCGTTCCACACCTGCGCGTGACACCCCATGCAGACATCCGTGGAGGGGACGCCCGCGGTCGCCGACGTTTCGGCTTCGCGGTGGCAGTACAGGCACTCGATTTCGTCATCAACGACGTGGTGCCGATGATCGAACTCGACCGGTTGGTCGACTCGGACGAACTGATCGGTGTTCCAGGGGGTTCTCACGTACACCATGAGCGCCACGAGCGCCGCCGGAGGCGTGAGCGCCATGAGCACCAACAGCACTCGAAAAACCGTGTTGGAGCGGCTCGGAAAAAGGGCAGCCATCGTCGATTCGCCGCGAGCTCGCGACGAATGCAATTAGCGGCCCACGCGGCGCGGCACGACGTGCACCACAGAGTTGCCGCGATGTCCGCGCGAGCCCCACCCTACGAAGGCTTTTTGCGCACGGAGCGAGCCGCAATTCTGCCACCGTGCGGCGGATCGCGGCGTGGCCGCTCCCGGACCGGACGCCGATTCCCTCACTCGTCTTCTCCCCCTCTCGTCGCCCCCAATGACTCGGTCTTTCGATTCGAGTCACCCGTCCCGATCGGTCTTCCCCGACCAGAACGACAAACGATTGGGAATGCGCCGACCCGTGCGGAAGATGGCGTCGAACGGAGTGCCCGCGTGGGCAGGCCCCGCCGAATTCGCCTCGGAGGGGACGGCGGCGCGTGCCGTCCCTGCGAAACGAGGCCAGAACGCCGATCCGTCAAACGGAGCGGCGTTCTGGGATGCTCGAAATCGCGGCTCAGGTGGACGCTGGGTCTTGCTGCGCGTAGGCGGGGAGCGGCACGGGCTCGCGGGGGCGCGCTCCCGCCGGCACGTTGTGCCGTCTTCCGCTCGCTCGCTCGAACTCGGAGACGTCGTGGGCGCAGATGATGGTGACTTCCGCGCCGTGGGCCCGCTTCAGCTCGCGCAAACGCGCCTGGTTGTGAAGGCGCTGCTTGCGATCTTTTTCCATGAGGCGTTGATAAGCGCGCAACCCCGGCGTGCACGACGGCGCGGAGACGTTCATCTCAGCGTGATAGAAGTACGCATCACCGGCGAGGAGGAGCCAGTCGCGCTCGCGGCGCACGGCGACCCCGGCGTGGCCCAGCGTGTGGCCGAACAGGGGAATGAGCAACACGTCCTCGGGGGCGCCCACGAGCTCGCGCACGCACTCGAAATCGAACCAGCGCTCGCCGCGGGGGACCTCGTAGGTGAGCCAATTGCCCCGAGTGGACCACTGCTGCGGCCGGTAGCGCATGCGATCGAGCGGTGTTCGGCGCGCCATCGCGGCGGCTCGCTCGGGCTCGAGCAGGTGCACGCGTGCGTGCGGGAAGTCGTCCAGGCCGCCGGCGTGGTCGAAGTCGAGGTGCGTGAGCACCACGTGGCGCACGTCGAGCGGATCGAAGCCGAGCGCTTGGATTTGCCGGATTGCCGTCATCTCCTCGCGGAGGTCGGGCTTGAGCAGCTCGCGAAACGTGCGACTGAGTCGCGCGCGCGGCGCCGCGACGTCGCGCAGCCCGTAGCCGGTGTCGACGAGGACCAGGGAGCGGCCGGCTTCGACGAGCAAGCAGTGGCACGTCAGACGACCGCGGAGGCCCTTCGCGGTCCGGCCGTCCATGACGTAGCCGCCGATCGGGCAGCTCGAGACGCAGTTCAGGTGGTGGATCTTCATGGAATGTCTCCGGCAGTGCGGGCGCGTGTGGGCGTTCGCCGCGCGAGCGCGCGTCAGCGCGACGCCGGCTCGTTCGCCTCGTCGCGTTCGGGCGCGTTCGCGTCGTCCCGTCCGCCCCGGAGCAGCGCCACCGCCGCGAGTGCCGCCACGATCAGCGCGAGCGCGCCGAGCAAGCGCGGTGACCGCATCCGCTGATCACGCCGGCGCAGCCCGCGCGTGGACAAAACCGGACGCGTCGCCTCGGAGCGCGAATCGGGCATACCGGGAGTCGAGTGCTGAATCGGTGATTGCGGCATCGAGGACGGTCCGCGCTTCGGCTCGCGCGTCCCTGACTCGTGAAGTCGCAAGGCACGTGCCAGAGCAGCCTCTCCGGGCCTCGTCGCGCGGCGCCACGGCACGGGCCTTGCTGCAGTTGTCGGTCACGTTCGACCGAGTGTCGAAGGGCGCGGTCCGCACCCGAGCGAGCTCGCGCGGAGCTTTCGGGAGCGTCGGCCGCAGAAGCGAGGAAACGAGCACTCCATGACAAGCCCCGTATTGGCTGCTTTGTTCGAGGACCACCCCAAGCTGAGCGAGGCGCTGCGTCGGCTCGCCGAAGCCGGTTTCCCCGAGGAGGATCTCAGCATTCTCGCCTCGGATCGCACCGCGGAGCGCGACCTCTCCGTCTCGCGGCGCGCGGAGAACGAGCTCCAGTCGCCGCTCGAGGGCATCTTGCTCCGCCTCGCCTCGAAGCTGCGCCCGCTCGCGCCGCTCGGGGCTCCCGGCTCGGGAACCGTCGCCGCGGGCCCGTCCGTCGTGTTGCTCGAGCGCGCAGGGCTCGGTACGGTGCACGGCCTCGAGCAGGCCCTCACGCGCTGCGGGGCTCCGCCGGACGTCGCGCGGCGCATCTTCCAGCGCGTGCGAAGCGGTGCCGTGCTCGTGCTCGGGCGCACTCCCGAGGATGACGCACGGCGCACGTTCGAGACGGCGGTGAACGGAGCCGCGCTCACGGTGGAGCTCCAGGGCAACGATCAGCCGATCAACGCCGTCGGCATCGTCGTGCCGCCCCAGGCCTCACCCGGCGAGCAGCGCGCGGCCTTTCTTCCCGCGATTCGCGGCCTCGGCCGTGACGACATCCTGCGCAACCGAACACAGCGCTGAGCGGAGCCATGCCTGAGCGTCAGGTCCTTCCAGTTCTTCCCCTGCGCGGAACGGTGATCCTGCCCGGGCCCACGATCACGCTGAGCGTGTCGCGCCCGGGAGCGCTCCGCGCCCTCGAGGCGGCGATGCAAGGGGACCGTTTGATGTTCGCCGCGGCGGAGCGGACGGAACGGGAAGGCGCCGAGCAGCCGAGCTCCGACTCCTTGCACGCGATGGGCGTGCTCGTCCGCATCGGGCAGGTGCAGATGGGGCTCGGCGGGCTGCAGGTGATGCTGACGGGCGAGCAGCGCGCCGCCGCCATTTCGTACTTGCCCGGGCCGTTCTTGCGGGCGGTCGTGGTGCCGGTGCAGGCGATGCCGCCGGTGGATCCCAACGAGCCGACGTTCCTCGCCCTGTACCGGGAGACGCGGGAGCGCGCCGTCGAGCTCGGGCGGCTCCGCGGGCTCTCCGAAGAGGCGCTGCAGAACCTGCTCGAGTCGATCACCGACCCGAGCGCGTTCACCGACTTCGTCGCCAACTACCTCGACCTGCCGATGGCCGAGAAGCAGCACCTGCTCGAGACGCTCGCCGTCGAGTCGCGGCTCCGCCGCGTGCTGCTCCACGTTCAACGCGAGCTCGAGCTCCTTCGGGCTCAGCAGGAGATCAAGAACAAGGTCGCCGAGGAGATCGGCGGTCGGCAGCGCGAGCTGTACCTGCGCGAGCAGCTCAAGGCGATTCGTCAGGAGCTCGGCGAGGCGGACGAGGCCCGCGAGCGCGACGATCTGCGCCAGCGCCTCGAGCGGCTCGATCTCCCCGAAGAGGCGCGCACGGAGGTGTTCCGCGAGCTCGGGCGCCTCGAGCGCATGGGGCCCGAATCCATGGAAGCCCAGGTGATTCGCACGTTCTTGCAGTGGGTCTCGGAGCTACCCTGGAACCAGCGGACGCCGGACGCCCTCGATCTCGTGAACGCGGCGCGCGTCCTGGACGAAGATCACTACGGGCTCGGGGACGTGAAGGATCGCGTCCTCGAGTTCCTCTCGGTGCGCGTGCTGAACGCGCGGCGCGCCGCAGCGGCGAGCGAGGCGTCTCGGGCGAGCAACGGCTCCGGCGGAAACGGGGCCGGACGCCCGGAAAAAGCCGAAGGGCCTCCGACGGCGAAGACGGAGGGCCGTCGGACCGCGCGCGCCCTCGCTCGCGGTCCGATCCTCCTCTTCATCGGCCCTCCCGGCGTGGGCAAGACCTCGATCGCGCAGTCGATCGCGCGGGCGCTCGGGCGCAAGTACGTGCGCGCGGCTCTCGGCGGCGTGCGCGACGAGGCCGACATCCGCGGGCACCGGCGGACTTACGTCGGCGCAATGCCCGGGCGCATCATCCAGGGGATGCGTCAAGCGGGCTCGAAGAACCCCGTGTTCCTCCTCGACGAGGTCGACAAGCTCGGCGTCTCGTTCCAGGGCGATCCGGCGAGCGCGCTGCTCGAGGTGCTCGACCCCGCACAGAACCACTCGTTCACCGATCACTACCTCGGCGTCCCGTTCGACCTGAGCGAGGTCTTGTTCATTGCCACGGGCAACTACATCCACAACATTTCGGGCCCGCTGCTCGACAGGATGGAAGTGGTCGAGTTCGGCGGGTACACCGATCGCGAAAAGGCAGAGATCGCGCGGCGCTTCTTGATCCCGCGCCAGCTCCAGGAGTCGGCGCTCGAGATTTCGGGGAAGCCACCGGTGTTCACGGATCGGGCGATCGCGACCATCATCAGCGAGTACACGCGCGAGAGCGGCGTCCGCCAGCTCGAGCGTCAGATCGGCGCGGTCGTGCGCAAGCTGTCGCGGCGCGTCGCGACGGGTGAGCCCGTGGACACGCGCATCGACGAGCCGTTGGTGCGGGAGCTGCTCGGCCGCCCCCGCGCCCGCCCCGAGCGCGCCGCCACGGAGGACGAGATCGGCGTCTCGACCGGCCTTTATTACACGCCGGCCGGCGGCGACATCATGTTCGTCGAGGCGGAGGTGCGCCGGCGCGGCTCCGACGGCGGAGCCTCCGGCGACATCTCGCTCATCCTCACCGGGCAGCTCGGCGACGTGATGAAAGAGTCGGCGCGCGCCGCGCTCACCTACGTCACGGCGCATGCGCGCGAGATCGGGATCCCGGCGGACCAGGTCGGGCCGTTGGAGGCGCACGTGCACGTCCCCGCGGGAGCGATCCCGAAAGACGGCCCCTCGGCGGGCGTGACGATCGCGACGGCGCTCGCCTCGGCGCTCTCCCGGCGGCGCGTCCGTCGTGACGTGGCGATGACCGGCGAGATCACGCTGCGCGGGCGGGTGTTGCCGATCGGCGGGGTCAAGGAGAAGCTGCTCGGCGCGCACCGCGCCGGGATTCAGCACGTGATCTTGCCCGCGGAGAATGCCGTGGAGCTCGAGGATCTCCCGGAAGACGTGCGCGCCGAGCTCACCGTGCATCCTGTCTCCGACCTCGGCGAGGTGCTGGCGATCGCGCTGCTCCCGCCCGGCGAAGCGCGGCCCGCGCGCGAAGCGCCGCCCGGCGATCGCCCGGCGCCGCCCGGGGTCCTCCACGCGGGACCCGCGCGCTCTGCGTCGAAGTAGCACCGACCTCCGTGGTGCTCCGACGCCTTGCGGACGCCTTGCGATCGTCGTCGTCGAAGTAGCACCGACCTCCGTGGTGCTCCGACGCCTTGCGGACGCCTTGCGATCGTCGTCAGCGTTGCGGCTCTCGCGCGGACGTCAGCGGTGCGGCTCTCGCGCGGAGTTTCGCGTCTTGGCGTTCGTCTCTTGCGGACCCTCGCCGGCCGTCGACGGTTCTAGCGGTGGTGGTGCCCCCGCGCGACGTTCCCACCGGGTCGCGGACGCTCGTTCTTCGTCAGCGGGGGGTCTCGCGGACGCTCGGTGAGCCGTTCGTCCGCGCGGACGCGCGCGACGGCTCCGGCAAGAGCTCGCGAAGGCCGCCCTCCGGAAGCAGCGCGCGCGCCTGGGCGATCTGCCCGGCGCTCAGCAGGCGCTCGAGGGCGTGTCCGACCGCCTCGGTCAGCTTCGCGGCCCCCTCGTAGTCGAGCGCGAGGCGCTCCGCGATCTCGGCCTCGATGTTCGCGCGCGTGATCGAGCGATCCGGTCCCGCCGGCAGATCGAGCCAGTGGTCGTGGAACTCGCTCGGGAGCTGAGAGATGAAGTCCCGCGCTTCGCCCGGGGGGAGACGCCGGACGATGGCGGAGACGAGGATGTCGAGCGCGGTGAGGGCGCTCTCCGGCGTCTCGAGCCCGGTCGCGTCCTGGACGACGCGCGCCGCGGACAGGGTCGTCTGTCGCTGCCTCGTCTCGTGCGCCTGGGCGCGTTGCTCGGGGGACGGCCCGACTTCGGGGCGGGTGGGCCGTATCGGATGCACGACGCCCTCGGGTTTGAGCTCGGACGCTTCTGCGAGCTGCGCGCGCACCACCTCGGCCACGGCGCGCGGATCGACCCGTTGCGAGAGCAAGAGGTCGTCGAGCGTGACGAGGCCGACGACGCCGCCCCCGTCTTCGACGAGCGGAATGCGGCGAACGCGCCGCTCGCGCATCAGGCGCAGCGCCTCGCGCTCGTCGGCGTCGATCGACAAGACCACGGGGTTCCGCGTCATGACGTGCTCGAGACGCGTCGTGTTGAAGTCGCGCTCCGGCGCGACCACGCGCATCGCGACGTCGCGATCCGTCAGCACCCCGACGACGCGACCCTTGTCTTGCACGATCACGAAGCCGATGTGATTGCTCTCCATCGCGCGAACCGCTTCGTAGATGGGCGTGCGCGGGTTCTGAACGACCAGCCGCGACCGTCGGTAGCTTTCGAGGCTCATGCGGTCGATTCCCTGCAATGGCAGGGCCAGCGATCGATCGCTCCCCTGCACGACGGCCCCGCCGAGCCCCCCTCGGCGGGGCGGGAATCGAGCTCCATGCGTGGCGTGCGCCGTTTGCGCCCGGCGCGGGACGCGAGGTCAGGAGCGCATGAAGAACGAGACGCCGAGGCCCGCGGCGCCGAGCGTCGCGGCCGCGAGCAGCGGATGCAAGCTCACGTACGTGGTCGCGCTCCTCCGCAGGACGCGGCCCGAGTAGTCGCCGCGTTCGAGGCCGTGCGTTCCGTGCGGCACGTACAGAGCCCCTTCGGGCGCGCGCCCAGGGCGCGGCTCGCGCTGTTGCGCGTCGTACGTCGCGCGGAGCAGCCGATCGCTGAGCTGCGGAAAGCGCCGGAAGAGCGCGCTCTGCAGGCGCGCGCTGCCGCCCACGAACACGTCGCGCTTCGGAGTCTCCGCGCAGCTCAGGATGGTGCGCGCCACGAGCTCGGGGGCGTAGACCGGAGGCGGCGGTGTCGGGTCCTTCCCCGTGAAGCTCCCCGCGTGCTCGAAGAACGGCGTATCGAGCGAGCCCGGCTTCACGAGGGTCACCGCAATCGGGGCGCGCTCCTTCTCGAGCTCGATGCGCAGCGCGTCGATGAACGCGCGCACCGCGTGCTTGGCGGCGGAGTACATGCCGAGCAGCGGCATCGCGACGTCCGAGGCGATGCTGCCGACGGTGATCAAGGCTCCGCCGCCCGCGCGCCGGAGGTGGGGGATCGCGGCCCGGCACCCGTACACGGCGCCCCAGAAATCCACCTCCATGACCCGGCGCATGTCGGAAATCGAGAGATCCTCGAGACGGCCGTAGATGCCGACCGCCGCGTTGTTGATCCAGGTGTCGATGCGGCCGAACGTGTGCGCCGCGTGAGCGGCGAGGGCCGTGACCGCGGCTTCGTCGGCGACGTCGAGCACGAAGGAGCTGCCTTTGCCGCCGCTCTGCTCGATGTCGCTCATCGCTTTGCGGAGCCCGTCTTCACTGCGGGCGCCCAGCACGACCTTGGCTCCGCGCTCGGCGGCCATGCGCGCCGTGGCGAGCCCGACGCCGCTCGACGCGCCCGTGATGACGATGACCTGGTCTTCGAGTTTCTTGAGCTGCATTGAATGCATGTGGAGCTGCAATGGTCGTGCCCTCGTCGAGCAGTGTTCCTGCTCCGTCGTGCCCGCGTCGAGCGGTGTTCGTGCTTTCTCGCGCCGGACCGCGCCGGATTGCCTCACCCCGGGGCGAAAGCGCGCTCGGTGTCGAGGAGCTCTGCACGCAACGAACTCGCCAATTTGCCACGTTCCGTCTGCCATCGAGTCGGCTATGAGCATCTCGAGCGGGTCCACTCATGAGCGCCCAGCATCCCGAGCAGTCGAGAGGACGTCGCATGGCGATCGGTGCGGAGCCGCTGCCGGAGGGCGGTTGCTCGGTGCGGATCTGGGCGCCCGAGGCGAGCCGCGTCGACGTGGTGCGGTGCACGAGCGGGAAGGGAACGGAGGCCCACGCGCTGGAGCCCGAGGCGAACGGCTACTACTCGGGCGTGGTGCCGTTCCTCGGCGTCGGAGACCTCTACGGCTTTCGGTTGGACGGAGCCGACGCGCTCTATCCCGATCCCGCCTCGCGGTTTCAGCCCGAAGGGCCTCACGGTCCGTCGGAGGTCATCGACCCGTCGAGCTTCCCCTGGACCGACGCCACGTTTCCCGGCCTCGGCAAGGCGGGGCACGTGATCTACGAGCTTCACGTCGGAACCTTCACGCGGGAAGGGACCTACCGCGCCGCCACCGAACAGCTCGGAGAGCTCCGCAAACTCGGGATCACGATCGTCGAGCTGATGCCCGTGTGCGAGTTCGCTGGGCGCTTCGGGTGGGGCTACGACGGCGTCGATCTCTTCGCCCCCACGCGCCTCTACGGGCGCCCGGACGACCTGCGCCGCTTCGTGGACGAAGCGCATCGCCACGGGATCGGGGTGATCCTGGACGTCGTCTACAACCACCTCGGCCCCGACGGGAACTACCTCAAGCGCTTCTCCAAGGATTATTTCACGGATCGCTATCGGACCGAGTGGGGAGAGCCGCTCAACTTCGATGGACCGAACAGCGCGCCCGTGCGCGAGTTCTTCATCGAGAACGCGCGCCACTGGATCACGGAGTATCACTTCGATGGCTTGCGGCTCGACGCCACCCAGTGCGTGTACGACGCCACCCGGCCGCACGTGCTCGCCGAGATCACGCGCGCGGCTCGCGAGGCGGGGAGGGCGCGCGGGGCGAGCCTCTTCATCGTGGCGGAGAACGAGCCGCAGCACGCGGAGCTCGCGCGACCGCTCGAGCGCGGAGGGTACGGCTGCGACGCGCTGTGGAACGACGATTTCCACCACACGGCGATGGTCGCGCTCACCGGCCGTCACGAGGCGTACTACTCGGAGTACCGCGGGTCGCCACAAGAGCTGATCTCCGCGCTCAAGTGGGGTTACCTCTACCAGGGCCAGCACTACTTCTGGCAAGGCAGGCGCCGTGGACACGCCGCGCTGGATCTCGAGGCCACGAGCTACGTGACCTACATCCAGAACCACGATCAGATCGCCAACTCACTCGCCGGCGCGCGCATCGATCGCCTGACGAGCCCGGCGCTCTTGCGGGCCATGACGGCGCTGTTCCTGCTCGCTCCGCCCACGCCCATGTTGTTCCAAGGTCAGGAGTTCGCCGCGTCGGCGCCGTTCCTCTACTTCGCGGATCACCCGCCGGAGCTCGCGCGGCTCGTCGACGAGAGCCGCAAGAAGTTCCTCGAGCAGTTTCCGTCGATCGCGATGCGCGACGCCTCGGATCGCCTCGAGCGCTCCTCCGACCCCCACACGTTCGAGCGGTGCAAGCTCGACTTCACCGAGCGCGAGACGCACCGCGAGATCTACGATCTCCACCGCGAGCTGCTCGCGCTCCGGCGCACGGACCCGGCCTTCGCCCAGCAGCGCGCCGATCTCGTGCACGGCTCGGTGCTGGGCCCGGAGTGCCTGCTCTTGAGGTTCGTGTGCAGCGCCGGGGATCGGCTGCTCGTCACGAACCTCGGGCAAGATCTCGAGCTCCGCCCCGCGCCGGAACCGCTGCTCGCGCCTCCGGCGGGCACGGAGTGGCAGGTGCTCTGGTCGAGCGAGCACCCGCGCTATGGAGGGCTCGGCTACGGCGAGCCGTGGCAGGACGGGATCTTCGAGTTTCCCGGTCGCTCGACGACGGTGCTTCATGCCGTGAGCGAACGGGCGCGGGGAGGGGGAGGCAGGTGAGGGCAGGCGAACGACGGGAGACACACCGCTGAGCGAGGACAGTCATGGAGAAGCATCCCTGGTGGCAGCGCGGCATCATCTATCAAATCTACCCCCGCTCCTTCATGGACCAGAACGACGATGGAGTGGGCGACCTCGCCGGGATCATCGAACGGCTCGACTACCTCGTGTGGCTCGGAGTCGACGCGGTCTGGATTTCTCCCGTGTATCCGTCGCCGATGGCGGACTTCGGCTACGACGTCAGCGACTATTGCGACATCGATCCCGTGTTCGGGAGCATTCGGGACATGGACACGCTGATCGAGACGGCGCACGCGCGCGGCCTGCGCGTGATCTTGGATTTCGTGCCGAATCACACCTCGGATCAGCACCCGTGGTTCGTCGAGTCCCGCTCGTCGCGCGACAACCCGAAACGCGACTGGTACCTTTGGCACGACGGCAAGGAGCACGGGGCGCCGCCGAACAACTGGCTCAGCGTGTTCGGCGGCAGCGCGTGGGAGTGGGACGAGGGAACGAAACAATACTACTATCACGCGTTCTTGAAGCAGCAGCCCGACTTGAACTGGCGGAACCCCGAGGTCCGCCGTGCAATGTACGGCGCGATGCGCTTCTGGCTCGACCGCGGCGCGGACGGCTTTCGGGTCGACGTGATGTGGCACCTCATCAAGGACGCGCACCTGCGCGACAATCCACCGAACCCCGACTACGTCCCCGGCCCCGGGCAGCCGCCCTACAACGCGCTGATCCCCGCCTACTCGACGGATCAGCCCGAGGTCCACGAGGTGGTCCACGAAATGCGCTCGTTGGTGGATGCTTACGGAGAGCGCGTCCTCATCGGCGAGATCTACCTGCCGATTCGGCAGCTCGTCGCTTACTACGGCGACGACGGTCGCGGCGCGCACATCCCGCTGAATTTCGAGCTCATCAATCTGCCCTGGGACGCTCGCAGGATCGCGGCGTCCATCAGCGAGTACGAGGGCGCGCTCCCGGACTACGCGTGGCCGAACTGGGTGCTCGGCAACCACGACAACTCGCGCATCGCGAGTCGAATCGGCCCGCTCCAGGCGCGGAACGCCGCCCTCTTGATCCTGACGCTGCGCGGCACCCCCACGCTCTACTATGGCGACGAGATCGGCATGCGCGACTCCGTGATCCCGCCAGAGGTCGTGCGCGATCAGCAGGAGAAGAACCTGCCGGGGCTCCGGCTCGGGCGCGACCCCGAGCGTACGCCGATGCAGTGGTCGCCGGGACCGGGCGCGGGGTTCACCCGCGGCACGCCCTGGCTGCCGTTCGGGATCGACTACAAACACCTCAACGTCGAGGCGGAGCGCGACGACCCGGGCTCGATGCTGTCGCTCTATCGCCGCCTCATCCAGCTCCGACGGCGCGAGCCGGCGCTCGTGATCGGCGGGTACACGCCCGTGGTCACCGAGTCGGAGGAGGTGCTCGCGTACCGCCGCGAGGCGCGCGGCAAGGCGTTCCTGGTCGCGTTGAACCTCGGGCACCGCCCGGCGCAGCTGCTCTTCGAGGAGAACGAGTGCCGCGGCAAAATCGTCGTGGCCACGGAGTACCGGCGCGACGGAGAGCGCGTCGACGACCGGATCGTGCTTGCCGGCGATGACGGCGTCCTCGTCGAGCTCGACACGGGGTGCTGACGCGCTTCGGGACCGGAGAGCGGGCAGCGAGCGAGACAGGCGCCGGGTTCTCTGGGACACTCGGCGACGATGACCCTCGCCGACAGCGTCCGGCGCCGGCGCGCGCTCGTCGACCTCATCGTCGATCGGGCCCACTACGACGACGTCGTTCAACGCGCGCTCGGCCGGGCGCGCGTCTCGCTCTGGATCGGCACCGCCAACGTGAAGGACGTCCGCGTGGAGGCGCCGATCGGCTCCGTCGCCCGGGCGCGCGGTCGCTATCTCTCGATCACGGAGCGCTTCGTCGAGCTCGTGCGGCGCGGCGTGGAGATCCGGATCCTCCACGCGCGGCCCCCGTCCAGAGCGTTCCAGAGCGCGCTCGCCGCGACGCGGACGCTCGAGCCGCCGCTCTTCGAGATGCGCGAGTGCCCGCGCACGCACCTGAAGCTCATCGCCGTCGATGGCGCGTATCTCTACCTCGGCAGCGCCAACTTCACGGGCGCGGGTCTCGGCGCGCGCGGCGATCGCCGACGCAACTTCGAGATCGGCATCGCCACGGAGGACGACGTGCTGCTCGATCAGGCGCAGCGCCGCTTCGACGACATCTGGTCGGGACGCGAGTGCGCGGGCTGCGGTCTCCGCGCGCAGTGCCCGAAGCCCATCGACACGCTCACGCGAAAGCGGGCTCGCCGGCTCCGGACCGTGCGCTGAGCCGCGCTCGGCCCAAAATTCCGGCTGGCGTGAGAGCGGCGCGCCGAGCTCGGCTCAGGGCGGCGGCCCCGCGTCGTTCGGGTCCACGGGGGGCTCCGACTCGGGGGGATCCGGAGCGGTGGTCGGGTCGAGCGGCGCGCCTCCGGGATCCACGTCGGAAGGCGGCGTCTCTTCACCCTGCCCGCCGGGTGCGTTGCCGATGTCGTCCACCATGGAATCGTCGCGCGGAGCGGAGCCCGGCACACTCTCCGGGCTCTGAACGTCCGGGTCGTTGCCGCGGCACGCGCCGAGCGCGAACACGGCTGCCAGCGCGAGCGCTGAGCCGAAGTGCGGAATGGTCATCAGGAGCCTCCGGGCTCGGGTCGCAAGCGGCGTGCCAAGACGACGCGGATTTCCGCGCTTCTCCGGGCTTCGAGGACGTCGGGATCGAGCTCCGAGAGGATCCGGTGGGCGTCGCGGAACGAGATCGGATTGCCGAGGATCGGGCGATCGTAGTTCGCCGCGCGATCGCGCAGGTCCGTGTCTTCGCGGACGCGCACGAGAACGGCGCGCTCCGGGAGGAAGAGGGTCGTCACGCGCTCGAGCGCGTCGGCGGTGACGGGCGCTTCCGAAACCACCTTGTAGCTTCCGGCGCGTTCGCCGAGCGTGAGCGCCGGGGCGACGCTCTGAACGTCGAACGCGTGTCGGGCCTGGACGACGCCCGCGCGCGTGCCGATGAGCACGGAGTCTTCGATGACGCCGTCCTCGACGGTGCAATCGACGAGCACGGAGCGCCGCACGCGCGCTCGGCCGATGCTCGAACGGACGAGGCGATTGCCGTCCGCGTCGGGGGCGACGTCGATCCCGGCGAGCGCGCGGGCGATGTCTCCGCGGGCGTCGTCTTTGGCGAGCGAGGTGTAAAAGTCGAAAATCTCCCGGTGCTGGCCGATGTCGCCCCAATACGGCTCGCCGAGGTCGAGCGCGACCAGGCGCGGTGCACGGCCGTGCTGCGCCGCGAACCGGTCGACGACGCGACAGAGCCGAGCGAACAGGTCCGGCTGCTGCTCCTCGAGCGCGGAGAGCGCGGGGACGTCGCGGACGGTCTCCGCCCACACCCGCGCGCGCTCGCCGGGATCCGGCATCGCCGCGGTGACGAGGGCCGTGAAGAACTGCGGGTCGAGGTCGGGTCGGGTGCGCCGATCCGCTCCGGGGTCCATGACGTCGCTCGCGAACTCCTCGAGCAAGGCGTCGAGCAGCGCGCGGGAGAGCGCGATCGAGCCGAGGTTCACGCCACCCCAAAGCTCGCTCCCGCGGCGCTCGATCAGCCCGCGGTCGGCGAGCGCCTCCATTTCCGCGAGCGGTCGCCTCGGGATGAACGCCGTGATGCGACGCTCGGCGTCCACGCCCACCCAGTCCTTGTGGAGCGCTTCGCGCTCGCCGATGGGCCGCATCGAGACGAACCGCACGACGTCGGCGTCGGCGTAGAACGCATCGCTGCCCGACAAGTCGCGCGCGGCGATTTGCACCTCGTCGCCCCATTTGACGACGATGCCCTCGAAGCCCGACCGACGCAAAAAGCTCTCGACCGGCGCGAAGTAGCGGAGCGCGAGCTCCACCATCGGCAAGGAGCGGCGCCCGTCGCTCGTCGGGAGCGAGACGAACGAGGCCATCGCGGGTTTCTGGCCGTTGTCCGTCTCCGTGAACGGCGTGGAGCGCGTCCCCTCGCCGAACACGAAGGCGAGCAAGGCCCCCTCACCCGGGCGCACGTGCTCGCGAACGCGCTGCCATAGCAGGAGGAGCCCGAACGCCTGATTCACGGGGAGGTCTTCGTGGAGTGAGAGCGTGTGCTGCGCGCGCAGCTCGCTCCGCGCGGTGTCGAGCGCGCGCTTCCAGAAACGCTGGGCCGCCGCGGAGCCCGCGACGGTGCCGACGAGCGCGGGCGGGTTGCCCGTCTCGAAGAGCGCTGTCGTCGCGGCGATGTTCTCGCGAATCTGCGCCGCGAACGCGTCGTCCCGAGCGCGCGCGAGCAGCCGAGCGAGCGCTCCTTCGGGCTCCCGCAGTCCCTCGGCCACGATCTCCCGCGCGCGCTCCGGCGTGGAGGCGAGGGCGTAGAGTCGCAGCTGCGGGGCATTGCCGGAGGGACGGACGTGCGCGACGTCGCCGCTCGAGAAGCGGACCCGGATGCCGTCCAGGAAGTCGATGCGCTCGACCGCGCCGTAGCCGAAGAGCGTCGCGAGCTCGTCGCGGATGCGCGTGAGCCGCGCCGAGAGCTCCGGCTCGGCCTCGCTCGGCGGCTCCCCCGCACGCTCGAGCGAGACGGAGCTCTCCGCGAACGTTGCCGCGAGCACCTCCGGAGCGTTCGGCGAAAAGCGCGCGGCGATCGCGCGCCCGAGGGCGGCCGGCACGCCGTCGACGAGCCCGGCGTTGCCGAAGCGCCGCGGCAGGCGCTGCGCGAGCTCGTGGACCCGCACGCCTCGGGTCTTCGCCTCGGCGAGCACCGTGACGATGGGCAGAACGGCGTCGCGCGTGGCGAGCGCTTCGAGCGTGCGCCCGGAGCCCTCGAGCCGCGAGCCGACGAGGAAGCCACCGTTGGCTTCCCACCCCACGACGCGCTTTCGGGCCAGCGCTTGCATCGCCGCGACGACCCAAGGCGAGCCGATCCGCGTGCGCACCACCTCGACCCGCGCGCGCGGGAAATGGAGCTCGATGGCGTCGGTAGCACTGATCGGGACCGCGATGCCGTCGGCGTCGAGCGCTTCGGCCACGAGCATGCCGAGCACGTCGCCCGGGAGGAAATGGACCGCGCCTTCGCCGTCGATGCCGAAGACGAGCGGGCGATCGCTGTCGCCGTCCGTGGAGACGAGGGCGTCGAGCGCCCCGTGCTCCGCGCGCGCGCTCTCGGCGAGCGCCTGGATCTCGGCCACCATCGCGTCGGAGACGGCCTCCGTGTCGATGGCCACGAAGTGCGGCGTGCGCCCGCCCCGGACCACCCGAGCGCCGAGGCGCTCGAGGATTTCGGCGAGCAGCTCGCGGCCCACCGCCGAGTGCTCGTAGACGAGGATCGACAGGCCTGCGAGCGCGTCGGTCGGGAAGTAATCGAGGAAGCGACGCACGTACGCCTCGCGCGCCGCGTTGGTCTCGGGAGGCAGCGGCTCACGCGCTTCCCCGCGGAGCATGCCGGCGTCCGTGAAGAGGGAGGCGTTCGCCGGGCGGGCCGACTCGGCGCGGCGCACCCGCTCGACCGCGGCGAGCACCGGCGCCTCGTCGGATTTCAAGAGCTCGCCGCGGCTCGCGTTGAACTTGATGCCGTTCCGATCGAACGGGATGTGACTGCCCGTCACCATGATGCTCGGGCACCCCTCTCGGAGCGCGAAATAGGTGAGCGCGGGGCTCGGCAGCTTGCCGCAGTGGATCACCTCGAACCCCGCGTCGCGCGCGGCGCGGGCCACGGCGAGGGCGATGCGATCGCTGCTCGGTCTGAGATCCGAGCCGATGGCGACCGGCATCCCGGGGCGCGCGTCCTCGATCTCGACGAGGTAGTCGAGGAACCCGCGCGTGTTGACGTAGGCCTCGAGATCCGTGATGTCGGAGACGAGACCGCGGAGCCCGCTCGTCCCGAAAGCGAGCCGCGTCGGCGTGCGTCCGCGAAACGTGGGCACGCGCGGCAGCTCCGGGACCGAGGTGATGACGACCCGGCCGCGACCGGTCGCGGTGAGCCGGTAGGAGGTTCCGTGAGGGAGGAGGCACGCTCCGCCCTGCGAGAGCTCGAGGGAGCCGCGCTCCGTCTCGACGTGCAGCGTGGTGCTGGCGTCCTCCGAGAAGAACAGCAGCGTCTCGGGGCCGCTGGCCACGCGCTCGACCGGCTCGTTCGGAGCGAGGGCGCGCGTGCGGAGCTCGAACTCCTCGACCCAGGTCGGATAGCGCCCGAATCCGTCTTCGAGCACCGGAGTGAGCACTGGGGGAGCCCCGGTGTCACAGCGCAGGATGCGCCCGAGCTCCTCGGTGTCCACGTGCTTCGGCGTGAGCCCGCCGCGCAGCACGTTGTCCGAGCTCGCCATGAGCTCGATCCCGGCGCCGCGCAGATAAGCATGCGGCACGCCCGCTTCGAGGAAGAGGGCTTGCCCCGGCTCCAGCACCACGAAGTTCGAGAGCATCACGAACAAGAGGCCGCGATCCGGGTGGTCGTCGCGCGAGAACTCGCGATGCGCCTCGAGCAGGAACGCCTCGCGCGTGCCCGGGTCGGGAGCGCTCGCGCGCACGCGATGGACGAGCGCGGCGAGCGCCGGAGAAAGCTCGGCCTCCGGCAACTCGAGGTAGGTGCGGACGAGGCGCCGCAGCGAGTCGCGCGAGCCGTCGTATGGGGGGAGCAGTGCGGCGAGCTCCGGAGCGCTCGCGAGCACCGCGGCAATCTCCGGCGCGGGTCGAAACCCGGAGAGCGCGGTGAACGGCGTCAGCGCGACGAGGAGCTCGGGCTTGTGGTTTTCGTCGCAGTAGGTGCGCTCGCGGGCGTCGAGCGGGATCCCTTCGCGGTTCTGGCGACGAAACCCTGCGATGGCCTGCGCGCGCGACGGGTGCACCTGGATCGAGAGCGGTCGCGCCGCGGCGAGCAGCTTGAGCAAATAGGGGAGGCCGCCGTAGCGCTGCCAGGTGTCCGCGCCGAGCAGACGCTCACCGTGGTCGCGGAGCAGCGCGTCCAACGCGAGCTTTTCCCCGCCGACCTCGGCGGTGGCGGGCAGCGTCGCGTGCGCCCCGAACCATGCCTCGGCGTACGGGGTTTCTCCCGGTGTCGTGCCGTAGAGCTCCGGAAGAAAGCGGCAGTCTCCCCAAGCGTAGTGCCGAAAGCCGGGCTCGAGTCGGATGGGCTCCGCGAGCGGCGCCGGGGCGGGCGGGCGCGTCGAGTGGACCATGGGACACGCGAGAGGGTAGTCGCGGGCGCGCGGCGCGCGAGCCGCATTTTCGGCGCGGAGAAGCGGGCTCGGGGGCCCTGCCCGCGCGAAGGCTCGGTTCCGCAGCGAGATCCGCGGCCTCCGCGCGTTCCCGCGTGCTCCTGGCTCTAGGCATCGCCCGCGCTTTCTGTATGCTCGGCGAGCGCTTTCACGCCCTCGGGCTGCTCGACGGATCCGAGGCGCGGACACCGCGCACCACGGTGCCAGCACGCCGTGCCGCCGAGCGACCGACCCGCGCCGGGCCTCGATTCCCCGGCTGAGCCGCACCCTGCCCGATGCCGCACCCGATCCTCGCCGTCGTCCTTTGCCTCGCTGGCCTCCTCGTCGGGTGCTCGCCGGGCGGCGCGGCGCTTCCGCGCGTGACGGTGTCGGGGAGCGCCTCGGGCGCCGAGGCCGACGTGCTCGCGACGCAGCTCGCGCGGTTTCGGAAGCAAAACCCGGGGATCGACGTCGTGATGATCCCCGCTCCGGAGACGGCGGACGAGCGCCACCAGCTCTACGTTCAGTGGTCGAACGCGCGCGTCGGCGAGCCCGACATTTTGCAGCTCGACGTCGTTTGGCTCCAGGAGTTCGCGGCGGCCGGGTGGCTCTTGCCGGCGGAGATCGAGCTCGATGATTTCCTCCCCGCGGCGCGCGCGGCGACGATCTACGAGGGGCGGTCGTACGCCGTCCCGTGGTTCGTGGACGTCGGCATGCTCTATTACCGGACGGACCTCGTCGAGCGCCCCCCGGCGACCTTCGACGAGCTCTACGCGCAGGCGGCCGCCGCCCAAGAGCGCACCGGGATCGACTACGGCTTCGTGTTCCAGGCGGCGCGCTACGAGGGCCTCGTCACCGTGTTCCTCGAGTACCTGGGAGGATTCGGCGGCGTGATCCTCGGCCCGGACGGCAGCGTCGAGGTCGACTCCGAGCGCGGCGTGCGCGCGCTCACGAGCCTGTACGCGGCCATCCACGACGCGAAGGTCGCGCCGCCGGCCGTGTTGAGCTGGCAGGAGGAGCAGACGCGGTTCGCGTTCCAGAACGGGCGCGCGGTCTTCATGCGCAACTGGCCGTACGCGTACTCGCTGCTCGCCCGCGATCCCGCCTCGAAGGTGGCCGGGCGCTTCGACATCGCGCCGATGCCAGCCGCTCCGGGCGGGAGCCCGACCGCGACGCTCGGTGGCCAACAGCTCGCGATCAGCGCGCACGCGCAGCATCCAGAGCTCGCGCGGGCGCTCGTCCGCTTCCTCACCGCTCCCGAACAGATGCTCGAGCGGGCGCGAATGGCGGGCCATCTGCCGGCGCGGCGCTCCGTGTACGCGCACCCGGACCTCGAAGCGGCCATCGGCTTCGAGCCGAATCGCATCCGCGAGATCGTGGAGCATGCGACGCCCCGCCCGCTGACGCCCGCCTACACGGAGCTCTCGCAGACGCTCCAGCTCGGCGTGCATCGCGCGCTCACGCGGCAAGCAACACCGCGCGCGGCGCTCTCCGCCGCCGCGGACGAGATGCGCCGCATTTCGAGCGCGCTCGCCCTCGGCCCGGAGCGCGAAGGACCGAGCGCGGCGCGCGGCAGCGCCGCGCTCGTCTGGGTCGTGCTCGGTGCGCTCGGCGCTTCCGTCGCGGCCGCCGTGTGGTTTCGGCGCGGCCGCCCCAGGCCCACGCGTTCGCGCTCGCGTCGAGCGCGCGCCGAAGCGCGGCTCGCCTGGCTCCTGCTCCTGCCGATGCTCGCGGTGGTCCTCGGGCTCGCGCTCTTTCCGTTGCTTCGCGCCTTCCACGACTCGCTGCACTTGTACGATCTGCGCCGGCCGTGGCTCGGGCGTCCGTTCGTCGGCGCGCTCAACTACGAGACGGTGGTCGCGTCGGCACGTTTCTGGGGAGCGCTCGGGCGCACCCTCGGCTTCGTCGTGGCGAGCGTTTCGCTCGAGCTCGCGCTCGGGCTTCTGCTCGCGCTCGGTTTGCATCGCACGTTCCGCGCGCGCGGCGCGGTGCGTACGCTCGCCCTCGTGCCGTGGGCGATCCCGACCGTGGTCGCGGCGCTGACCTTTCGCTTCGCGTTCGAGACGCAGGGGCCCGGCGCGCTGCTCGCTTCGACGCTCGGTCTCGTCGAGCGCGGTCAGAACTGGTTCTCCGACGAGCGGCTCGCGTGGATCCCCATCGTGCTCGCGGACGTCTGGAAGACCACGCCCTTCGTGGCGCTGCTCTTGCTCGCGGGGCTCCAGACCATCCCGAAGGAGCTCTACGAGGCCGCCGCTGTCGACGGGGCCGGCCCGTTGCAGCGCCTTCGGTACGTGACGCTGCCCGGTTTGCGTTCGGTGATCCTCGTCGCGTTGATCTTCCGCTCGCTCGACGCGTTCCGCGTCTTCGACCTCGTGTACGTGCTCACGCAGGGAGGGCCGGGGGTCGCCACCGAGCCCATCGCGCTCTACACGTTCGGCGTCCTGCTCCAGTATCTCGACTTCGGTCGCGGTGCGGCGCTCTCGGTGCTCGTGTTCCTGGTGACGTTCGGGATGGCGCTCGTCTACGTGCGCCTGATCGGAAGGTCCGAGGTGAACGCGTGAACGGACGGCTCGGATGGATCGTGGCGCTCGCGTTCGCGGCGCTCCTCGCGCTGCCCCTCGGGTGGGTGGTGTTGGCCTCGCTCTCGCCCGAGCACGTGCTCTTCGGAGGCGGCGGGCTCGGGATCGGCGGGTTGTCGCTCGAACACTACGTGAGCCTGTTCGCGCGGCAGAATTTCTGGCTCCCGATTCGGAACTCGCTGGTCGTCGCTTCCGCGACGACGCTGGCCTGCCTCGCCATCGGCGGCGGCGCGGCCTATGCGCTCGCGCGGCTCGAGTTCGCCGGTCGGGGCCTGGTGTTGGGCGCGGTGCTCGCGGTCAGCATGTTCCCGCAGATCTCGATCGTGCAGCCGCTCTACGCCCTGCTCCGGAGCGCGCGGCTCATCGACACCTATCCCGGGCTCGTGCTCCCGTATCTCACGTTCGCGCTGCCCCTCACGGTGTGGCTGCTCGTGAGCTACTTTCGGCAGCTCCCGTCCGAAATCGAGCAAGCAGCGATGATCGACGGCGCGAGCCGGATGCGCGTGCTCGTGTCGATCGTGCTTCCGCTCTCCCTGCCCGGGATCGTCTCGAGCGGGATCGTCGCCTTCATCTACTGCTGGAACGAGTTCTTGTTCGCGCTCTCGTTCACCGTAGGGCCCGAGCGTCAGACCGTGCCGGTAGCGGTGGCCTTCTTGCGCGGCCGCCACCAAGTGCCATGGGGCGAAGTGTTCGCGGCGACGGTGGTGGCCACCGCGCCGGTCGTCGCGCTCGTGCTCGCGTTCCAGCGGCGCATCGTCGAAGGGCTCGCCTCCGGCGCCGTGAAGAGCTGACGCGCGCGCGTCGGCAACGAGGGCCGGCGCGCGCGCCTCGGGGTCGCTGCCGCGACCCGCCCGCTACATGCCGTCCGAGCCGGGCGAAGGCGGCGGCTCGGTGCCGGTGCCTCCGGGTTCCGTGCCCTCGGGGCGCTCCTGTTGCTCCGACCCGAAGGGATCGGTGCCCTGTTGCTCGGGCTGCTGTTGCTCCTGCTGTTGCTGCTCCTCCGGGGACGGTTGCTCTTCACCGCCCACCGGCTCGCGCTCCTGTCCCGGCTGCTCCTGCATTTCCGGGAACTGTTCCTGTTGACCCTGCTGGGGCTGCTCCTGGCCGCCAGGGCCGCCCCCGCCGCGCTCACAGCCCGCGAGCGCCAGGGCGACGATGCTTGCACACGAGAACATCGCAATGTTCTTCCAACGCGTCATTGGTTGCCTCCCGTTTCCTGTTGAGCCGTGCAGGCCCGTCGTCTCACGGGTCGCCCTCGGCTACGGAAGTCGACTGCACTTGGCGCGCCAACGCGCCGTGGTGCTCTGGGCCTCACGCCGCGCATTCACACCGAGGGGTTGGGGCGACCCGGTGTCGCCGCGTCCTCTTGGCTCCGCTCGGCGAGCATCGCGCGCGCTCTGGTCCCTTCGACGCGCCGTGCGCGGCGCTGCTACCCGCGCGGTGCCCGGATGCCCCGCCGTGACGACGATGGGCGCTCTTCGCTGCGGGCGCCACGAGGCGTCGTGCACCCGGTGAGCCAGCGACGGGTCTCCGGGCTTCGTGGTCTGAATCCTGCACACCGGTGGGGTCCATCGAGGAAGAGGAGGAGGAAACGCCATGCAACAGACCGTCAGCGAAATGCTGCGAGCCTTCCCCAAGACCCCCATCGGCGGAGACGACCTCGCGGCTTGCATCGACGCGTGCTTCGACTGTGCCCAGACGTGCATCGCCTGCGCGGACGCGTGCCTCGCCGAGGATCGGGTCTCCACGCTCACGCGCTGCATCCGCTTGAACCTGGACTGCGCCAGCATCTGCGAGACCACGGGACAGCTGCTCACGCGACAGTACCAACCCGATCTCGAGCTGCTCCGGCGCACGATCGATCTCTGCCGGCTCGCGTGCGAGACGTGCGCCGTCGAGTGCGAACGACACGCGGCGATGCACGAGCACTGCCGCATTTGCGGCGAGGCCTGTCGCGGCTGCGAGCAAGCGTGCCAAAAGCTCTTGGCAGCCTTCGACGCGGCGCGCGCCGCTCCCCACTGAGCCTCGATTTCGGGCTTCCTAGTCGGGGAAGGCCGATCCCT
>Ga0079224_100001056_pt1 | contig 30289 bp, 26 predicted proteins | sample Stecom2015_FD_80414 | JGI IMG/M metagenome (GOLD analysis project Ga0079224, IMG submission 80414) | Agricultural soil microbial communities from Utah to study Nitrogen management - Steer compost 2015 | ecosystem: Environmental > Terrestrial > Soil > Agricultural land | place: USA: Utah... | reverse complement strand
GTGCTGTCTGCAGTGGGAATCACGCCGAACATCGAAAACCTCGGGCTAGAAGAAGTAGGTGTAAAGACCGAAAAGGGACGCGTTGTCGTTGACAGCTACTATAAAACCAATGTAGAGGGCGTGTACGCTATCGGTGACATCGTCCAGGGACAGGCACTGGCACACGTAGCTTCAGCCGAAGGTATCACCTGTGTAGAAAAAATCAAAGGCCTTCACGTAGACCCTATTGATTACAACAACATTCCGGGATGTACATACTGTTCGCCTGAAATCGCTTCTGTTGGTTATACGGAAAAGGCAGCGAAAGAAGCCGGTTACGAGATTAAAGTAGGCAAGTTTCCTTTCTCAGCCTCAGGTAAGGCCTCCGCTGCCGGAGCGAAAGACGGCTTTGTCAAGCTCATTTTCGATGCGAAATACGGTGAGTTACTGGGCGCTCATATGATTGGAGCTAACGTTACCGAGATGATTGCAGAAATCGTCGTTGCCAGAAAACTAGAGACTACCGGCCATGAAATGATTAAAGCTGTTCATCCACACCCGACCATGAGCGAAGCAATCATGGAAGCGGCTGCAGATGCCTACGGCGAAGTCATACACCTGTAAGAATACAAATCGATATATTTTTCTTAGAAGCCTCCATAGGGAGGCTTCTATGTTATAGACCGGAGGGCATGTAAAGGTTTTTCCCGCCTCCTGAAAGGCACGGCTCTTGGCGTACTACTTAAGAATCAGCTTCGACTTGAAAACGATGGATTCCGGCGCAAGCTGCTCTTTAGCTTCAATATTCTGGAAAAGTATGTCGGCAGCTCTACGGGCCTGCTGGTCCGGATATTGCTCTATACTACCCATAGGTGGGTTTTCCATATACTTCCACAGTGGATAATTTGCATACGAAATAAAATAAATATCCTTCTTTTGGACGAGTCCCTTCTGCCGCACATGCTTGATCACGTCTAATGTCACGAAGTCGTTAAAAGAAACGATAGCGGATGGGCGATCGGGCAACGCCAATAAGCGGTCGATAGCCTGTATGTTCCCTTGCTCCGTCAAATCCGTTTCAACCATATACTTATCACTATAGACAAGGCCTTCGTTCGCCAGCGCCAATTTATAGGCCTCCATACGTTCCTGCGACGCAAGCAGCCCTTCCGGTCCGTTTATGAGCGCAATATTTTTATGTCCGATCGAAGCGAACGACTGGATCGCTTCGCGCATGCCGGATGACAGATCACTAAAGACCTTATTAACCCCGTCGATCTTCGGTACGCAATCGAAAAAAACAATGGGGATTTCGGCTTCCTTCAATAACTCAATAAAACTGAGGTCTTCGGTATTCTTTCCCAATGACATTAAGATACCGTCGACGCGGTGCTTTTTAAACGTTTGGATAATCTGTAGTTCGCGCGCGGCGTCGTCGCGCGACTGCCCCATCAGGACGGTGTAGTTGTGGTCTGCAGCGACGTTTTCTATCTCACTGATTGCCGAAGAAAAAAAGGGTTCGGATAGGCTGGGCAAAATAACGCCGATTGTAAACGTCCGTCTCTGCTTGAAAAAGATGGCTGTCTGATTCGGTTCATAATTAAGCTCTTCCGCCACTTTTTTGACCCGCATGGTAGTAACCAGACCAATACTAGGATGATCATTTAAAGCCCGCGATACCGTGGAAGGCGACAATCTCAGTTTACGTGCAATCTCCTTTATCGTTGTTGGTTTTTTCTTCATGCAATATGTGCGTTTATGGTAACAAACTTAAATAATCTGCCAATCGAACACAAAAGATCTGCTATTCTTAGCTTATCTGGTAAATTTGATCACGATTAACATGATATTCCTGCATAATATAATCAAACGGATCTATATTCCGAAATTCCAGCTCACGAAAAAAGTATATTTTCACCTTTGTCAGGTAGGGAGAAAGCTCCTGCCAGTCCAGATGTTTTAACTTATTTAACTGCTCAACGGGATTGCCGTCCGTCAATATAGCAACATGCTTATTCTGGCCGAAGAGCTCAAGTAGCAACGCTTTAATATCCTCCTTTAGGAAAAGCTTCAAAGGAAGGTGGGCGTTGGCCCTCAACCGCTCGTAGTTCTCTTCATATTTCGTTTCAAGCCCGAACAGCTCCATCGCCCGCCGAAGAGCAATTTCCTCGTCGTCGTGTTCATAGGCTTCTTTTAAAAAGGCCAAGAGATCTTTGGCAACCGACTTTCCCTCCGTGTATTCAACGAAATTACTAAATAAGTAAAATACTTGTAGTATGTAGTCTTTTTTTGGATATAGTACGTCGTCGATTTCAAACAGGTAAACCGACGCATCCATAGGTATCTTTTTCATCCGTTTAATCTATCTGCAGGTGTTAATCTCCATCGTATGATGAGCTCACTACACCGGGTCTCATTTTTTATCGGTGTTGAAGCTATCAGATTTTTCACCCGTATTTACAGGGATATTCAAGCGCCCGCAAGCGCTGGCTTATTCATCTGCCTGTGTGATCTGTAAATCATGTTGGTTCGATTGTCTAAATTCAAACGACGCAAATCGCCAGTTCCTCTTCGGAGTCCGACAGAACGACAACTCCGGAAAAGCCGTCTGCCGCCGCTGATCGGCCAGTTATCATATCTATGCCTCCGCGTAGGATACGGACATCTACGTCTGCGCGTGGATCCGACAAGACTGCCATATGTTCCCAATCCTGCGGCACCAATACGGCTATCCCGTATTCCTCGAACAGCACCCTGGCTTCGGCCAGCGGGCCAAGTTCCGTCTCGCCTAAAGGCAGAACAAATGTACAGCCCTTGTCCAGACAGGTCTTGAGCACCTCGTGGACAAACACAGGATTCGCAGCCGTAGGGATCCGCGAATAGCGTTGCCGCAGCAGCAAATCTGGAAACGGTTCGGAGCTCCCGTAATAACACGTATACTGAGACGACAGCATATTTCCCAGCCGTTGAGCAAACGGCCTTGTACCAAAAGTTAACAATATCTTCTCCATAATCTGCTATAGTATCTCGCCGTCCTTCATGTGTACAGTCCGGTCGGAGATATCTGCCAGCTCTTCATTGTGTGTTACAATAATAAACGTCTGCTTGAGGGAATCCCGTAATTCGAAAAACAATTTGTGTAACGACGCTGCATTCTCAGAATCCAGGTTTCCCGAGGGCTCATCCGCGAGGACAAGCGATGGATTGTTGACGAGCGCCCTCGCCACGGAAACACGCTGCTGTTCGCCGCCAGACATCTCTGCCGGCTTATGATGGGCGCGGTGCTTGACCCCTAGCCTGTCGAGTAGTTCCAACGCCCGTACTTCCGCCTCCTTTTTTCCTACACCTCCAATAAAAGCGGGAATACACACATTCTCCAATGCTGTAAACTCTGGGAGGAGGTGGTGAAACTGAAAGACAAAACCTATGTGTTCATTCCGGAACATGCTGAGCTTCTTCTCACTGAGGTGGCGGATATCTACACCGTTGATGGTCAGCAGGCCCTCGTCGGGTCTGTCTAGGGTGCCAATGATGTGCAATAGCGTACTCTTTCCCGCTCCGGACGCTCCTACGATGGATACAATCTCTCCCTTCTCAACAGACAGGTCGACACCTCTTAGGATAGGCAATTGTCCGTATGATTTCCGAATTTGGCTCGCCTTTAATATCATATCGCGAATATACCTACTTTTATCTACTTTTTTACCAAAGAATTACTTGCCCCTTCCATTTAAAAATCATATTTTTACGACAAATTTTTTAAGATGAACATTCACGAATATCAAGCAAAAGAAATACTTAAAAGTTTTGGCGTAAGAGTTCAAGAAGGAATTCTTGCACAAACTCCAGAGCAGGCTGTTCAAGCTGCGCAAAAATTAAAACAAGATTTTAATTCGGACTGGGTAGTTGTAAAAGCACAAATTCACGCTGGTGGCCGTGGTAAAGGCGGCGGTGTGAAGCTCGCAAAAAATCACGACGAAGTATTGCAACGTGCAACAGACATCATCGGCATGCAGCTCGTGACACCACAGACAGGTCCGGAAGGGAAGAAAGTAAATAAAGTCTTGGTTGCGCAGGATGTATACTACCCTGGAGAAAGCGAAACAAAAGAATTCTACGTTTCTGTGTTGTTAGATCGTGCAAAAGGCCGTAACATCATCATGTATTCGACAGAGGGTGGTATGGATATTGAAGAGGTTGCCGAAAAAACACCACACCTGATATTTAAAGAAGAAGTCGATCCGAAAGCCGGCCTACAAGGTTTCCAAGCGCGTAAAATAGCTTTTAACCTTGGTCTTTCAGGAGCAGCTCATAAAGATATGGTGAAGTTTATCAGCGCGCTTTACAAAGCTTACGACACCATCGATGCTTCATTATTCGAAATCAACCCTGTACTGAAAACTTCAGACGACAAAATATTAGCTGTTGACGCCAAGGTTAATTTTGACGAAAACGCCCTGTATCGTCATCCGGACTATGCGGCTCTACGCGATGTTACAGAAGAAGATCCTACAGAGGTAGAAGCAGGCGAATCAAATCTAAACTATGTAAAACTTGACGGAAACGTTGGCTGTATGGTGAATGGTGCCGGACTTGCTATGGCGACGATGGACATTATCAAGCTTGCCGGCGGAGAGCCTGCAAACTTCCTAGATGTTGGCGGAACCGCTAATGCAGAGACGGTTAAGGCGGGCTTCAACATCATCTTGAAAGATCCTAACGTAAAAGCTATCTTGATCAATATCTTTGGCGGTATTGTCCGTTGCGACCGCGTTGCTCAAGGAGTTATCGACGCCTACCAGGAAATCGGAAACATCCCTGTGCCTATCATCGTGCGTCTTCAAGGAACGAACGCCGCAGAAGCAAAGAAACTAATCGATGATTCCGGCTTACAGGTATACTCTGCCATCTTATTGAAAGAAGCCGCAGAATTAGTTACAAAAGTTTTAAAAGGATAGTCCTTTTCGACATAGAACCAAAGCCATGGTTCGATCCATGGCTTTTTTGTTTCCGTTTCATACCCCACCGCCCCCCCCTCGTTCCAGCGCGAAAATTGTTTGCCCCGTTTTTGCCGATAAATGGCAGATTTAGGAAATAATACGCTATTTTTGTAAGCCTAAAATTGCTAGTGTAAAGCAGGTTTATTATCGTACTACAAATGGAACACACACGTATTAAAGAACTATTACAGTCAGAAGAGTTTGGCAAAGAAGTCATTGTTAAAGGTTGGGTTAGAACATTCCGCAACAACCAGTTTATCGCCATTAATGATGGTTCTACTATCCATAATATTCAAGCGGTCGTTGATTTCGAGAATACAGACGATACTTTATTAAAGCGAGTAACGACGGGTGCTGCTTTACGTGTACGGGGGACATTGGTGGAATCGCTCGGTAAAGGCCAGCGTGTGGAAATCAAAGTCGGGGAATTGACCATTCTGGGCGATTCCGATCCAGACAAATTTCCGCTACAACCAAAGAAACACAGTTTGGAATTCCTCCGCGAGATCGCGCACTTACGGTTCCGTACAGGGACGTTCAACGCCATTTTCAAAGTACGAAACGCGCTAGCTTTTGCCGTACATAACTTCTTTCAAGAACGCGACTTCGTATACATACATACACCCATTATCACCGGATCCGACGCAGAAGGGGCCGGAGAGATGTTCCGTGTAACCACCTTGGACCTTAACAATCCTCCACGTACCGAGTCTGGAGATATTGATTATAAGGAAGACTTCTTTGGGAAGTCCACAAACCTGACCGTCTCCGGACAGTTGGAGGGCGAACTGGCCGCTATGGCGCTCGGCAACATCTATACCTTTGGTCCTACGTTCCGCGCCGAGAATTCAAATACTACCCGCCACCTGGCCGAATTGTGGATGATTGAACCCGAAATGGCGTTCTACGAACTCGAAGATAACATGGATCTCGCAGAGGACCTGTTAAAATATGTCATTAAATACGCACTGAAAGCATGCCCCGATGAAATTGAGTTTCTGAAAAACCGCCTGCTTGAGGAAGAAAAATCAAAGCCTCAAACAGAGCGTTCGGAACTTAACCTCATAGACAAACTAAACTTCGTCGTGGACAATCAGTTTGAACGGGTAACCTATACAGACGCAATAGAGATATTAAAGAGAAGCAAGCCCAACCAGAAAAAACAATTTAAATACCTTATTGAAGATTGGGGGGCCGACTTACAATCCGAACACGAGCGCTATCTCGTAGAGAAGCACTTTAAGAAGCCTGTTATTCTAACAGACTATCCACGCGAGATAAAGTCTTTCTACATGAAGCAAAACGAGCCAGATGCGCAGGGCAGACACACGGTCCGCGCCATGGACATTCTATTCCCGGGCATCGGCGAGATGGTGGGCGGTTCCCAACGGGAAGAAAATCTTGATAAGCTCCTTACCCGCATGGCTGAGGTTGGTATTCCGGAGGAGGAGATGAGCTGGTTCTTGGACACCCGCCGCTTCGGATCGGCACCGCATTCCGGTTTCGGCGTCGGGTTTGAACGTCTTGTGCTATTCGTTACAGGAATGACCAACATACGCGATGTTATTCCATTCCCACGCACACCTAAGAACGCAGAGTTTTAACAGCAGCACTGCGTAATATCCAGCAATATAACACCAGCGTCCCTACGCTATCGGAGCACACGCGGCAAGCACGCTTGCATGGAGAATACAACGGACAGATAAATACTTTTGAAAAGAGCCGCCGAACATTTCCCCTGTTTGGCGGTTCTATTTTAGAGCGAATACGAAACTTAACGACACTACATCATGCTTTTGAAAATATACGAAGACAACCCTAATCCTAAGGCGATAAAACAGGCCGTAGACGTTCTGCAAAAGGGAGGTGTCATCATTTATCCGACCGACACCGTTTATGGTATCGGGTGCGATATTACAAACCACCGGGCAATCGAACGCGTCTGCCAGATACGGGGATTAAAACCCGAAAAGTCAAACCTTTCTTTTATCTGTTACGACCTCACCGACATCTCCAATTACACCAAACCCTTTGATACGGCCGTATTCCGCGTATTAAAAAAAGCCCTTCCCGGCCCCTTCACATTTATCTTTAACGCCAGCGGCCAAGTGCCTAAACTGCTGAGTTCTAAAAAGAAGACCGTCGGTATACGGGTACCGGATAACAATATTGTCCGTGAAATTGTAAAAGAGCTGGGGAATCCGATCGTCACGTCGTCCATTCATGACGAAGATGAAATTATCGAATACTCTACCGACCCCGAACTGATCCATGAAAAATATGAAGAGCTCGTAGACCTGGTGATAGACGGTGGATATGGAGGGAATGTGGCTTCGACAATTGTCGATGTGACTTCCGGCGAATTTGAAGTCGTACGGGAGGGAAAGGGCGACCTCGAAAACTACCTATAGCGTGTCGTTTCCGGCTACCTCATCGGCATGGCGGCGGCGCAGCTAGTACGCTTCGCCCTACAAAATGATAAATTCTTCAACAACGACATGGCCCACATACTCGTTCACCCGGCCTATAATCTGTCGCCGCATGAGTGCAAGTTCATTTTTAATGACAGCGGATTCAACCTTGACAAATAGCTTCTTGTCGTGAATATAAATTTTCTGCGTCCTATTGGCGATGGCTTTACCCATGATCTCGGGCCAGGCCGTTACGATAGACGATTCATCGAATTTTGACCGAAGGCGGTAAACGTCTATCCATTTTTCGATGGCTTCCTTAATACCTATGTCGTCCTTCGTGGGAATCTCATCAAACTTTTTCTTATACATCTATCGTTCCTCCTTTCACATCAAAAATACGAATTGGCTTCGCTATTTCTTCAAAAATCTGCTTTATTCGCAGAGCGTCGGTATCCGTCAGAAAGATTTGCCCAAATTCGTTTTCAGAAACCAGCTGCATCAATTTCTTTGTGCGGTACGCATCGAGCTTATCGAAGATATCATCCAACAGCAGTAAGGGCTTTTCATTCTTTTTACTTTTCAGGAAGCTATATTGAGCGAGCTTTAATGCAATCAAAAAAGATTTCTGCTGCCCTTGGGAGCCAAATTTTTTTAAAGGCATCTCACCATGGATGGTAAACAACAGATCGTCGCGATGAATCCCTTGGGATGTGCGTTCCAACATCCTATCTTTTTCCAAATTTGTTTTTAGCAACGTCTCGAAGTCGTCCCGCATTAAAGGCGAATCGTACACCAGTGATACCTGTTCGGCGTCGTCGGTCAAAAAGGCATAGTAGCGAACAAATTCAGCAAGAAATTCCTCCATAAACTGCTTCCTACGAACAAAAATACGTTCCCCCACATCAGCTAGCTGCAGACTAAAAACTTCGAGCAGACCGATGTCGAAGACGCCGGTCTCCCGTACCTGTTTGAGAAGAGCGTTCCGCTGGAACAACACTTTGTTGTATTGGATTAGAATATCCAGATAGTGGTTATCTGTCTGTGAAATCACGTTATCCATGAATTTACGCCTTTCTTCACTTCCATCCGTTATAATAGAAGTGTCATTGGGCGATATCATGACAAGCGGAAACTGCCCGATATGATCAGCCAGCCGCTGGTAGTCCTTTTTATTCTTTCTGAACTGCTTCTTCTGATTTTTCTTTAAACTACACGACACCGTATCGGACGAATATACGCCTTCAAACTCCCCTTGAATCATAAACCAGTCGCATCCTCTTTTGATGTGCTGAGAGTCGATCGGGTTAAAATACGATTTACATAGCGCCAGATAGTGTATCGCGTCGAGCAGGTTTGTCTTCCCTGCTCCATTTGGGCCGGCAAAGGCGTTCACCTGGGGCAGGAACACTAACGAAGACTCGGTATAATTCTTAAAATTTAAAACGGACAATTGTTTTAACCACATTCCGAAAAGTGAATCAAAGATCAGTACCCAAACAGCGGGACATTCTCTCCTCAAAGATAGACAAAAAATATCAGCAGGCAACTGCGGCAGCAACACGTCCTGAGAAGCGTCTGCTCCGACGTCGTCCCCAGAAGGAATAAAAAAACCGCGATAAGCGCGGCTCCAATTCATGACGTATTCTCTTCGCTAAAGCTTATTTTATTTCCTCAAAATCGACAAATTCGCCTGCCGTTTGAGGGCCTTTGCGTTGTCGGGCATCCTCCTGCGGCACATATTCCACACGCACTTCGCCATCTTTGCGGTGCGACTGCGAAGAAGTCTGTTTAAACTCGTCGAACGGGTTAGCGTTATTCGTGTATTGATATCGTCTCTGTCCTCCGGCAGACTGTTGTGCCTTATCCATGAGCCGCTCTGTCATTTTTCTTATCGCGAAAGGCATCAATAAGCGAAACAAATATTTCAACCCATAAAATGCGATAAAAAATATTGCTATAAACTTAATTAATTCCATTTTTTAACGTTTGATCAAATTTACTAAAATTCTGCTACCCCTTCCGTCAAGGTAATGTCAGCATCCCGCCGTTAACAGAATTTAACACCTGCTAATCTTTTGAAGCCAGTTTACGTTTGGCTTCCATCACCGCGCGTGCAAGCTCCTCTGCTTTATGCGAACCGATAATATAGGTCAGGCCTTCTTTATCAGTAAGCCAGACCGCATCTTTTCCTCCGGAATAAAAACGGATCTTTCCATTCTTGTGCAGGTTGTACACGGGGTTATTAAACACAAAAGTACTGTAAGGCTTCAGTTCGATCTTCACAATGTTGTATAGATCTATTTTGACGAGCTTTGACGACCAGAGCCCGCTTAGAATTAAAAATTTACCGTCGACCACCGTCTTGTAGTGTACCATATAGATCATAATGATCGACACAACAATAACGCTAACACCCACAATGAAAAACAGCTGGCTTGATGCCAGGTTTTCCAAATTTAGGTAATATGCAATAAAACAGAACAACACCAATATCATCCGGACGCTGATCCATGTAGCATCCCGGCCTAAATATTGTTTTTCCTGAAAAAGATAATGTCCGCCCATAGCTTTTATTTACAAACTAAAGTAAAGACTTTTTTCGTACTTTCCGATATCTTATACCGATTATCTAGCCGATACCCGACGATCCAAACGACATGGCCTGCCGCATCCACCAAAATCGGAATACATTTTTTTTTATGCAGCGCAACCTTCTCCTGGATAAAAAAGTCGCTCAGCTTTTTTTTGCCCTGCATACCTAATGGGTAAAAATAGTCTCCCTCTTTCCAGAAACGGAAATACAACGGAAATTTTAACGTGTCCATGTCCAGCTGTGCCTGGTAGGCGCTGGCCCTGACCTCCAGATTCTCTTCCACGCGGATATGAATATCTTTTCCCCCAAACTGTAGCTGCTGCTCTTCGGGATGGATGTCCCGACTGCGCGCTTCCACTGAAGCACCCGTTAACCGGACCATCCATATGGTATTCCGATCTAGCAGCATCTCGTGCGTATCCGACAGAAAGCGTTTCCCAGGGTTTCCATCCACGCTTTTCTGTAAGTCGGCCAACACAGCTTTGGAAAAGCCGAACGGCTTAAAAATTTCAAATAACAAGGGCAGATTGGCCAAATACGGCTGAAGCAACTTTCGGTCGATACGATAGTCGCCATCCTTCTCCACCAAAAGCTGCTTCCGTAGCGGTTTAACGAACGATTGCAGTAAATCGTAGGCTTCCTGGAAGTGACTGATATTTTGTGTAATTGCGACCTCGAAATCAGGCACGATCTCTTTAAATCTTGGAATGATATCGAGACGGATCTTATTACGCGCATATTTGGTCGAGAAATTCGATTCATCGTCCCGATACGGTACCTTCAGCCGGTGGACATAAAATGTAACCTCTTCTGCCGTCAAAAAAAGCAACGGACGGATCAGTCGGTTTCGGCGAGGTAAGATTCCCCGCAGCCCTCGAAGCCCGGTACCCCGGGTCAGATTGAGCAGTACGGTTTCGATATGATCATTTTGATGCTGGGCAACGGCAATCCAACGTGCCCCGTGCTCTTCCCGCAGCATTTCAAACCACTCATACCGAAGCGCACGGGCCGCCATCTGTATAGATATTCCTTGCGCCTGCGCAAAGGTCTCCGTTTCAAAACGGCGGACGGCAAAGGGAACCTTGTTTTCTTGCGCAAAGGTACGCACCAGCGACTCATCCAGGTCGGATGCTTCGCCACGCAGCGCAAAGTTGCAGTGTGCAATGACACACGGATATCCCAGTTCCAGAAAAAGGCGCGCCATCAGCATGGAATCCCGCCCGCCGCTGACAGCAAGCAAGATTTTATCGCCCTTCACCACGCCTATGACCTCGGTGATAAACTCCTGAAAACGGCCAAATAGATCCATACGTCAAAGGTAATACATTATTCCTATCCCCTCCATCACGTGGGTTCACTTTTTGCCTCCGCATTCGTACTTTTAGCATCCTCCCCCCTACTTCTCACTTTTTAAAACCTTTAACAATTTTTTGCTATTTTATTAGCTACTTTTGCTGCTGTGAAGTATTATCTGGCACTCATAGTAAACCTCTTCTGCTTAACGTCCCTCTTTGCGCAGGACGAGCTCCGTCTTGTGTCATCCCGCTACAGTACAATTATTGAACAAAAGGGTTTCAGCAGCATCCAACCTGTCTATTCTCATAAAGGAAGTACGTTGTCGGCCGACAGCGGGATTATCTACGAGGACGCCATTGGACGGCAGTTTTTCGAAGCTTTCGGCAATGTGGTCATTACACAGCCTTCGGGTACCATTATCTACGCGGACCGATTACATTACGACGCGGCCCCACAAATTGCGACGTTAACCAACAACGTGCGGATGGTCGACGCAACCTCCGTATTAACCACCAATCACCTGATCTATAAGATGCGGGATAAGATCGGCACCTACACCGGGGGCGGCCGCATTATCTCGAAAGGAGATACCATCACCTCAAAGAACGCCTACTATTTTGAAAATACGCAGGATGCATATTTTCGCAATAAAGTAGTGGTCCGCACCCCCGACGTTAAAATATACACAGATACGATGCGTTACAACTCCGCGCAGCGAATGACCTATTTCTTTGGTCCCACAAACATTAAAGGGAACAAAGGCGAGAACCTATATACCGAAAAGGGTAATTACAACACCGCAACTGGGGTGGCCAACTTTTCCAAAAACAACCTCTACACCGAAGGAACCCGCTTTTTAAAAGGCGACAGTTTACATTATAACCGGGAGTCGGGCCTCGGAAAGGCTTATCGGAACGTGGTCTTCGTCGACACCTCGGACAAGTTCTATGCCTATGGAGGCTACGGCCTGTACGATCAACGCGAAGAGTCGATCACGATGACCGACAAGCCCCTGGTAATAATGGTTATACAAAATGACTCGACCGATAGGGCTTCCGTTACGGATAGCACGTCCGTAGATTCGCTGACGGCTCCCGACCTTACCGCTACGGAAAAAAAACGTAAGAACGGACGGGATGAAAATAAGGAAGACCAGATATCGGCAGACCGCCCGGGGGCGGCCGCGAGCGACTCTGTCCGAACAGCTCCTCCCCCCGTAGAATCGGCCAAAGTCGATTCCGCCTATATGACGGCAGACACGTTGTATTCGAGGTTGATACTCCTCAAAGATTATAAAGCATTGAATTTTAACTTGGACCGCAACGGCGGAGAGCTGGAGATCGATCAAGATATAGACTACGGAGACGACGATGATGGGCTGGACGACATTTCGGACGGAGAAGAACCGGATCTGCCGCTGACGGACAGCGCGTCCCGGGATAGTATAAGCAAACTGCCCGAGGAAGGCCTCAAGGAGATAGTCCGCAAAACGGACGAGCTAAAAAAAAGCTCGCCGGCAACCGCAGCGAGGTCTGCCGGAAAGACGGATTCGGCAGCACGCTCCGAGATTGGTAAAACATTAGCTCAGGATTCCATCATCCGCCAGAGGGCCGTGATACCCCGCGTAGCAGAAGCCGACAGCATCATGAATAAAGCCCTTTTAACGGCCCAGACGCCCGACACGGTGATAAAAGATACGAGCAATCAGGCTTACCTTGACACCGCACGTACGCGGATTGTAAAAGCCTATTACAATGTGCGCATGTTCAAGTCCGACCTACAGGCTGTCGCAGACTCCCTTTACTACGGCATGGCCGATTCCATGTTCCGCTTTATGGGACGCCCCATGATATGGGCAGAAGGCTCGCAAATATCGTCCGACACCATCTACATGCAAATAAGGCGACAGCAACTGGACAACGCATTGTTGGTTGGCAACGCTTTCATGGTAAACGCGGTATTAGATACGGTAAAATTCAACCAGCTAAAGGGACGTAAGATTACGGCTTTCTTCGCCAATAATTCTATTGACAGGCTTTATGTGGATGGCAATGCGGAGAACCTCGTCTTTTCCGAGAATGACAAGACGAAGACCATCACCGAGATGTTCCACGATCGCGGCGCACGGATCAAAATCAAGATGGAAAACAAAAAGATCATTGATTATATCACCGTCCGAAAAGTCGACCAAAAAGTATATCCTTTTAAACTTGTCACCCCCGAAAACGAGGTCCTTCCAGGTTTTATCTGGCGCCCTCAGGACCGTCCAAAATCGAAGGAGGACATGATAAATAGGAAACGGGAAATCGAAAAAGCCGGAGGTCAACCTGATCTAAATGAAGGCAATGACGAGACCGATCGACCAGATAAGGAGGAAAACGCCGGAAATGCAGCTTCTCCTAAGCCGGGCCCACAGGCTGCGAGCTGAGTATATGCTGCATACGATTGTTGTCTGTTTGAAGCAAAAGGCGTCATAGCATGTCGCCTGAATACTTCCGGAAGGGATTATTGACCGGCCGGACCACACCCGCCCCGCCACTAACGCCGCTAAAGCGTGTTCAGAAAAGCGGCCAGCTTTTCAACGGCTACGGCTCTGTGACTAATTTTATTCTTCTCCTCCTGGGACATCTCGGCAAATGTCCGATCATAACCATCGGGAACAAAAATCGGATCGTAACCGAACCCGCCGTCTCCACGTCGCGCATCGAGAATATGTCCTTCTATCGTACCCTCAAAAAAGTACTGCTGCCCATTTAAATAAAGAGAAATAACCGTTCTAAAACGGGCCTTCCGATCCGGGGTATCCCCCAGCCTCTCTAACAACAGATCAATATTTCTCTCCATATCCCGCGTTCCCGAATACCGGGCAGAATAGACTCCCGGCTCTCCGCCCAACGACGTCACCTCCAATCCGGAATCGTCGCCGAAACAATCCAATCCATATCGCTTTACCAGGTAGTCTGTCTTCTGCTGGGCATTTTCCTCAAAAGTTACTCCGGTTTCCGGAATATCATCGCTACACCCAATGTCAGAAAGCGATTTAATATGAAAACGGTCGCCTATAATGGCCTGCACCTCTTCGAGTTTGTGTTTGTTGTTTGTCGCAAAAACCAGTTCAAACATAGTAGTTATGATTAGCGGTCAAGTATGCGTGCCTCTTAAACATTTAGTTTACTTTGGCCGTTAGCACTTAACCATTAATAAACGTCTTAAATTCGCTCCAGAAGAGCTTCTTCTTTTCAGGGTCGGCAAACATTTCCTCAAAACTAAACGTATTGAAAACCGTGGCTACACGTCCCTTCATGTATGCGTTATGCCCAATGGCAGGCAATTTCAGTGATGCAGGTTCCACGCCGAGCAGGGTAATTTTGGTCGGTTGAAAAAACTCCATGATCTGTTTGAAATCGTTAGGATTGTGCGGATTCGCCAGGTTCACCACGGCCACGTTCTGCCATGTTAACTTCAGTGCGCCGATAGTCTTTATGAAAGCCTCTTCCGCCTGCGGCGAAAAATATGGGTAATCTGGATATCGGAGAATAAATAAAACCCCGTTTGATTTGTCTCCCCGGTAGACAAATGCCTCTCCCTGCTTACCTTCTGAAGCCGGTGTACTTCTCAGATCTTCGCCCGCCTGGGGAACCGCCGCTCCATCCGTATCAAAACCAAACAGGGTCTCGGACATCAAAGCGTGTAACGCTACCGGATTTTTAGTTATGAGATTCATCTATGCTCCCTTGGTGCAAATTCCCGGACCTGCCTCGTGGACGAATCCGGGAATCGGCGTAATTATTGACCTAAGACATAAGCAAAAATTAGCGGTGCTACAATAGTAGCATCTGACTCGACCACAAACTTCGGTGTGTCGATATCCAGCTTACCCCAGGTGATTTTCTCGTTTGGCACTGCCCCCGAATAAGAGCCGTACGAGGTCGTTGAATCGGAGATCTGGCAGAAATAGGCCCAAAAAGGAACATCCTCCCATTCCAGGTCCTGATACATCATCGGCACGACACAAATAGGAAAGTCGCCCGAAATACCACCACCGATCTGGAAAAATCCTACCCCTTTACCTTCTGAGTTGGCACGATACCATTCCGTTAAATAGATCATATATTCAATACCGGTTTTTACGGTACTTGCCTGCAATTTGCCTTTAATGACATTGGCAGCAAAGATATTTCCAGTAGTGGAATCTTCCCATCCCGGACATACGATCGGTAAATTTTTCTCTGCGGCAGCTACAATCCAGGAGTTCTTCGGATCAATCTCGTAGTATTGCTCCAGCACACCGGAGTTTACAACCTGGTATAAAAATTCATGCGGAAAATAGCGCTCACCTTTTTCTTCAGCGGCGTGCCATACGTCTTCCAGGTGCTTTTGCAGACGTCGAAAAGCTTCCTCTTCAGGAATACAAGTATCCGTTACACGATTATAGTGTTGATCAAGTAACTCCCGTTCCTGCTCGGGCGTTAGATCGCGATAGTTAGGCACACGTTTGTAGTGCGAGTGGGCCACTAAATTCATAACGTCCTCTTCCAGGTTGGCTCCGGTACAAGAAATAAATTGAACCTTGTCCTGGCGGATCATCTCAGCTAATGAAATGCCCAATTCAGCTGTACTCATCGCCCCACCTAAAGAAATTAGCATTTTACCACCGTCCAATAGGTGAGCCTCATAACCTTGCGCCGCGTCGACTAACGCTGCAGCGTTGAAGTGTAGGTAGTTTTTCTCCAGAAATTGAGAAATAGGACCTTTTTGTGTACTCATAGTTTCTAGTTTTCTATTCTAAGAACAAAGGTACACAAACCGGACGAAATGGGACACGGCGATTTTATTTTACTTCCGCTTCAATAATCTACGGAAGACCAGGTAAAATAGAACAAGTATACAGATTAAAACGCCTAAAACAACGAACTCTTCCCTACCTATATTCCAACTCATACAATTAACATGTTTGCTATCCGGATTAAATCACCCACTTCTCGCATCTGTCCAGAAATGCGGGACTTATATCCGCACCGATGCCGATTTCTTCGGATACGGAAACGTGATATCCCCGGTACGCTACCCCGCCGATAACCGGGTCTTCCAGATGTCCCACCATACAGGTGTCCAGATCGAAAAATTTAACGTTGGGCGCCGCGTATGCGAAATGTACCTTTGCTGCCAGCGCCAGGCGCGACTCGAGCATCCCTCCGATCATACAGGGAATCTGATATGCGGCGGCCAATTCCTGTATCCGCAAAGCTTCCGCGATACCGGTTGATTTAGAAAATTTAATATTGATATAATCGCATCCATCGTTTCTACATAGGCGTTCTGCGTCACGATGCGAATAGACCGATTCATCGGCCATGATCGGGACGATGGTCTGGCTCCGCAGTTCCGGCAACAGGTGGTCGTTATAAGTACGCATCGGCTGTTCGCAAAATTGAATTTTGAAGGGCTCGAGGCCGCCAAGTGCCTCCAGGGCCTCCTCAAAGGTCCAGCCTTGATTCGCATCAATACGTATGGGAATATCAAAACCAACAGCCTTACGGATCTCCCGTATGCGCGCCACATCTTCCTTTGGCTTTTTTCCGAGCTTGACTTTTAGCGCTTCGGCCCCGCCAGCCTTCAATGTGGCCGCTTTGTCGGCCATTTGCGCCGGCTCGCCGATACCGAGGGTGATATCTGTAACGATATCTCTCCGCTCTCCTCCTAAAAAACGATAGAGGGGGAGCCCGGCATGTTTTGCCGAAAGGTCATGCAAGGCCATATCGAATGCCGACTTTACCGTAGTATTCCCGGCTATATACAGATTCAATTCGCCCATGCGCTCGGCAATCGCCAGCGGATCCTTTCCCTTCCATAAACGGGCGAAGTCGCGCGCAAGAACCAAACATGTATCCTGCGTTTCACCGACAATCATGGGAAACGCCGAACATTCGCCCACCCCATATATCCCCATGTCCGTCATGACCCGTACGAACGTGTTCTGTGCATAATCCATAGTCCCCGTTGCAATAACAAAGGGTTCCATCGGGATACTTAAACGATAAATTTCTACAGCTGTAATTTTCATGGATAGCTACGACTAAAAATACGCATCAAAATTCTACAATAAAAGCAACAAAAGCAAGCAGATGGACAAAACGTAACCAATCTGCTTGCAGATATAGCTTAGTTCAGTTTCTTATTAATCAGAGCAGCGAGTGTCTTCCCGGTTTTCGCATAGCCCTCCGACATACGATCATTGTTATTTGGAATACCGACAAATTGAATATTTCCCGGAGCCTTTGTACTGTGGATCTCCAGAAGCACCTTGCTATGATCTGCCGTTTCGACAAAACGAAAAATCGTACTTACCTTTGCTGCCTGAGCCATCACCCCCGCAAACCAGCCCGGGTAGATCCAGGTGGTTTTGACAATCACCGTATAGGTTGCGTCCCCTTCATCTGTCGACGATTTGATGGCCAGGTTTTTGTTCATCGATGCTAAAAATTTATTCACAAATGTTGTGGATTTTGAATAGTCCCAATCCTTACGCCAAGCTTCAGCTTCGTCCGCTCCTTTATCCCTGGTAATCTCATCAATACGTTTATTGATATAGTCCTGTTCCGACATCATCTCATTATAAAACGTAGCGCCCGCATAGTCAAACACCACATTTAAATTGCGCTGCCCCCTTAGAAATTCAAAATTGCCCGATACGATTTTCACTTTTTGGCCAACGGCGATCGCCGGAACCAAGAATAGCGGTACGAGTAGCCATACCATTACATTAGTTAGATTTTTCACGTGTTTTCTGTTAGATTAATAATAGCTAAAAATACATAAAAAAATCCATATCCAAGCATCGATTACCCCTCCATCAGGACCTGCACCCATTCGTCATCCCTTTTGGCGCGCGGCAATATTCCCGTCCGGCGGCAGCGGCGTCTCCGGGTTTACTGAACCAGGCCGCCACAATCATAAATTCGCTCTCATAAGAAAGTTACAGAATGATATTTCCAATTACGGCGCATCTACAAACAAGAATACAATATCAACAAAAAAAACGCTGTTATTTATCAATAAAACAACAACAGATAATATTTTTTATAAAATCTTTAAAAAAGATCGTTTTTTATTCATATATTAGCAACCTAATATTTTGAGGAGAAAATGATAAACGAAAGATTACCGGAACAAGGGCTTTACAACCCCGACTTTGAGCATGATGCCTGTGGGGTAGGTTTTGTAGCGCACATCAAAGGTCAAAAATCACATCAGCAGGTCAGAGACGCCTTAACTATGTTGGAAAACATGGAACATAGAGGTGCATGCGGGTGTGATCCGGAAAGCGGGGATGGAGCTGGTATCATGATTCAGCTTCCTCACGAATTTTTGTGGGAAGAATGTATTAACATTGGCATTCAGCTGGAAGAGCCCGGCTACTATGGCACCGGCATGGTATTCCTTCCAAAAGACGAAGAGTTAAACGCCGTATGCCGCCAGGCAATTATGGAAGCTACAGAAAACAGAGGCATGAAGTTTCTTGGCTTCCGCGATGTTCCTGTAAACCGGGACGGCATTGGCCCTACGGCACTCAGCGCCGAACCCCAAATTGTCCAGTTTTTCGTATCCCGTCCTGACGGCGTCTCCACCACCGAAGATTTCGAACGGAAGCTGTTCGTACTTAGGCGGCTCATCATCCAAAAAGTAAAAGAACATCAGGAATATCCGTTACCGTTGTATATAGCGTCGCTTTCCTGTAAGACCATTATCTACAAGGGGCAGCTGACAACCTATCAGGTCGGAACATATTTCGAAGACCTAAAAGATCCGCGCGTGGTCTCGGCGTTCGGTCTGGTCCACTCACGTTTCTCTACAAACACATTCCCATCGTGGTCGCTCGCCCAGCCGTTCCGGAATATCGCCCATAACGGGGAGATCAATACCCTTACAGGGAACCTCAACTGGTTTTATGCGGGAGCCCGCTCGTTGTCATCGCCCTATTTTACGGAAGAGGAGATGCAAATCCTGTTGCCTGTGGTTGACCGCGGACAGTCGGATTCTGCCTGTCTCGATAATGTGGTGGAACTTCTGCTCCACAGCGGCCGTAGCCTACCGCATGTCATGCTGATGCTCGTACCTGAAGCATGGGATGGCAACACGCAAATGGACCCGCTGAAGAAGGCTTTCTACGAATATCATGCAACGCTAATGGAGCCTTGGGACGGCCCCGCTGCACTCTGTTTTACCGACGGAAAAATCATTGGAGCGACACTCGACCGTAATGGATTACGTCCGTTACGCTTCGCCGTAACCTCCGACGACCGCGTAGTCGTCGCGTCCGAGGCCGGTGCATTACCGATCCCCGAAAATCTGATTATAAAAAAAGGACGGCAGCAGCCCGGAAAAATTTTCGTTGTGGATATGGAGCAGGGGTGTATCCGCTCCGACGAAGAAGTTAAAGGCGAATTGGTACGCCAGCAGCCTTACGGCGAATGGCTCAACAACTATAAAATCCGTCTCCAGGAACTGGAAGAGCCGCGCGTAACTTACACGTATCTTAAAAAAGAGTCGGTATTCAAGTACCAACAGGCTTTCGGATATTCCCGGGAAGACCTGGAAGCGATATTAACGCCGATGGCCCTGACAGGATACGAACCAATAGGCTCTATGGGAACTGATGTGCCTCTCGCCATTCTTTCCGATCAGCCTCAGCACCTGTCAAGTTATTTTAAGCAGTTCTTTGCGCAGGTTACGAATCCTCCGATTGACCCGATCCGCGAGCGGCTCGTGATGAGTTTGGCAACGTTTATCGGCAACGCCGGTAATATTCTTGTCGAAGACAAGAAATTCTGCCACTGCGTAACATTAGAGCACCCGATCCTGACTTCCAGCGAACTGGAAAAGCTCCGTTCAATAGATACCGGCATTTTCCAGGCAAAGACACTACAGCTCTACTTCAAAGCGGATGGCAAGCCCGGATCATTGGAAGCCGGACTCGAAAGACTTTGCCGCTATGCCGACGACGCAGTGCGGGACGGATTTGAAGTGATTATTCTTTCCGACCGCGCCATCGACTCCCAGCACGCCGCAATACCTTCTATACTCGCTGTTTCCGCCGTGCACCACCACCTGATAAAAACAGGGAACAGAGGTGCTGTAGGACTCGTTGTCGAGGCGGGGGATGTTTGGGAAGTACACCACTTCGCGTGCCTGCTGGCTTTCGGCGCCACGGCCATAAACCCTTACATGGCGTTAGCCTCTATCCGCACCATGAAAGAACTTGGGCAGATAGATACCAGCCTTACCTGGGACGATTTAAAGAAAAATTACGTCAAAGCGATCTGTGCAGGTTTACTCAAGATATTCTCCAAAATGGGAATCTCCACCCTGCAATCGTACCATGGCGCACAGATATTTGAAGTTCTCGGCATCGATAAAGATGTTGTGGATAGATACTTCTGCGGCTCCGTTTCACGCATCGGAGGTCTAACATTAGATGATATCGCTGCGGAAGCCTTATCTAAACATTGGAGAGCATTCGGCGAGTCCCGCGTTGAAAAGAAGTTACTGCCGGAAGGCGGTATCTATCAGTGGAAACGCCGCGGCGAAGGGCACCTATGGAGCCCCGAGACCGTTCACTTGCTGCAAAAGGCTTGTCGCACTACCGACTACAATGCTTACAAACAGTATGCGTCCATCATCAACAACCAAAAGGAACGTATGTTTACGTTACGCGGGCTGTTGGATTTCGCCAAACACCGTACACCGGTGCCACTGGCAGAGGTCGAGCCTGTCGAAAACATTATGAAACGTTTCGCTACCGGTGCCATGTCCATGGGGTCGATCTCCACAGAAGCCCATAGTACCTTGGCCATCGCCATGCACCGGATCGGCGCTAAGAGCAACACCGGCGAAGGCGGTGAAGATGCAATACGCTTTCAGCGGCTGCCCAACGGCGACTCTATGCGTTCAGCTATTAAACAGGTGGCCTCGGCCCGCTTTGGGGTAACATCGCACTACCTTAGCGAGGCCGATGAAATCCAGATCAAAATGGCGCAGGGAGCGGAACCCGGAGAAGGAGGTCAACTTCCGGGACACAAGGTCGACGAGTTTATCGCGCGTTTACGCCACGCCACTCCGGGAGTTGGGTTAATTTCCCCTCCTCCTCACCACGATATTTATTCCATAGAGGACCTAGCACAGCTTATCTTTGATCTCAAGAATGCCAACAGAAAAGCACGGATCAACGTAAAACTGGTATCCAAGGCGGGCGTCGGTACCATCGCGGCAGGTGTAGCGAAAGCGCATGCGGACGTGATATTGATCGCCGGCTACGATGGAGGAACAGGAGCCTCACCAATAAGCTCTATTAAGCATGCAGGCTTACCTTGGGAGCTCGGGCTGGCAGAAGCCCACCAAACGCTCGTGCAGAACAAACTTCGCAGCCGCGTTGTGTTGCAGGCTGACGGACAGATGAAAACAGGCCGCGACATTGTTATTGCCACCTTGTTAGGCGCCGAAGAATGGGGGGTTGCCACGGCAGCCCTCGTGGCCGGAGGGTGCATCATGATGCGCAAATGCCATCTGAACACATGCCCCGTGGGCGTGGCAACACAGGATCCGGAGCTACGCAAGCTATTCTCCGGTAAACCGGAGGACATTGTAAACCTGTTCCGCTTCCTCGCAGAAGAAGTACGCGAGATTATGGCACAGCTGGGCTTCCGCACCATCAATGAGATGGTGGGTCGGGCGCAATTCCTGAAGAAGCGCGAAAACATCGACCATTGGAAAGCGTCCAAAATTGACTTTTCAAAAATTCTATATGTCGCACGGAACGAACCGTCGGAAACACTTTATAACACGCAGGAGCAAGATCACGGCCTAAGCATGATTCTCGACTGGGGGCTGCTTACACAGGCTAAGCCTGCCTTAGAATCAAAGACACCCGTATTCGGCACATTTAAAGTAAAAAATACAGACCGCACCATCGGAACAATGTTGTCCAACGAGATCTCCAAGCTCTACGGGGCAGACGGGCTACCGGACAATACCATTAATTTCAAGTTCGAGGGATCAGCAGGTCAGTCCTTCGGTGCATTCGGAGCCAAAGGTATCTCCTTTGAGCTTGAAGGCGAGGCGAACGATTACGTTGGAAAAGGCCTTTCTGGCGCGCAACTGGCGATCTACCCCACCGCCGACAGCCCGTTAATAGCCCATGACAACATCATCATCGGGAACGTAGCCCTCTATGGGGCAACATCAGGCCATCTATTTATCAACGGTATGGCTGGAGAACGCTTCGCGGTACGTAACTCGGGTGCTACAGCCGTAGTAGAAGGTATTGGCGACCACGGCTGTGAATATATGACAGGCGGACATGCGTTAATCCTAGGCCCTACAGGACGGAATTTCGCGGCCGGCATGAGTGGTGGTATCGCGTGGATCTACGACATCTCGGGGACATTCCGCGACAACTGCAACCAGGAGATGGTCGACCTCGACCCATTGGATACGGAAGATGAAAATGCGATCATCGCTTTACTCAAGCGGCATATCAACCTGACCAAAAGTGAACGCGCCAACTTTATCTTGCAGAACTGGTCGAGCGAGAAAAACAAGTTTATCAAAGTATTCCCACGCGAATACAAGAATGTGTTACGTAAAAAATTAGTTGAAGCTTAATATAGAGGAGGAAAAGAGTCATGGGAAAACCAACAGGATTTTTAGAATTTGAAAGAGCGCTTCCTCAGAAAGAGTCTGTAGAAAGCAGAAAACAGAACTATCAAGAATTTGTACATCGTTATTCAGACGACCAACTCAACAATCAAGCAGCGCGCTGTATGAATTGCGGCATTCCTTTCTGTCATTCGGGATGCCCGCTGGGTAATGTCATTCCCGAATTCAATGATGCTGTGTACGATGGTCGTTGGGAAGAGGCCTATAATATCTTAGTTTCAACCAATAACTTTCCCGAGTTTACGGGAAGGATATGTCCAGCGCCATGCGAAGCAGCATGCGTGCTGGGCATAAATAAGTCGCCCGTAGCAATCGAAGAAATTGAGAAACATATTATCGAAATCGCGTATAGCAAAAACTACGTGCAGCCTAACAAAAGCTACATAAAAACCGGCAAGCGTGTGGCTGTTGTAGGGTCGGGCCCTGCCGGACTGGCGGCCGCTGCCCAACTTAACAAAGCGGGGCATGACGTCGTAGTCTACGAGCGGGACGATAAGGTCGGAGGGCTGCTCCGCTACGGCATACCAGATTTCAAATTGGACAAGTCGGTTATCGATCGTCGTGTCGACGTTATGAAACAGTCGGGTATTGAGTTCAGGGTTAACGCCGAGGTGGGCGTTAACGTACCTGCTAGCGAGCTGCAGGCGTACGACGCTATCGTCCTGGCCGGCGGATCAACTATCCCCCGCAACCTTCCGATTCCGGGACGCGAACTCAAAGGAGTACACTTTGCGATGGAGTTCCTGAAACAGCAGAACAAGCGGGTAGGAAACTCACCGATCGAAGAAGAGGAAATACATGCAGAAGGCAAAAATGTATTGGTTATCGGAGGTGGCGACACAGGCTCTGATTGTGTAGGAACGTCCAACCGTCATGGCGCTAAAAGTGTGACACAATTTGAGTTAATGCCACAGCCCCCGAAAGAACGGACTGAGGCCATGCCGTGGCCAACCTACCCGATGTTGTTGAAGACCACGACGTCACATGAAGAAGGATGTCAGCGCTTTTGGAGCGTCAGCACCAAGGCTTTCCTTGGAGATGACAACGGACATGTACGCGCCGCGTTGGTAGTCGATCTGGAGTGGGAAACAGATGCTTTGGGCAGACCAATAAAATTCAAGGAGGTCGAAGGCTCCGAACGGGAGATACCTTGTGAGCTGGTAACGCTCGCGATGGGTTTTCTGCATCCACAACACGAAGGCCTCTTGCAGCAGCTCGGCGTGAAACTCAACGAACGGGGAAACGTCGATGCTGCCGAAGGAGAATACAAATCGTCCGCGGAAAAAGTATTTGTGGCCGGCGATATGCGTCGCGGTCAGTCGCTCGTTGTCTGGGCGATCTCCGAAGGTCGTGAATGCGCTAGAAAAGTTGACGAATACCTGATGGGATATTCCGAACTTGAGCGCAAAGATAAAGCTGTCTCATACGCTTAATTTCATATACTTTAGTACAAAGTGAAAAACCGGACCAGGTCCGGTTTTTTTTATTTATACCCCCTGACAAAACCCACTGTTAGTCAACCTATAGGCCTGGCAAAGGGGGGGGATTAAAATAGGTTCTCTGAGGTATACTTTTTTCCATTTTTTTATCCATAGGCACCTGCTCTTCATGATGAACCTCCTTCAACAGCGTAACCTTGGCGGCGACGAAATGAAGTGCGGCTCATGCCTCGTTTCAATGTAGCTTCCTATTCACCAAGCTCCGCTCCCTGTGCTCTATCCGGGTTTTAACATAAGGATAAAGAAAGACGGCTCCCAGCACGATGAGTGCGCCTAAATAGAACCCTGTGCTCATCGTCTCTTTATGTCCCAGAATAAGCACTGCCAGCACGATTCCGTATACCGGCTCCATGTTCGTTGTCAGTGCGACGGTAAACGCACTTAATTCCTTCATGACGGCCACTCCGAGGACATAAGCTACGGCTGTACAAACGACGCCCAGCAGCAGCAGATAAGCCCAGTCTGTTCCCCGTAACCACATCTCTCCGTTAAAATCGCCGCTAACCAACATCATGACAGACACCCAAAGAAAAGCGCCCAGCATCTCATAAAAAGTAATCACCGTGGGGCTGGTATGCTTCACCATCCTTGCATTTAGGATGGAAAATACACTGGCACATAGCGCACAGGACAGCCCGCAAATGATACCTAACACATATTGAAACTCAAACTTGAAAATAAGGTAGATACCGAATACAATAACCAGTCCCACGGCAACATCCGCGAGAGAAATCTTCCGCTTGTTAATCACCGGTTCCAGTATGGAAGTAAATAGTGTCGTCGCCGACAAAGTAACCAAGGTTACCGACACGGTTGAGATCTTGATGGCATGAAAAAACAGCACCCAGTGAAGCCCCACGACGGCACCCACCGACAGGAACTGAAGAAGCTGCTTTTTCGTAACATGCACCGACTTACCCGCCAGGATAAAGTAAACAAACAGGGTTAAGGCGGCGATAAGCACACGGTACCAGACCAAATGCAGGGCAGAAATCGATATCAAACCGCCCAGCACGCCGGTGAAACCCCAGATTAATACAGTCAGATGTAAAATAAGAACATTCTTATTAAGAAAAAATCGGCTCATCCTTCCTAAAACATAAACATTATGGTGATAAACTTCCGCTACGGCACACGAAGCGGTGCATATAACTTATTTCGGTGCCTTGTATTTGAGCCAAAGCCCCAACGCCAGAAACAGAACGTTCGGAATCAGGATGGCAATGAGCGGCGGTAGCCCTCCTTTTAACGAAAACATGGTCGAGAACTGCACCAGCACAATGAATGTAAAGCTCAGTGCGATGCCGATACCTAAACTCAATCCGATACCTCCCCTGACCTTCTTGGACGACAGGGAAACCCCCATCAGTGTTAGGATGAAAGCGGAAAAAGGACCTATGTAACGTTTATACTTCTCCAGAAGCAAATCCGTCATCATGCCCGTCCCTCTCGTTTCTTCCTTGCGGATACGGTCGTTGAGCTCCTTTGTGTCCATCGCCGTAAAGACATTGTCGTATACTTCGAAATCTCTCGGCAACATGTCCAACGTAGTATCACGTGCCGTTCCCTTTTCCATACTTTCCTTCAATCCATCGATTTTCCGGACAGTATAATCTTCAATTTTCCATTTTGTAGCAACCGAGTCCCACGTAATCCGTTGCGCCATCAGCTTCTCAATCATCTGATCGCCCGAAAATTTTTCCAACGAAAAATTATAACCTATGTTACGCTTCGTATCAAAGTTATCGATATACACATAGGTATTCGAGTCGATCTGCATATGTGTGGACAACGTAGACGAGCTGACCTTCTGCGGTTTCACATACACATTCTCAAAATTAACTTTGATCTTATTGGTGTAAGGAATAATGTAGAGGTTGGAGACCATGGTGAAAGAGAAGATGACGCCTGCGGCAATCATATAAGGACGCAGAAAGCGGTTAAAGCTCATCCCTCCGCTAAGAATAGGCACTACCTCCGTCTGATCAGCCATCTTCGATGTAAAGAAGATCACGGCAATGAAATTAATCAGCGGAGTTAACATGTTCAGGAAAAACGGGATGCTACCCAACGCATAGTATTCCAGAAAGACCTTCGACATAGGGGCTTTGTTCTTCAGAAAGTCGTCCAACTTTTCCGAAACATCAAATACAACGATCACGATAATAAAAATACCCACCGTGAACACGAAGGTGCTCAGGTATTTTTTAATGATATAACGGTCAATAATGTTCATTACTCCTGTATTGTTTATTCGTGATCCGCTTGCCAGTCGTCAGTAACGGATTATGGTCGCGGTTACAGCCTTTGCCCCAAAACTTTTACCATTTTCTCCTTCCAGTCATAGAAGGTGCCTTCCAGAATTTTCTCTCGTGCTTCCTTCACGAGCCACAAATAAAAATGGAGGTTGTGCAATGAAGCGATCTGTGCGCCGAGGATTTCCTGCGATTTGATCAGGTGGCGAAGATACGCTTTTGTATGTATTTGGTCTACCAACAGATCGCTTTCCGCTTCAATCGGCGAGAAGTCGTCCTTCCATTTTTCGTTCTTGATGTTGATAATGCCGTTCTTTGTGAACAGCATCCCATTGCGGGCGTTACGCGTGGGCATCACACAGTCGAACATGTCGATACCCAGCGCTATATTTTCTAAAATATTTACCGGGGTTCCCACACCCATCAGGTACCGCGGCTTATCTGCTGGCAATATGTTCGTCACGACCTCGGTCATCGCATACATCTCTTCTGCTGGTTCGCCCACAGACAGACCTCCGATGGCATTGCCATCCCTGTTAAACGACGCAATTACTTCCGCCGATTTTTCCCGAAGATCTTTGTAAACCGATCCTTGAACGATGGGGAATAATGTCTGTTCATAGCCGTATAAGGGCTCTGTGCTATCAAAACGATCCACACATCGCTTCAGCCAGCGGTGAGTCATGTCCAATGACTTTCTTGCATAACTGTATTCGCATGGATAAGGCGTACATTCGTCGAAAGCCATGATGATATCTGCGCCTATTACACGTTGCGTATCCATGACGTTTTCAGGCGTAAACAGATGTTTCGAACCGTCAATATGGGATCGGAACGTTACACCCTCCTCCCTGATCTTACGGACTTCCGTCAGCGAATACACTTGGAATCCTCCGGAGTCTGTCAAAATCGGACCGTTCCATTGATTGAACTTGTGCAGGCCGCCGGCTTTATGCAAAACGTCAAGTCCCGGACGGAGATAAAGGTGATACGTGTTGCCTAGTATGATCTGTGCCTGTATATCCTGAACCAGCTCGTGCTGATGGACAGCCTTCACCGTTCCAGCAGTACCGACCGGCATAAAAATCGGCGTCTGAATAAGGCCGTGCGCCGTCTCCAGCATCCCAGCTCTAGCCTTAGACCCTTTATCTTGTGCTTGAAGCGTAAATTTCATATGTGTGTTTATCCCTCTACCCTCTTTGATAAAATCACTGCAAAAATAGGATAAAAAATGTCAGGAAACGAGCGCCTGCCGAAATCTTAATAAAACTTAACGATTGATCCGCTTATCTTCGTAGAACACCGTATCTTTGACCCCGTATGGAACAATTTGAATACTTTTTTCCTTATCTGGGCTACCTGCCTCTGGGCGTTCTCTTCCTGTTGCTTCTCATACAACTGTATTACTTCTTTTCGGTATACGGAAGGTTGGCATCCTACAAGATTGTATCCTATAAAGACGTCGAAGCTAAACCGCCTGTCAGCGTAATCATCTGTGCGCACAACGAATTGGAAAATCTCAAGACGTTCCTTCCAGCCGTATTAGATCAGGACTATCCCGAGTTCGAAGTCGTACTTGTCGACGACTGTTCCGAGGATGACACGCATTGGCTATTGAAAGAGCTGTTGACAACGTATCCCGATAAGCTGAGAATCGTAGAGATCAAGGAGTATATCCGCCTGAAAAACACGAAAAAATATGCGGTGACCATGGGAATTAAAGCTGCAAAGTACGAACATCTCGTGTTTACCGACGCAGATTGTCTGCCCCAAAGCAATGCCTGGCTCGCCGAGATCGCAGGGGCCTTCGGACCAGGCACGGAAATCGTCCTGGGTTATTCACCCTACTTTAAAGAAAAAGGCTTCCTCAATAAGCTCATACGCTTTGAAACGTCGCACACGGCCATGAGCTATTTAGCTTACGCATTAAAGGGCGACGCCTACATGGGTGTGGGCAGAAACCTTGCCTACACAAGATCCATATTTTTTAAAGGCAAAGGGTTTAACAAGCATATGCACATTAAGTCGGGCGACGACGATCTATTCGTCAACCACAATGCAACCCCGGACAATGTGCAGATAGCGATCCACCCTGATGCGCACGTATATTCCGTACCCAAGAGAACGTGGAAAAGTTATTATAAGCAAAAGGCCCGGCATGCCGGCGCTTCCGTCCTCTACAAGGGAAGACATAAACGTATGCTGGCGGTGCAGCTTCTATCATCCCTACTGTTTTACACGATGCTGGTTGGCTGCCTTTGCGTGTACCCCCAGTTCTGGTTTGTGCCCACAGCCATCTATCTGGTGCGGCTTATCAGCCAGTTCATCGTTTTCAGCCATATCTATCAAAAGCTCCAGGTACGGGATCTTCTCGTCTGGCTTCCTCTTCTAGACATCCTCTACTATTTCTATATTTGCATCAACGGTTTATTTAACCGGAGTAAAAAACAACAATCCTGGAAATAGGAGACCTACTTTAACAGCATACATATTACACGCAATGAATCCAACAGTTGACATTATCTACCGCTACTTTCCAAATCTGTCCGACAGGCAAAAAGAGCAATTCGCCAAATTGGCAGACGTCTATCCGTTCTGGAACAACCAGATCAATGTCATCTCGAGAAAAGATATGGATAAACTGTACCTGCACCACGTGCTGCATTCCTTAGGAATTGCCAGGTTTGTGAAGGAGTTCACCCCCGGCACACATGTTCTGGATGTTGGCACAGGCGGCGGCTTCCCTGGAATTCCTTTAGCTATTGTTTTTCCCGATGTAAAGTTTCATCTGGTTGATTCCATAGGGAAGAAAATCAAAGTAGTCCGTGAGGTAGCCGAAGCAATAGGACTTACAAACGTAGAAGCAGACCATATCCGGGCTGAACAGCTCGACGGAAAGTATGATTTTGTCGTTTCAAGAGCTGTTACGCGTTTAGCCGAGTTTGTCCCATGGATTAGGAATAAATTTGACAAAAAAGATAAAAACGGGATCCCCAATGGTATCCTCTACCTCAAAGGGGGCGATTTAAAAGATGAGATCAGGGAGGCCAGATTAAAAGCTGAACTACACCCCTTGTCCAGCTTCTTCGCCGAGGATTTCTTCGAAACAAAATATGTAGTGTATGTACCGATGTAGCCGGTACATACACTTTTCATCAACTGGCATCCGCTATCAGGCTCCGCCCAATGCCTCGTTTATCTTTTGACCGATAGCCTGTATTTCCTCGTCCATACCGAACATCGGAAGTTCCGTTTCAGGGTTAAGCTTAAGCCAGGAGTTCTCGTCCTTAATAATTTTGACATACTCCTCTCCTTCCTTAAAAACCATGAAAACATCCTTCTCTTCCGGAAATATCGAATAAACGATATCGTCTATTTCCACATCAAATGGTTCCTGTGCTCCTTGTAATTCCATTTTTTTAAATATGTTGTCCTAATCGCCCGCTGTCGTCCTTAAACTGTTTTAGCAGAACGTTTGTTTTCTTTTTATCGCCGCTTCCGAGGGACGACACCGATACCTCCATAGCAGGATGCCACC
>Ga0079224_100001055_pt1 | contig 30299 bp, 55 predicted proteins | sample Stecom2015_FD_80414 | JGI IMG/M metagenome (GOLD analysis project Ga0079224, IMG submission 80414) | Agricultural soil microbial communities from Utah to study Nitrogen management - Steer compost 2015 | ecosystem: Environmental > Terrestrial > Soil > Agricultural land | place: USA: Utah... | reverse complement strand
TGGCCGCGCTCTCGAATGGACCTATTACCCGAGACGGTTAACCGAACTTCTACGCGCGTGCGCGTAGAGAAAGGGCATCGTCCGAGCAATCAAGCGGACGATGCCAGATAGATAGGGCGCGCCAAGAGCGCGCCAGACGAAGGGGAAGGTAAGGCGAAGGTCCGACTATCGTGGGTGTTGGTGTGCAAACCTCCGGTTTGCCTTCCCCTTCTCTGGGCTCCGCCGAAAAGCGGAGCCCTTTCTATCTAGTAAGGGCGACGGGCTTTAGAGCCCTTACGCCTTCGTTCGTTCTGGCGGCCCGTCGAGGCCGCCCTTCGTTCGGGGGAGGCGGGAACGCCGAAGCCTCCCCCCTTTCTTTAAAACCCCTCTATATATAAGAATGCATGTGGAAACGAACCCGGTAACGCGCAAAGATGGTAACGATTTGATATACCCCCTTCGAGCTGGGGCGCTTTATCAAACTGTTACCACGAAACAGAACAAGGTTCTAGTAAATTTTACACAGATTCGGGGGTGGATAGTAGGGCGTAGGGCCGTCGCCGGATTTAAAAGGGTGGGGTCGAACCAGGGGACGCGAGGCGCCCCTAGGGCTCCCACCTGCAACGATGCCACAGACCAGCGGCGCGGCCGGCGACGCCGGCACGCTCGCGAGCTGTGGATCTTAGGGTGTTGGATCGCATCCCATCGCATTTGTGCAGGTCACAGCCATGATTGCGGCTCCATCGGGTACCAAAACACGAGCAATCCTCGCGTTCTAGCGTCAACGGACGTTGACAGTCCATACCAAGCAACCGCTTGGTATGCGCCCCCGTTCGATCCTGCCTCCACACTGAGGCTAGTTGATCTTGGTCCCTCTGGCGCCGGCTCGGCGCCGTATGGCTGCCGCGAGAACCCCTTCGCTAGCGCTACGGGAACCCCTTTGCCAACGATCATGATGGTTGACCTGGCACGACGGCTGATCCAAAAAATCTTGGCCAGACCCCTTGACGAGCATGGCTACATGTCGCCATGATGGATGCATACACAAAAACAAGCTGAAAGGAACAAAGACATGAAGGACGTTCTTCTCATCGCGGGCGACGTCGCCGCTCTCTTTATCGCCGGCGTCTTCGTGGCCTACGTGGGTACCGGTCTGACCGCGATTGGGATGCACATTCGCACGCTGGCCAAGATGCGTCGCAACAAGTAGTCCGCCTCGCATCTCTGCTCTTGCCAGGAGGCAAGCCGGCTCACGCCGGCCGGCTTCCTAGTGAGACCAGCTAAGCGAGGAAAGGAGAAGATCATGCCAACGAATCGAGTTGACCCCCAAACGCTGATCGGGGTCAAGGTGAAGGTGCACTTCAACCTTCACACGCACCTCTGGTCAATCACGGCTATCGGTGGCGAACACGCCGGCCGCGTGATCGCGAACGTGAACACGATTACCTTGACCAACGTCGATTTCAAGGTGAGTGCGGCCGGCCGCGCGCGTTGCCACAGACTCGGTAAGCGCACCGTTCACGCATGGGTCGTGGGTGTGGTCGAAAGCATCGATCAGCCCGTGGCCACAGACCAGCTCACCAAAGCCACCTACAACCCGTCCGCCGATCGCGCGGACACGTTCACGACGCCCGAAGGTTCGCCAGTGCTGCACGCTCCGCGTGCCTCGTTCGCACGGTCTCCTGAGCGTCCCGACCGTGGCTATGGATGGATTTGATCTTGCCAGGTGGCAAGCGCGCACGGGGGCGCGCCGGCTGCCTAGTGAGATCGATGCTCACCGATCTCCAGTCCAGAAAGGCTCACGCAATGGCTTACTCCGCTTCGTTCACGATGGGTACTCCCGAAATGGTTCGCGCCATGATCGACGCGAACAACGCCTCCACTGAGAGCTACCCTATGGTTCTCAACCATGAGGACATGGAAGCCCTGATCTGGATTCTCTCCACGCCGGCCGGATTCGTCTCTCTTGACGACATCCCCGAGGACATGCGCGACCGCGCAGAGAGCCTGTTCTCTGGCATCGCGGAGACGCTCGGTATCGAGGGCATCTGACTTTGTCAGCAGGGCAAGCGCGCGTTCGCGCGCCGGCCCACTAATGAAGTCAATGCTCAGGCTTCAGACATCACAGCTCACGCAAAGGATGGTTCCCCATGCTCGTCATCGAATCGTCGCTCGGCCACACGTTCCAGAGCACCGACGAACCGCAGCAAGACTCTTGCCTTACGTGCGGGGGTACGTGGCAGCGCGTTCCCGGTTACCGGGAAGGGATCGAAAAGTACGTGGCCAGCGATGGCGGCGACGCACAGCACTGCACGGGACTCACGGACATCTATCACGGCTATGAGCCTATCTGCGAGGCTAACGACGGTCGTGAGTGTTCCGTTTCCGAAGAGAATGGTAAGTGCGAACACCTTGCACCGTTGGTCGGCTGCAACTGCCTTCAGTGCGCCTAGGCCGGCGATAGCCCATGCTTCCCCTATCGGGGAGGGGAAGTGTGGAGATTCTCCGGACAATGCTCACGCTCACGCAATGGGAAGGATCACCATGGTTTACCTCCGCAACCCGCTCTTCAATGTCCTCACGATCGATGAAGCGGACGCGCTCCACGCGCGCATGATGTCCGCCTACCAGCGAGCCGGCGACTTGTTCGCGGTGAACAAGTTCGACGCCGTGCGCATGCGCAGCGAAATGGCGGACCTCGTTCATGACCTGGAGATCGCCGGTTACGTGTGATCCTGCCCTAGGGCATGCGCACCTCTCGCGAGGTGCGCCGGCTCTGGAGTGGAATCAATGCTCAGATTCCCGCCACAGAAAGGCTCACGCGATGGAACTTCGAAACCAGAACATGCCAAAGACCTTCTTCGACCGAAAGGCGTACGAACTTACGCAAGCTGGCATCGGATCGGTTCGGGCATGCCCGTTCTACCAGATTCCCAGCTCTCCCAGTTCGACCACGCCGGTTCAATCCGAGTACGCCTACGCGGGTAGGGTCTTCGACACCATCGGCGACATGGTGTTAGTGCGATTCGAATGGGAGAGCGTTCCTGGTGAGCGCGAACAACTGTTCCATCCGTACGAGATTCACCGGGACGGCTGCATCTGTCGCGCATGTAAGGGTGACAACCGTTACGCAGCGAGTCTCGTCTGATCTTGTCATTGGGCAAGCGGCGACGGGGCGCCGCCGGCCCATTAATGAGACCAGCTCCGGTTTCAGGCTCACGCAATGGAGGTTCTTCCAATGGCTCTATCCAAGCCTCACAAGCTGTCAGACGGCAACACCATGCGCGTTCGTATCCGTCGCACGATCGCCGGCACGTACTTCGAAGAGATTCACAGTCTCAAGGATCGGCAGGACCAGCAAAGCCTTTGGCTTCTCGACACCACCATGTTCCTGGTCTTGAAGCAGAACCCGAACAGGCCCATCCCTATCAGCCACCCGGACTACAAGTACGCCAGGGACGACAAGCATGGCGCCGAGGTCGCCATGCGGTTCTTCGTGGATGGCGCCGAATCGTGCATCGAAGAGGCACGCAAGGAAGGGCTTCCCACGATCGCCATGTATCGGATGGATTGGGAGACCCTTACCGCCTGACCGTTGCATCAACGGCCGGCTTCGGGGCGCCGGCCCGGCAATGGAGTGATCAGCAGGGAATCGCAGATTCACTGCCAGACGTGAACGCTCCGCGCTCACGATCAGTCAAAGGGAAGGAACAGTGAAACCGCAGCATGATTACGCGCTTGTGGAGCGTCTAGCCCAAAAGATGCGTACCCCTGCCAGGGGTACCGTCGATCGGGTGGCGCTTCGCAAGGCGTACGAGAAGCAGACCGGAATCCCCTTGCCGGATAGCAGCCTTGCAAGCATTCTTTTGCAGCTTCGGCGCAACCCTGGCAAGAAATGGACGAAGCAGGTACGCCACGATTATGAGCTGATCGAAAGGCTTTCGATGCAGCATCGTGCCGGCGTTCAGTACGTCGATCGCTATGCGGTTCGGCGCCGATACCAGGAGATCACCGGCCTACATATCTCGCCCGGTGTACTGAACTATATTCTGGCCAGGATCAGCGCACGCAAGAGAGGAGAGGACAGCCCGAGCACTAATCCGAGAAAACATGATCGGGCTCTGCTCACGCAGCTCATTGACGAACACCGGAAAGGGCCGACGCGAGTCATTGACCGTGCTACGGTCATTGCCGCTTACGAGCTGCAAACAGGGCGAGCCCTATCGCCCTACATGCTGGATCTCATCATTCGCGAAATACGCTCACGCAAAGGACACTCGTCATGAACGACATGCCCGGCAGGCATCGCTATCAGCCACCCCCGCCGCCGCCCATGCCCACGCCGCCCCCGTCGCCGGCCGCGGCCGGCCGTAGCTTCCGTCTCATCATGCTCGGTCTCCTCGGAGGCGCCATCCTTGCCGGGCCGACCGGGTTCGCTATGGGCGCCGCAGTTGAGAAGGCCGGTGAGCGAGGCGCCGACACTGCCGTCTCCGCTTCCGTGCCGAAGAAGACTCGCACACCTTCCCCGGCCCCTTCCCCTTCGCCTGCACGCCGGCTCACGAAGAACGATTTGCGTCTTGACGTGATCGAGAAGCGTCGCAAGTGCTTCGGTTCGGCGGGCTGCAACGTCACCTACGAAGTGGAGGTGACGCTTCTCGACATGGACGCGCGTAGCGACGACAGTTACGAGGTCTCCTATCGCGTTCGGGCCGGTAGCCAGGAGATCGTTCGGAACACGTTCGAGCTTCACGGCACGAAGTACAGCATCCCGGAAGACTTCAGTATGGCCGTGCCCGAAGGCGTTAAGCTTCGCGCGGTCGTCGCCAGTGTCAAGAGGCTGCCGTGATCTGGGTCGTCGCCAACGCACTCATGTCGGGCGCCGCCACGGCAGGCGCCGCGTATCTCCTGATCAAGGCCATCAAGGCGAACCAGGCCATGAGGTTGCGGCTTCTCTTCGCTGTAGCCATCCCGCTCGCGGCCTTCTTCTTCGCCTTCGACCTGCGGCAGCTCGCCGAAGTGGCGGGATGGCTATGAGCACGGAAGCGAACATGATCATCAGTGCCGTTATCGTGGTGCTGGCGCTGCTCCTGGTCATCGTCATTCTCGCGTACATCACCGGGAAGTGACGATCATGGGCTGTGACCTACACGAGGAACCGCAGTACCTCACTTGTGGTGCGTGCGTTGGCGAAGCCATCGCCGCCACGCTGGCTGATGATCCGGATGCGTTCGGCACGGGAGAAGTCTCCATGACCGAAGAGCTAGTCGAGAGGCTAGGCATAGACCTCGATTGATCGTTGTGTCTGGCGCCCCCGACGTAACGGGGGCGCCGTTCAGAGCGATCACACATCGCGGGCCGCTCACCCGCACCACTGCTCACGCAAGAGGTACCAATGCCAACCATCGATCTGAGGCACTACCCTGATCCCCTCTCGACCGCGGACATCGGTCGAATCTTCAACATCAACCCGAAGAGCGCTTCCCGTCACGTCAAGGCCGGTCGGTTCGGCACGCCCATGCGTACCATCGGCGGGCGCCCCCGCATCTCTCACGAGGCCGTGACGCGCGTACTTCGCGAGTGCGGTTACGAGGTCATCGCCGCGGACGGGACGACGCTCCCCCCGACGCTCAAGCCGTGACCACGAAGGACGAAGGCCGGCCGCTCTTCTGGGATCGCGAGCCTCGCAAGACCGCCCGGCTGTGCTGGTCTGTGGCCACAAGCTGTACGCCTGGTGTGACGGGCGGGGCGGACATTGGGCCATGTGTCGCAGGTGCGACACGCCGTGACCAGTCGATCCGCCACTATGTGATCATCTCTCCAAGGAAGCTGCTCACGCAATGGGAATAACCACATCCCGTGACCTCTCGGTCACGGAGAAGGTAGAGGCAGGCACCGACCGCTTCGGCGAGCTGCTTGCCGAGTACAAGAGAATGAAGGGCGTCGCGGGTGACCAGCTCGGTACGTCCACGATGGACCTCTATACTGGCCTGCTAGCTGACGCTCTCCACTATGCGCTCAAGATGCATCTGAATTACGTCCTCGCTTTCGCGGAGGCGTACCGGGTGCATTTGGAGGAGAGCACGCGGGAGTGATCTGCCGTCTTCTTCGGGCGGAAAGGCTCGCTCGGCCTTTCCGCCTGTTGATGGCGGTTGATCACTCCGAAAGGAACGCTCACGCAATGGTCTCCACCGAAATTCAAACCATGCTCGCGGCCACCCTGCTTTTGCAGTGCGTCATTCTGTCGCTTCTGGCGGTGGCGTTGCTGCGACTGTGGAGCCACGAGCCAGGCAGACATGCGAGGCGGCATGATGAACGACGAACTTTTGACGATTACCGAGATCGCGAGACGGCTAGAGGTCAACAAAGAGGCGGTTCGCCGATGGACGAAGAAACCCGGCTGGCCCGAAGGAGTCTCGGTCGTCAGGTCTGGCCGCCAGCGCGTCGCGTATCCATGGAGCGCAGTTCGGGCGTTCTGCCGCCGCGAAGGGCTGCCTAAGCGTATTATCTCCCTGCGCGAGATCGACTGACTCTCTGCGCATGCTCACGCATAGGGATCTTCCGATCCCTATATAGTGATCACTCTGCGAATGCTCACGCAATGAGGTTGTGGCTATGGGGTGCCGTAAGTACAAGGGTCGCCAGTATTGGGACGACCTGACGGGGGAGACGCATCTCCCCGAAGAGCTGGAAGAGATGGCCTTCGCCTTCGATGGCCAGGCGCTCGTCATTGACCTGTCCGACGAGAACGCTACCGCGTTCCGCGAGGCGATGGCTCCGTTCGTTCGGGCCGCCAGGCCGGCCAGCAAGAGCAAGGTCCTGGCGACGCTCCCGAAGAGGGAGCGTCATTTGAAGGCCGTGCCTGACGTTCCTGTCTCGCCACCCGCGGAGAGCGCGAGCGAGCCCGAGAGTGAACCGCAGAATGCCCCCATTTCAGAGAAGGGGCAGAGCGTAGAGCCGCGAACAGAGCCGGAGGGTACCCGAGTACCCGACGAACCTTCCGACGCCTCTAATCTCGGTTTCGGGCCGCAGGTTCGCGAGGCCAACGAGGCGCGCCAGGCGCCCGAAAGGACGCCCGAAGAATGGGCGCCCCATGCGCCGGCGAGTAACGACGACCAGCCGGCACGAGTAGCCAAGACGCGGGCATGGGCGACCCTCATGGGGACGCCCCCGGAGCAGCCCTTAACGAAAATGATGTTCCGAGCATGGGAGGAGTTTTATCGGCGCCAGGGATGGCGCAATCTCGGATAACCCCGACGAAGGAAATGCTCACGCAATGCTATTCCCATACCTCAGTATCGCCGAGCTAGGCGACAAGCGCGCGGGGCACCCGCGCACATGCCCATGCCCATACGATCGGGCGTTGGCCGAACGATTCATGATCGTACAAGAGGACCCCTCGCGCCTCGGCCGGCGCGACCTGTGGTCAATCGTCCGTCGCCACGAAGTCGGCTGCGACTGCCGCGCATGCCTGCGCTGGAAGTGGCTTTGGATCATGATTCACGCCGAAACCAAAGCTAAGGCGCTCGCGTCATGACTGATATCTCACAGCACCCGATCGGCTGCCCATGCGACAAATGCGAGCAGTGGCGCCTGGCGCACGATCCCGAGTATCGGGCCGCAGCCGAGCACGAGCGAGACCACAAGCACCACTTTCACGCGCTCATCATGGTGGGGCTCGACCGTGACCCGATCAAGATCCACCACACGGAAGCGCTCGACACCGTGGAAGCCGCACACGGTCAGATCGCCGAATCGTTGAGGGACCTCAAAAAGGTCTTCCCGATGGCCGCCGAAGGATGCGACTCCTTCCTGGCGAGCCAACCAAGGGTGGGCGGCATCACGATCGCCAACTCTGCGTTCGTGGTGGCTCCATGCTGCGAAGGCGCCGGCGACTGCCGAGCGCAGCTCGACATCATCGCTGACGTTGTGATCGCGGAGTACGAAGGCAGACATAACAGGCAGAGCATGCCGATCACCTACGTCAAGCCAGGCGACAGCCGGGAACCGGGGTTCTATCTATGAAAGCCGAGACCACCCGAAAACTCGTCAACATCATCTGTGGCGCCTACGTCGCCATTGGATGGGCCGGCATCCTCTTCGTCACGCACGAGCAGGATTGGGCGCCATTGGCGCAATTCCTCATCACCTGGCCGGCATGGCTCCTTTGGGGCTTCGTCTGTCTCGTACTCAGAAACAAAGTCCTCAAAAAGGGCGGATGGGGGAAGGTCAAGAAGTGAAGCTCTACATCGCCGGGCCGATGCGAGGCAGACCAGAAATGAACTTCCCCGCGTTCTTCGCCGCGGCCGGCATCCTTCGCCACCTCGGCCATGAGGTGATGAACCCTGCCGACCCCGGCGACGGGTTCTCTACCGACGACATCCGCCCCGCCTTCGGTCATTGCCTTCAATGGATCGCCACGCAGGCGGACGCGCTGATCCTTCTGCCAGGATCGGACACCTCGCGCGGCGCTCGCGCCGAGATGGCGACAGCCGTCGCCCTGGACATCCCTGTCTATCGGCTCGATGTCTTCCTGACGCGCGGCGCCTGACACCAAAAGCAACCCCTCCCCTCTGGTGAGGGGAGGGGTTTCGTCATGCCGCCTGTTCGAGGTCTTCCCGCACGTACGGTGTCGGGCCGCCGAGCACGTCTTGTAGCCGGCGAAGGGCACGATGGACCCGCATCCCCATCTGCTTCTCATCCGTTCCAAGATGCTTCTCGATGCGCCGGCGCTTGCCGGGAGCGACCGCCAGATTGCCGACCATTGCAGCGATCTGCTTCAGGTCGTACTCGCCAAGGTCCTTGAAACGCATCTTCAAGCGAGCCCGATACTTCTGCGGCAGCTCCCGAAGCCCTCGCTCGACGTCCAGGAGCGACACGAGCCAGCCACCACCCGCGGAAGGGTCGGACACCGAACGAGTGATCGACTCGCCGCGGCTGACCGGAGGCCGCTCCGTGATCCCCAGCGCATAGAAGTGCTCGACCAGCTCTTGCAATTGCTTGATCGAATAGAAAGCCTCGTCTTCCGGCTTATAACCGAGCTGCCCGGCGATCTCTCGCCGGCAGTACCGGGCGCCCGCGCGGCGGGCGATCATCCTCATTCTCCGGGCCGCGTACTTCTCTGCCTCGGCATCCGTGAAGTCGCCCTCCCGGAAGTTCTGCCACTCCTCCAGGACCTTCGGCGTGGACAGGATGTAGAGGCAGATTTCCTGCGCGATGTCGTCGGGGTCGATGGTTGGCCATCGGCGCCACAGCACGCCGGCGATGGTTCGGGCGTACGTCAACAGGTCGTCGTCGCTCACGGGGTCACCTCGAAGTCGCCCCTGCAACCGCAGGCGCACCCGTCGAGCAACCCGCGATCGATCAGCTTGCGAGCCTTTGACAAGACGACCCTGCGAGGCGCCCCTAGCGCCTCCATCACGTCGCCCACGTGCGTCCAACGCTGCTCGCGTTCGCGCACCTGGTGGACGACGGCAAGAAACGCCTCATCGGTGATATCTGAAGTCTTCACGTCGTCGCTTCTCTCAATCATCTCTCGCAGGACTGACCCTATGCTCATGCGGCACGCCCCGACCAATTCGGGGTCACGCCCACGTAGCCGCGGGCGGCAAGCTCGAACTTCGTTGAGCGCTCCCGCGCTCGTGGGTACCACTGGCCATCTACACAGAACGACCCGTCATCGTTGATCGGGATCAACTCCGGATGCACACGATCGCCGCGGACACGCAGCAGACCGAAAGCTTGCTGCCAGTCGCACGAGCCGCCCTTGAGATAGGTGGCCTGCGACACGTCCATGAGATGCCCGACCTCGAACCCCCAGCGGGTTGAAGTCACGCGGCCGGCGAAGCCGCTCGACGTGGGCACGAGGCCGGCCCGGTGCGTGTGCCCGCACACGACGGACACCCCCCACTTCGCCGAGAGTAGAGAGGCCGTGCGGCCGGCGATCTGACTAAGGCTCCCCTCGTCGCCATGACAGGCGACCCATCCGGGGGCGACCTCGAAAGGCTCCGAATGGTAGGCGATGCCCGCGGCCTTGTAGCCGGCAAGCTCTTCGATATCGAGACTGCGCAGGCTCGACAGAGCCGGCGCGTACTGCGCGAGATACTTCCGCAACCTGTCGCCATGATTCGAGCGAGACAGGTCATAGGGGATGTCGCCCACCGCTTCGCGGAAGCGCGCATGGATGGAGGCGACGACATCAAGGCCAGCCTGCAATGTGCCGGCGTACTCGCCGGCCCTGCCTCTGCTGTATTGGCTTACTTCATGGGCATCCCAATCATCGCCCACATTCACGAGTCGATCGGGTTTCAGGTCTTTAGCGAAGGCTAGAACGTTGTCGAGCACCGCCCCGTCGTGGAGCGGTGCTTGAATGTCCGACACAATCAGGACGGTCTTCTCAGTCACACAGGGTAATTACCCTATTTCCCGATCCTTGAAACGGTTAGGTGTTGCAATCCGGCTCGTCCGGCTCCGTCGCCGGAGTTTCCTTCTCGTCTGCATCCTCGACGTAGTACGCCATCACGTGGTCACACGCGATGCCCGTGTCATCAAAGACGTAAAGGTTTTTCTTTCTCACAGCCTCACGGAAATATCCCACCTGCTCAAACGACGCAAGGAACGCCATTGGCAGGCCACCCGCCAGCATCACAGTAATCTTCTTCATCAGGCAATCAGCTCCAAGTCGTTCTTTACCGCACATGTCGAGCACATCGGCCCCGACCTTGACGGCTTCAGGTTCTTGTACGCACCCCAACCCCAATGGCATCGCTGTTCGGGATGGCCTGCGGCGCGAACCTTCTTTTCCAGCCCTTCAATGTGTTCGCGAACCTCGGGGAACCAGTACCCGACCTCTTCTAGCTCCTGCTGCTTGGCGAACGCTCCACACAGGCACTCCCCCGACATGTGGATCAGGTCGCTGACCATGTTCCGCGGCACGTCGTGTTGCTTGCGGTAGGCGTTGAGGTCGGCGTTGCTCCAGTTGACGAGAGGAGAAACCCACACGGTCGAGCCTTCACGCTCGCTCACGGGGATGTCCGCCCGTCTCTTGGATTCCTGCCGGCGCCGGCCGGCGATGAACAGGATGCGTTCTTTCCGCGGGTTCTTCACGAAGCGCCGGCGCACGTTGCGAAGAGCCCTCTCTTTCAGGCGTTGATACATTTTCCAGTGCTGCGCCGGCCCTGGAAACCCTTGGTCGATCACCAACTCTTCGTAGGTTGACCCCGGTGGGGGCGACTCCTCAATGAGGGGCAGTCCCCACGTCTTGCACGTGTCTCGAACGAACTCTCTCGTCTTCTCGATACCGATACCGGTGTTCACATGCACCGCATAGTCGGCTCGTTCCTTGAAAATGTGCGCAAGGGTCGTGCTGTCATTGCCTCCCGAGAAAAGGAGGCATACCGCAGCCAAGGCATGGCCTGTGCTCGTGAAGTGCTCTTCGATCGCCTCGTCTACGATGCGATGCGCTTCTTCAACCTTGTCCGCGGTCACGGGTTGTCCCTGTAGTCACGTTTCCACGCCCGTTCTTCTCGACGCTTGCGCGTCCGCTTATAAAGGGGATGCCAGGCGAGCGGATAACAGCACTTACAAGGGAAACGCCAATACGCCGCACGCCCGAGCATCATCGCCAACTCTTATTCACTCCACATCCGGTAGCAGTTGAATAAACCGATTAGCGTAGAAGCCGGCGATATCGAGGTGAGGCCTCAAGTGCACCGCAACCTCGGCTGTCTCCTCGTCAGGCATGTCGCTAGGGTCGAACCCGTAGCTAGTCGCCCACGCCCAAAGACCGCCTTCCCATGAAATCTTGCCGGCGAGTGCTTCGCGTGACTCGTAGGTCACGCCGCCAGCCAGAACATCTCTCGAACCCACTCGCGGAAGGTCTTCGGCCTCGGAAGAGGCTCGTCAGCCATCCGCACTTCCCAGTAATCGACCTTCGGCGCCTTCAAAGGGGCGCCTTCCTTGTCGAACGGATACTTGAAAATAGCGTTACTCGCCGAGTGATAGAGGCAGATTCCCTCGGGGCGCATATAGCCGGGCCGCGCATGGCTTCCGTTGATCTGAAGCTTCTCGGCTACGTCCAGGACAGCCGCGGTATCCATCGTCCCCGTCCACAGTACGGGCACAACGGAAAGGGAAGCCAGCGGGGAAGAATCGAGCAAGTACCCCCACTTGTTGACATTGAACAGGCTGAAGTATCGCTCTCCCGGCTTGCAGTCATATCCGCGGTTGATACCATTCCCCCACCATTCCCCGAAATGGGTACCGACGCCCAACGTCTCGGCAAGGGTTGCCTTGTTGTCATAGACCCATTTGGCGAAGCCGAAGTTGTCGGCCTCCAGAGACAGGAGTCGCTTGCGCGACTGCGCGACCACATCGCCATCTTCGGTGATGTGAATAGCACCGTTCGTGCCGTCGATCTTCTCGGTAATGACAACATCCTTGAACAGGCGTGGCGTCTTTGGCCACGCCCTGAACTCCACCTCAGACATAACTCACTACCTCCACCGTTTCAGTCTTCGGAAACACCTGCGCAAAAGTGACCGTCTCGTCGTACTCGAACGGCTTCGTGTCCTGATTCTCCGTCAACCCGCGGCGATAGGTTGCCGCATAGTGCTCGCCGGCCTCGTTCCTGATGACGAGGCTGTGAATGGACTCCCAGCGAGCGCGGTCGATCTGCTCGTTTGAGACGACCGTCCAGCCCTCGACCTCGTTAGGCACTCCTGGTTCGGCGCTAGTCCACGCCAGCTCTCGGGCCGTCTCGACGTCCAGCACAACACCCTTAGCCATGTATCAGCTCTCCTCGTGGACGCCCACGGGCCTCAGGGTGCTAATCTGCACGAGCGCCTCAAAGGCCGTTTCCAGCTCGTCGCGGAACTTCTCGACCGCGGCGGAAGCCTCAGCCCATGGGCGCTCGTGCGTGATGACGGAACCCCTGAAACCGACCGTGAACCGCTCGGTGTCGTCAGGCAGGATCACCTTCGACACGTTGAAGTCGAAGTCGCCGCCCTGATTGAGATAGATGCTCTTGTTACTCATCGCAGTCTTCCCACTTTCCTCGTAGAACTCTGAACCCGACACTGGAGACTTGCTTATCGCGTTTGAGCTGGAAGACCTTCCGTGCCGCCCATTCACGGGAACCGTAATAGCGGCTGAAGGATTGATTACCCGTACAATCCTCTGCACTGACGTGCCATACACTGTCCATACCATCACAGCCCAATCAGTCCGCGAACGAAGTCGCGCCCACGGGCGCGAAACACACGGTTCACATCCGACTTCCTTCCTTCCTCCACGACGGGAAGCTGTACCCGAATGGCCTGGTCGAATTTGCCGGCAAGGAACTCGCCGAATGACTCGCCAATCCCCGAAGGGTCCTTATCCTCAAAAATGTAGATGCGAGGAAAATCCTTCAGCAGCCCGTAATAATGCAAGTGCCATGAATTGACTCCCACCAGCCCCACGGCTGGAATGCCGCACTCTCCCTCAAGAGTGATCGCATCAAGCTCACCCTCCGCCAGGGCTATATAGCCCTGGTCGTTGTCGAGAGCGGCAACGTTGTAGAGCGCCTGTGGCTCGAACGTCTGGTACTTGCCGTGACCCTCATGACGCTCGTCGTCCTCGCCGGTGCCCATGCACTCGGCCCGGATGCATCGGAACTTGAAGCCGACCACCCCCACCCGCTTAAGGGTGGGGATAGCCAGCCTGCCGGCGACGCTGCGATGTTCCGCGGGAGGATCGACCACCACGCCGAGCCTGTACCGGTCCCTTGATGCCGTGCTTACGCCTCGCCCATCCAGGTAGGAGGCTGCCGCCTCCGTCTCCATCAGAGCTATCTCGTAGTCGCGACACGTCTCCTCCAACCAGGTCAACCGCTCGTCGTCTAGCGTCCTCACGAGAACAGCCCTCCATGCGTTGGATGAAGTCGAACACCCCGCCGCCTTGCGGCTCCGATGGGCACGAGTGACAGAACCAGATCCCCCTAGAGGGATCTACGCTAAAGCTCGCGTTACGCTCGTCATGATCGGGGAAAGGGCACCTGATGACATGGTTGCCCGATCCCCGATACTCAACGTCGTAGGCGTCAAGGACTGGCCGTAGGTCCATTGGATGCGAACGGGTCGTCAAGGATGACCTGAATCCGCCGAAGAGCGAAGCTTCGGCCTTCCGATGTCAAGGCGTCCATGCGCGCCAACTCGTTTTGAATCCGTCGCATGTTGGCGAGAACAGCCTTCTTTAGCGCGATGTAGCGCTGAACGCCTTCGTCAGAAGTCACGGCCCCGCCTGTCGATCAGCTCGACATCGATGCCGACCGCCCGCAGGGCTTCCCGGATCTTCTCGGGAGGCGTCGTGTAGATCCCGTTCTCGTTGTTGTCGTTGGCGATGAGCACCCCTGTGCAGTCGTCCACGTAACCGCGTTCAGACACGTAGGCCGCTAGGATCTCGTTCATCTTGCGAATGTCTTCGCTGTGCTTCGGCTCAGCGAAGAGGTTGTAACGCCTGTCGTTGATCTCCTCGATCGAGTAACCCTTTTCCTTGGCGTAGATGCCGAGAGCGCAGAAGCAGTCTTTGCCGTTCACATTCCGGTGCAGATGGCCGGAGATCAGCTCGTAAGTGGTCATGCCTGCTCCGCCTTCCTGGGAGGAATCGCAGATTCCTCACTGGCAGGGACGGAACTCTGTTCCGATCCCCGCGCCCGCTCGATGGCCTTATCGAAGAGGGCGAGCATGTCTTCCTTCGTCCGCTCTAGCTGGTCGTTGTACCAGGTGAGGCCAACGTAAGACTTGCCGGTGATTTCTCGCGTCAACTCGCTCAGAAGCTCGCGAGCCTTCCCGAACGGTTCGGTCAGGTCCTCTGAAGATTCGCGAAGACAGTCGTCGTACTCGTCAAGGTCGCAGTCGCCCTCGTGGAAGTAGGCTTGGCTCACGCAGTACCCGGCACCGCCGAAGGCGCCGTAAGCGATGGCGCCTTGTGCGCAGTACTTGAACCCGTCAGGGGCGCCCTTCTCCTCTGCCCTGTCAACCGTCTGGCCCCAGGCGTTCGCCTCTAGGAACGCCTTCGACTTCTCCAGGATCTCGACCAGAGTCATGCGTCACCCGCCCTGTGGCCGGCAGCCGTCAGAGAGCCGTCCATGTACCTGGTCGCATAGTCGTCGGGCACGCCGGCCGTACGCAGGGCCGCAAAGATGTTGTCCGTCTCTCGCCGGTAGCTCTTGCGCCGGTCGCCGCCGACCGAACCGACCGTATACAGCAGTACCTTCGCTTCCAGCTCGGTCAGTTCGAGCCGGTAAACCTTCTCCCGAACCTGCTTCTCAACGGTCTTCGTCTCGACCTTGGCGATAGCGGTAGCCATGATTCTCCTTAGAGGGGTTTCGAAGGGAGTTACTTGTCTTCGGGAAGGTACGGCTTCGCTTCGAGGTCGCCGTCTTCATCGATCTTGAAGAAGTCGAGACGGCTCACATGGCCGAGCTTGTTCGTGAAAGCGAGGGCACTCCGGATGCTGTAAACCTCTCTCGCGTAGGTCCCCGAAACTCCGAAAACCCACCGCGCCAGCGCGTACAACGCTCGCGCCTCCCTCTTGGAGAGGGTGAGAACGATCACGTCTTCCGGAACCCGCTCGGTAACGACCTTGGTAACAACGTCCTGCTTGGCGGTAGCCATATCTATTCTCCGGTTCTGCTAGATGTTGATGGGCTTGGCGCGAAGCTCGCCGTTCCTGATGTCGAAACGGTCGCGAAAATAGGTGTAGGGAATGTGCTTGGCGAGCGCCTGACGGATATCGAACACGTGCTTGCCGGCCCCAACGTCTAGGTTCATCTCCCCGCCAAAAGCGAAGATGCTCCGAGCCTCGTCCTCGGAAAGCTGAAGGGTGATGACCTTCTCTTCCACTTCCTTCTGAACGGTCTTGGTGACCGTCTCGGCAACCGCCTTAGCCATTATCGTTCTCCTCTGGTGATTAGACTTCGTTTAATCACTTACATTGCTTGCCGCTGGCAAGCCTTGTGGATCTTCGGGGTATATCACTGTCGGGTCTTTCAGGTAGATGAAGGCGTCACGAATCGTCAGTTTGACGAGCCCATGCCCTACCGGGCTGAGAGCCCGGCACATCGCGAACGACCATTTACCATGCCTGAAATCCCACCTCGCGAAAAAGGGCTGTGCGCCCTCTTTGTCGAGACGAGCAACGAGAGAGACAGGGCCGATCCGCCAATCCTCTTCCTCCGCTATACGGAGAAGCTTCTTCGCGTTCGGCGGCATCTTCTCCTCGTCTAGGGCTAGTTCAAGCTGTTGAAGCTCAGATAGCCCTTCAGCACTGTCAGCCACGTTGCCCCCGTCATGGTTACGTACCACTCCCGCGGGTCGGTGGTGCCTTTCCTCTTGTGCCAGACGACACCGAGCGCAGCGCCGGCGTTCTGTCTCTCGGCCTCGGCCTCGGCGAGCCAGCCCGAGAGCTTGCCGGCGTAAGACGCTTCGGCCTTCACTTCGGTGGCCACGCAGGGCACGCCGCCAATGTCGCCACGGTCGAACTTGCCGTTCCGAACGCGCCTGTCGGCTTCCGTATAGCCGTCTTCTCGGTATGCCTGCGCCACTCGGGTTTCAGCCTCGCGACCCTTGGCCTTGGCGTACGCCCTACTTACCACCGAGATCGCCTACGACTTCGCCGCTTTCAATGCCGGCAGGCTTCAGAGTTTGCGCCTTCGGCTTGTGCTGGCACGTACAGAACGTGCCCGTCTGGCCGCAGTGGTTACCGCTCTTGCACGGGTCGCAGATCATGGGAATCCCTTTCCTCTTCGGGGGTCATGAAGCGATACAGGTCTTTCGCCTTCTCGTAGACGAGCCCAACCGTCGCAGGCTCCAGACACCGCGCGCCAAAGCGCTTGAATGCCTGATGTCGATCGAAAGCATTAGGGGAAACGAAAGTTCGATGGCAGCCCGAACAATGCGCGGCACGCAGGCCGCCCCATTCTTTCGAGCAACCACCACACGTGACCCTCATGCGGCCAGCGACCAATTGCCCATAGGGGCGTTGGGAGCCGGGCCGTAAGGCCATTGGGGTGTCAGATCGGAGAGAGTCAGGGTTTGAGGATCGAGCCTCAAGCGTCCGTAACTCTGTGCCATAGGGTCTTCCCGCCCTTCCCGGTTCTTAACCGCTGCGAAGCGAAATTCTTCGTCTGTTTTTGCGACGCTCAGAATGAGCGAGGGCAGCTCGACGACCTTCCCCTTGACATTGTTCATGGGGGCAGGACGATCAAGCGCATCATTGATGTTGATGTGGTGCAGCAAATGAACGCAGGCGCCCAACTCATGGGCGAAGAAATCGGCAACATGAGACATCTCCCGAAGGCCGGCCCATTCGTTATCGGCACCGGATAGGAGATTCATTAGGTTGTCGATCACCACAAGATGCGGGGGTATCCCCCATCTCTCATGGAAGGCGTTCAACACGTCCTCTAGAGCTTCGGCGTCAGGCCGCTTCTCTAGAGCCAAAAAAAGGTGGTCCGCCTTTTTCAGGGCGGCCCGGTACTTCTCACGACCAGTACCATTCAGGTTCTCTTTCACTACAGAGATGGGGTCGCCAGTGAGCGCCGATGCGGCGCGCGTGGCGAGCTGGAAGCGGCTCATGTCACAGGAGACATAGAGCGTGGGCACTTCAGCCTTGATGGCATGGTCAAGCGCGAAGATGGATTTGCCGCCGCCAGGCCGGCCCGCGGTCATGGCGACCGTGGACCGGTGAAAGCGGATGTCGTGATCTTCTAGCGCCTGATAGACGGTCGGCAGGGCTTCGCCGGCCGACAGGTCTCCATCAAGGGAACGATGGAGTGAGAGCAAACCTACGACTTAGGCACGTTGCACCATGAGCCCTTGTGATCTCGCGAGCCGCTAGGGCAGTCATGGATGTAGTACTGGCCGTCCTTGATGGACCTCGGCACGATCTGTGCGGGCATCTGGCATGTCTTGCACACGGGGCTCTGCATGCAGCGCTGGCAATGCGTCTGCTGATACGCCTGCTGTACGGGCGCGTACTGCTGCGCAACCTGCTGTGGGATCTGAGCAATGGGACCAGGCGCCGGCTGGTCGCCGACAACGGTTGTGCCAGGCATGACAGCCTGAACGGTGGCCGCGGCCTGCTGAAGATCCTGCGGAGCCAGCCCCTTGAACGCGGCCTCCGCCGCGTGGATCTGCTCGACCTTCTCAACAGCGTGTGACAGGTGAAGATCGAACTCTGTGGGGTCGCTACCCCTTACGTTGACCAACGTGTCATTCGGTGTCTTGAAACTTACCTGGATTCCGAAGCCGTCCAAGTGATATTCTCCTGATGATACGAGGAAGCCGAAGGCTCCCGAGTTGATCACTAGAGGGATGGACGACCGCCAAGTCATTGAGCTGTCCCTTTAGTGTTTTCTAGCTGAAATCTGAGACGCTGAAGGCGTCGGGGTATACCGAAATACACTAAGCCTGTGAAAGTGGCTGAAATTCTCGCCCCTTCACTCGGAAGGGGCATTGTCGGCTAGACAGCCAGAGCGAAGTCACCGCGATATGCCGGATGATCCGGATCGTAGCGATACGCCTCGGAGCCCTTGCCCCAGACGCACGCCTTTGCCACGTCGCACCACGAGCAATGACGACCAGGGCGCGAAGGGAAAGAGCCGGTCGCAATGAGGGCTTCCCTCTGCTGAACGCCCTTGATCCATGTGTCTGTCGAAATGTGAGCGAGACTCATGATCTCGCGCCCGTCCTTGAACACGGGCTGAAGAGCGCCCTTTCGGGCGCTGTAGATGGCACCGAAGGCGGGCCGAACCCGGTAACGGACCTCCGTCAGCGAGGCGTACGTGACGAGCTGCGACAGGTCCTCAACCGGCCTGCTGCCTGACTTGAGATCCCGGATCAGCAGCGAGCCGGCGCGCGAGGAGTCCATGAAGATGCGATCAATGAAAGCGAGAAAGGGAGCCTCCACACCGGGGATCTCGACCTTGATCTCTAGCTCTATCGCCTCTTCCCCATCGGGGGTGATCCACAGCGACAGCTCGGGATGTGCCGCCCGCCAGGCGGCGTAAGCCTTGCCCATCTCGGGCAGGTGATGATCCCACCATGCGCGGTCTTCGCGGTTCGGCCACGCCTTCGAGGCGCGACCAGAGACGCGCCACTCGTCGGAGGGCACCGCGGTCTTGTCGATCTCGCTCGCGATCTCTCCCATGAAGACCGCCGATGCCGTCTGTCGCCACGTCTCGTCATCCCACGGGACGCAACCCTCACGGTCGTAGACCTCGGCGAGCTTGTGAAACGCGCGACCGCCGACGCCCGCCCATGAGGGCAGCCCCTTGTAGCCGGCCGCCTTCGTCAGATAGAGCTTCTTCGGGCAAGCGTCATGCTTGGCCAAAGTCGAATAGGAGAGCCGTTCGAGCGCGAGCGTGAGCATAGGCGGGAACCCCCGATGTGAGCATTTACCAGGGTTTTACCCACGACGAGACATCGGTAACCCTGCGTAACGGTTTTGTTACCGTCAGTCAGGGTTGAGATGCTTCCCCCGAAGCGAGTGATATCGATGCTACGTCTGTGACCAGCGAGAAAGCAAGCTATGTCCGGGATGTCCAGACCTTGAAGTCAAGATTTTTCTACTGGTCAGTAACCACGCTTCGCGTGGTTTGACGAGAGGGAGGTAAGGGAAGAATCGATCGTTCGTCACGGCAGGCGGAGCCTGCCCATAGACACGAAAAAGGGCGGAGCCCGAAGGCTCCGCCATAGACACAAGTGTCCTTAAACGTTCGAAATCGTTCGATCGGGCAGCCTCTTAGGGCTGCCATCCATCCATCGATCGATGGGCCGGCTCCAGCCGGCCAGTTCGGGCGCCTGCGGCGCCTATATAGGTAGTAACCCGATCGAATCGGGTCTAAACATCACGACTACGTAACGTTACGTTAGTGCTGCTCAGAGTGACTATCTTTCCTCTCGCCCCGAGCCGGCGAAGCCGGCGATCGTTCGCCCGTGTTGTCCCTTGCCGCGCCGCCGCTCGGCGTGATATCGGGAATCGGTTGACGAGATCCGTCAAAGAGTCTTAAGGTTTTGTTCCCATCAGGCCGACACCACGGGATAAGATGTGACTCCCAATCGTCCAAGATTATTCCGTTCGTGGCCTGGGTATACAGAGAGTAACCAAAAACCCAGGAAGCTCACGCAATGGACCTCTCCCCGATCACGCTCCGTGAAGCATTCACCCGCCACGAGAAGGATCTCTTCGGGCTGCGCAACCTCGCTCCCGGCACCGTCAAGAACTATGGGGTCGTCTACTCGACCCTCGCGGCCTACATCGAAACCACCTACAGCCTTGATCGCGAGGCGCTGACGACAGACATCAACATGGAGGCTGTGGAGGGGTTCTTCCGCGACCACGTGGCGGTCAAGGCTCCCAGCGCCTACGAGCAACGCCGATCGAACCTGCGCCACATCATCAAGTGGCTGATGCGCAAGGGGCACCTTGCGCTTGACGTGAATTACGCCGAAGAGCTGCCGCCGCGGCGGCACACCGCCAAGGCCAAGCGCGACAGGCGTCTGACCGACGAAGAGTTCCTTCACCTGCTGACGGTCGCCCGCAAGACGTGTTGGCGCAACTACTTCCTCCTTCTCGTCCTACGGTTGACCGGTCGCCGGATCGGCGAAGTCGTCGGGGACAAGGAGAACCAGGAGCCGCTTGTGTGGGCCGACATCCGTTGGGAGGAAGGCTTCATTGAGTGGAACAATAACAAGGGCCGCAAGCTCGGCAAGCAGATGCCGTTGACACCGCGCCTCCGGGCGGTGCTGGAAGCCTGGCGGGACCAGTACGCCAAAGAGCTAGGCGTGGACGAACCGCATGCACACTGGATCGTCTTCCCCGCGGTCACCGCAACCGGCTATGCCCGCAAGGGTCACACCCGCCCCACAGTGCTCGCGCCTACCTTCGTCATAACCAACCCCGACAAGGTGATCCGCCCCCTTCTGCAACGCGCCGGCCTCTGGCGCGGCAGGAGCGATGGTTGGCACATCCTTCGTAAAACCTTCGCAAACCAGCGGAAGCAGATGGCCAGCGACCAGAACCGCGGGGACGCGTGGGAGCTTGCACAGATCGCGCTCGACCACGAGGACGTGAAGACCACGCGGATCTACATCAACGACCGTGAGGATTATGAGAGGTATGCGGCGTGGGCGAACGCCACGCCAGAGCTAGGGATCGACGCCATGGCGAAGATCCCCGAGCTTGCCACACTCGCTGTCGAACCGGCTCCAGAGACAACAAAACAGCCCGCGGGCGAGGCAGTGAAGTCAACCCCGGTTGACGATTCTGACGAACCGTTGGCCAAGGTGGTCAACTTCTCCGCTTTCGCTCGCGGGCGAAGGGCGCTAGCATAGGGCACACCATTGCGTGAGCAACCCCCTCGGGGGTAGCGATGGTTTCTAGGGCTCCCGCTTTCTAGAGGCGGGAGCCCTTCCCTTTTCTAGCCCTTGATGGCTGATAGCGCCTCCCGTAAACGTGCATTACGGTATGTTTCCTTCCGCACGCTACCAGGCATGGCTACACACAGGCAAGATTCAGGGAGGCCGAATGTTTCGTTCCAGGCGAGTCCTTATGCTGATCACGCTGCTTTGCGCAACGGCGTGCGCAGCGCCGGCCCAACCCGTCGCCGACGCATGCGCGAAGGTTTACGACGTAGCCGAAAAGTTAGGAGAAAGACAGGACGATCTAGCCGGAAGGGAAGCCTACGCGACTTACGTCGCGGCTAACCCGACGTGCTTCGACGCCGACCTTGTAGCGAAGGCCGAGTACGCGATAGCACATGCCCGCCAGGCGGAAGCCCGGCAGGCGTGGCTGGATTCCTTATACGACTAGCACCTGACCAGGCTTAATAAGGCTGGGCTTACTTCCAAGCACGCTCTTGTTCTTGGCGTAGAGCTTCTGCCAGGTCGTCCCGTAGAGCTTGGCGATCTTGGACAGGTTGTCACCCTTGCGCACGGTATAGGTACGTGCCGGCTTCTCGTCGTCAACGTAGCCGTAGCCAAGGATCGTCTTGTCGCGCTGGCGCGTCTGCACGGCTACCCAATTCTTGGCGCCGCTCTTCGTGGTGTTGCCTTCGAGGCTCTTGATCGTGCTCGCGCCGACCGCGGTCACGATGCCGACATGATCGGCGACGCCGTTCGCCTTCCACGAGTAGAAGACCAGGGCGCCAACCTTCGGCTTGCTCCCCCAACGCTTCTTAGACTTCAGCCAGGACACCCACGAAGGGCAATACGCGAATTGCCCTGCCTGCTTCGCCAGGCCGGCAGAGCGGTAGACGTAGCTCGCGAACATGGCGCACCACGGAGCCGTCAGCCATGAGCCCTTGAGCCCGCGCGGTTCACACCACCAGGTGATGAACTTGTTCGGTCGCCCGTAGTGGGCGACGAGCTTCTTCCCGATCGACGTGACGAGCTTGGTCTTACTCTTCGCCATCGTCGTATTCCTCTTCCTCGCCCTCAACCCCTTCGGGGACGTCGGCCTCTTCGGGGAACTCGTCGGGGAACTCGTCATCGCGCCAGAAGTCTGGAGACATCAATCTTTCCTTCGCTTGAATAGTGGCCGGCAGCCTTGCCGGCCGCCTTCGGCATGCTCGGCACCGCAGGGCCGAGAGGGCAGAAATCTGGGACGCCCAAATCGCGGAGCCAGCCTAGAACACCCTGAAGCCCTGAAAGGCTCTCAAATTCCCGCCCCTTCGGCGGGAACGGCGCCTCCGGCGTCGGCTCGCACACGACGATTTGAACACCTTCACTCTTGACCCATGTCGCCCGCCTGTCCGCGGGCAACATCTGAATCACCTCATCGTTTCGGGGGTCATAGATGATGTGGGGGGAACGAACGAAGGCATGGGAATACTCGGCTGTGAGACGGGCGGAATACTCGGCTCCGAGATGGGACGCCACCCATAGACATCGTGGGTCCATTGCGGTGAGTGCGCCGCCATCGGCATAGGCTGGTATGCGTGCAGCCGCGGACAGCCAGGCAGACAACCCGTCTCCTTTGCTCGCTCGGTAAGCAGGCTTACCGACTTCTCTAGTCTGTCGATACGGTCAGCGACGCTGTTCCCTCCGTTGGGGGTGAACTGCGCATTCAGATAGGCGATCAGGCCGCGCTTGAAGACGCGGAACATCCATGCGCCCGCGCCGATGACAGCCGCGGCCACGACCGTGGCGATAATCTCGGCGCCGATCAATTCAGCGTCCTTAGCTCGACCGTCAAAACCCCGCCCCACGACTCCCGCGGCTGCGGCGACACGAGCTGACGAAACTCGATCTGCTCAATGGTCACAGGCTCGGCGGTGCCGGCCGCCAGGTCCTCGAAGAGGACCACTTCGCCGGCGCTGTCGAGCGCTTCCATGTCTTGGAGGCGTTCGAGCCCGAACCCCGGATATCCGGAGCGCACCCCGTTGACATCCATTTCGCTGTCATAGCACCGGAGAGGAATCACATATCGGCGCGGCCTCGGGCCGCCCGGCAGACTCTTCACCTGATAGCCGCGAAGGATCGGCGTCTTCGTCGCATCGCCCGCGGGAGTCGAAAGCGTGAAGCGAAGCTGAATGAACTCCTGCGGAGTTGTCGGCACGTTGATGGGCAAGTCTTCGTCTTGCTGCGCAGCCGACGAGACGGAGGCCAGCAAAGTGCGGTTCCCGTTGTCGTCTACCGACGCGACAGCGATCGGGCCGTCAAGGTCAGCCTTGATTCTGAAGCGCTTGAAGAGCTTCGGCCACAACGTGTTATGGCGGATGCGACCGGTCTCAAACCAACCGGATTGCTCATACTCCGTCGTGGACTCGATGAAGAGCCCGCGGCCGGCGACCGCGAGAACCAGACGTTCGGCACGCCCGAACGTCGTCACGCCGGTCACGTCGCCCGGCAGGTGAACCATCGAATCCTTGGCGTACGGGTACCTTCCCGTCCCCAGCGGCTCGGCCAGGTCGATGCGCAGAGCGCCCGACGTTTCATCGGAGAAGCCCCCGGTGAAGCCGGCGAAAATGTAGTGGTCCATCGCCACGAAATCCAGCACCGCGGCCGGCGTCGAGATCAGAGGACCATAGTCGATGTCGCCGGTCGCGCCGACGATAGCGATGCGGACACCCTTGGAAGTGCCGACGCACAAGAACTTGCCGACGTAGGTATAGAGAGCCGTTCCCAGCTCTCCACGCGGCAGCTCGGCTGCCACTGTGGCGACCGTCAACGTCGGCAGGGCGCCGGACGTGTTCAGCGCCAGCTTCAAGACGAAGCTCTCTGTGCCGCCATGCCCGATGGCGTAGATGGCTTCGGGTCCCTCGCTGATCCCTGTCCATGTCCACGACGTGACAGGATGCGAGTATGCGGCGGTGGGTAGCTCGTGGGGGGCACTGCCGCCCGTGGCGACCAGCTCATAAATGCCGTTGTTAATGCCGCCGATCAGGCGCCCCTTGCACCACCGGATGACAGCCGCCGCGGCGCTGATCGTCCAGAGCTTTGAGCCGTCGGTGGTTCCGGTCAGCGGGCCGGAGTAGATGCCATCGCTCGCGGCGGCATACCAGTTCGCTCCATCGGTGGTGATGCTCAGAATCGTGGACGATCCGCCCCAGGTGATCTCTTCGGCTCCGTCGTCGTCAACGAAGTAGAGGGCGTCACCATCGGCGTACAGCACACCATCGGCGTTGCCGACGACCCCCACAGCCAGCACCGAACCGGAGCCCGCGGCGACGTTGGTCATCTTGTGCAGAAGCTTTACCTGTCCTTCGTCCCACGGATCGACGCCCTCTGAATCGGAGTAACGAAACTCCGCCGTCTCGTCCAACCGGACATCGCTGTTGACGATGCCGGCGCCGAGATGCCAGGACGACTGCGAGCGAAGCCACCAGCCGGAAAGAGACTGCTCGCCAGGCTCAAGGCCGTTGTCGAACTGATCCTTACGGAACTGTGCAGACGAGCGCACGAGCGGGTTATCCGGACTCACGTCCGCCCGGAAAGGAACACCACCGATCGCATAATCAAACGTGTTGAGATAATCCCGGTAAGGATTCGCGGCGGTCGGTGCGCGAAAGAGTGGCCTCGGTAGAGTGCCGGTGATGGCACTGTGCGGCCTAGGCATTACGCCACCCTGTGAATGGAGATGCTACGGCGTTCCATTTGAACGCTAGTGGGGACCTCTTCGGCGGAGGCAATGCGAACCTCAATCCATCGTCCGCTGTTCGCCTGGAAATCCGTACTGCAACTGTATCGCCGCTGCACCGTGTTACTGGTGACCGCAATAGCGTCGCCGGCATTGGCGATCACGCCGTGATCCTGATGAACGATATTGATGTAGTGCGCGTCAAACTCGGATTCCACCGACACGAGCACAGACACGGAGACGTGCCATACGGCATCGTCTACGTCGCTCGGAAGAGTGATGCGAGTATTGCCGCTACTGACTGCCCACGTGGTATTACCGCCCACATTGTAATCCAGCGTGCCGAAAGAAATGGCGACCGCACCACCGTCATTGAGGCTGCTGAGATTGATTTCCTGATCAGAAGTGGACGAACGCCGATAAGCCAGCCCGGAAGAACCGCTTCCGCCGCCGCTGCTCTCGATCTCGCCGCCATTCGCGGCGTCACTGTGGTCGTGCTGCGCATTGACGAAACTGGCGATCGTGGGAGTGACCAGCGTCGGGGACTGAAAAGTGAGACCAGAGCCGAACGTGACACCCGTCAGGGTGCCGCCCGAAATCGTCGGGCTCGTGAGCGTCTTATTGGTAAGCGTTTGCGTGTCGGTCGTGCCGACAACGCTAGAGGCGGACCCCAGACCGTGAACGCCCGTGCTGTCAGCGATGTGATCCTGAATGTCGCGCAGGTCCCGGGCCGAATAGCCGTGAACGACGACCGCCCCAGAATCGTGCGAGCTGGCCGGCGTGCCGTCCACGCCGCGGACGATCGTCCACGTGGTCCCGGCGACACTGGAAACGTCGCAAACCTCTTCCGTGGCTAGACCGGGATCAATAATGATCGTGTAGGGAGTGGCTGGATAGCCCGTGTTCGAGCCGACCGTGATAGCCGTATCGCTGCTGTTGATGGCAGTCGATAGAGTCGTCTCTTCGGCGACGTTTGAATAGTTGCGTGCCATTTACAGATACCTAAAGTGGCTAGAGGCGGGGTTGGCTCGATGCAGACGCTCGCGCTCGCTCATGAGAGCGAGCTGATAGAGCTGAAGGAAGTGCCGCGCCGCATGCTGCGTCTCGCCGGGACGGACCACCTGACTTCTTAGCTGCTGCTCGATAGCCGAGATTTGCAGGCGGGGAGTTTCAAGCAGGCCGACGAGGCGGAAACAAGCCCCGTAGACGATGCAATCTTCCGCGGTCGCGTTCAGGCCGGTAGCCGTGGCGAACTCTGTAGTCGAATCCTCGAATGGTGCCGGCGGCTTCAGGTAGGTGATCCGAACCTTCTGGCCTGCGACGGGCTCTTGATAGATATCGAGGCTCTTCCCGGAGGGGAATCGGTCGGTGTCGGCTTGCGGGTTGTAGCGCCAGCGAACGAGGTTCGCCCAACGCCTTGTTGGGCCGATCGTTTCCGTCGTCACCGAGTGAACGAGGTCAACGTCTTCGGGCAGCTCGTACGTGGTGCGAGCGGCCACATAGTTGAACTCGTGACTTCCTAGCACGTGCAGATCGGGATAGACGCCCCGAATGGCATCGTTGATCGCCTGCTTGACTTGACTCTTCGGATACTTCGGGCTGTTGGTGATACAGGCGTTAGCGTCATGCGCCGCCGCGGTCGTGCCTAGATAGCCGCGCCCGAAAGGCGCCACCGTCACATCACCAGTCGAGTTATCGACGCGCGAAACCCATACAAGTTCGTCTTCAATCTCACACATGCCACCGCTGACCATCTTCGGGTCGTTCACACGGAATGTGAGATCGCTGTCAGCGACGCCGGAGAGAATCCAGGTCTTCTCTTCCTGGTCTCGGCTGAAGCCCTGTAGATAGGCAATGACTCGCTCTGCGAGCTGGGAAAGGTTCATTCGGGGTCCGGGATAGTTGAGAGGGCGCCAGGAGGCGCCAGGCCGTCAGTGCCGGCCAGTGCGTTACACACGCCCTGTAGGTCCTGGTCGAAAGGCCACGAGTCGAGATCGTCACGCGCCTTCGCGTTGAGAGCGCCCACCACTTCCAGGCCGGTCGTACCTGCCCATGCGTTGGCCGCGGCTGCGGCACCTAGGCCAGATGTGCCGGCGAGTCTGTTCAGCTCGCCTTGAAGATCAAGCGGCATCGCGCACCCCGTACGGCTTGCCGACCCGATCGGACTCGTCTAGGGCGTGGCGGATCGCCCGCGTCTGCGTGCCGTCCGGCTGGATGCCCTGCTTGCGAGCGGACTCATACAGGTCCAGCTCTTGATTCCATCGCTTGTCAGCGGTGTAGTCGTGGCGCTCGTTCGTGGCCGATCGGCAGTAACCGACCTTGATGCCGTGGGCGCGCCGGCAGGCGCCCCACGATTCGTGATCCTTCGTCACGCATGCGGAGATGCACGTCATTCGATGACTTCCAGAGAGATATAGGAGCCGTAGCCGGCGTCCATGAGTTCTTCCGCCTCGGCCACGCTCAGCGTGTGCCGGCGACCGCCGAGATAGACCTTCATCGCCTGCTCGATCTCGGTCTGTGCGGGATACCGCACCGACGACCAGATGCCGTCAGCGTCCTTCATGATCGTGATTCCGCGATGGATGTCGAACCTGATGTTCAGCCGGTCCCACGCGGCCGGCGTCTCCTGAATGGAAGGGTTGTCGAGCACTAGGCGGTGCACGAGCTTCACTGTCGGATCTTCGACTAGCTCGTGAGACGGGATGCCGACTACCTCGATCGTCTGCGGGTAGCCGAGCTGGAGCGAGGTTCCGCCGAACGCCTCTCCAGAGACGACCCCCGAAGGGTTGATGAACTGTTCGATCGCCGCGTTCGTGAGCCCGAAAGCCTCGGCTGATGGGATGCCGACAGGTCCGATCAGGGCCGCCAAGCGGGGCGCGCCGAAGACCGTCGTTGACGGGATACCCGAAGGGCCAAGGTAGAGCTTCGTCGTCAGGTCGCCGAACGCTTCACCGGAGGCGACGCCTTCGGCTTCGATGAACTGCGGTTGCGGCGTGCTGATGATCAGCCCGCCGAACTCTTCACCCGAGACGATCCCCGAAGGGCTGATGACCAGGACCACGTTCGGCGTGCCGAACGCTTCCTCGCTGGCAATGCCCGTGGGAAGGATGTCCTGATCAGTGATCGCCGAAGGGATACCTACGGTGATGCCCACCCGGTCCAGAACTTGGCCATTAGCCGTGAAGTTCAGGCTACTTGTGGCGCTACCGGACGAAAGGGTGCGAGTAGCAGACGAGCCGCTAGGCCATCCGCTCTCCTGTCTATCCGTTCTCTCCGTGAGACCAGACGGCGGACTCCAAGACCGCGATTCGTTGGTGTCATTCGACGCCAGGATGAGACGGACTTCAAGTGTCGTGGGGTCCGGAGGAGTAATGCCGGGAGTTGGGCCGCTAGTGCCCTGGCCTGTAGTGGTGGTGATCTGCCAGACGGGCGCATCCTCGCCAGCGTCATTGCTGGTGATGATGTGAGCCGTCGAGTAGGCAGTGCTTGCCGAGTTATAGCTGACCGAATAGTTCGCAGGCTCGGAAGGTCCAGCGATCTTCCAGAAAAGACGATAGCCGGTTTCCCCTGATACGCCAGAGGTCAGACTTTGCCAGGTGGTCCCGCCGGAGATGCCGATACCGCTGCCATTATTGCCAACATCGTTGTTGATGGCGGCAACCATGTAGGTGCCCTCGACAACGCCTGAAGGGCGGGCGATGTTGTAAGGGGAGCTTTGGCTTGATGCCTGACTGGAAGCGGCGTAAGTCGCCATCTATATCAGAGCTTGAAAATCTTGTTCGCGCCTTCGTCCCACTGGATGGTCACATCGCCGCCGTTGGGCGTGAGAGGCAATCCGGTGGCAGTGTCGATAACCGCGATAAGGTCAGAGGTGCTGTCGGTGCCGGTGTCCTTATAGATGACCAGATGGTCACAAGGATCACCCGCGGGCACTTCGGAAAGGGTGACATCATCGGCGTCAGCGACGCCCGCGGTAGCGGTTTTGTTGGCGAAGTTGCCACTTGTGGCGGCAATGGTGCCGCCTCCGGCGCCGGTCACATCGTCAAGGAAGTCGTGCGTCGCGGTGTCGGGCGTGTAGCCCTCCACGAGCACAACCTTGATGTTGTCTGTCAGCCAATCGAGGTTGCCCGATAGGAAGCTCTCGCGAGCGGAGTCGTACAGTGCATTAGCCATGAAGATACCGAAGGCCGCCAGATAGCCTCTCCCCGCTGAAGGGGAAAGAATCTGACGGCCTTTTAGGTCGTGGGGGTAGAGAAGGGTAGGGCTCGGTTTCCCGAGCCCTTAGAATCGCGCCTAGCTGATGGAGCTAGCCGACTCGCCACGGATCAGCGCGGCCTCGCGGAAGCGAGACCAGCCGAGAACGCCGTACCAGCCGACAGGACGCATCCTCATCAGCTTGTCAGTGACGTTACCGATGACGGTGTGCGGCTCTTCGGCGACCGCTTCGGCAAGCGCCTCGCGACCGAAGAACAGCGACCGGTAAACGGTAGCCGAACCTTCGCCATCGGTATTGGTGTAGATGCGAGGAGACTCAACGAAGTAAGCGCCCTCGTAGATACCGATGTTGCCCTGCCAGATCGAGTCAGGGCCGCCAAGGTTGTGCGGGTCACGCCACGCAGCGCCGCCAGTCTCGGCCCGAAGGTCGTGCGACTGGTCAGGGTGAAGCATGCAAGCGTAAAGGTCGCCCTGTCGAGGAATGACCTTGCCGGCGCGGAGCTTCGCGACCGCGAAACGAACCATCTTCGAGTTGAAGATGTCGGTAGCCTTGATCCCACCGACAGTGCCGGCGCTGGCGCCGGCCAGAAGGTTAGACTTCAGGGCACCATTGTTCATGCGGACCTGATTGGTGCCACCAACCAGGGTCGGCCTGACAATCTCGTCCAGCGAATCGCGCATGTTGTAGGCGAGAATGTTGGCGATACCGGAATCAACGTCAGACAGCGAGAAGAGCTGAAGCTTCCGAGTCTTCAGAACAACATTGCCATACTCGCGAAGAGTAATGGTGACGCTGCTCGTAGACGGCACACCAACGGCATCCGGATCGATCGTCTCGGAAAGCTCCGCAGTCTGCGGCGAAAGGTCGTTATAGAACTGCGTAACGACCGAGCTGCCAGGCATAGCCTGTTGAGCCGGAGAACTGTCCGCAATCATGCGGAACATAGGCGTGGACCGCAGCGCGAACCGAACAAACCGGTCGTACG
>Ga0079224_100001054_pt1 | contig 30314 bp, 20 predicted proteins | sample Stecom2015_FD_80414 | JGI IMG/M metagenome (GOLD analysis project Ga0079224, IMG submission 80414) | Agricultural soil microbial communities from Utah to study Nitrogen management - Steer compost 2015 | ecosystem: Environmental > Terrestrial > Soil > Agricultural land | place: USA: Utah... | reverse complement strand
TTATCCGGATTGGAAAGGAAAAGCACAGGCTCGCCCTTAGAACGGCACTGTACACCTTGGTAAACGGTGGGGAGAAAACCACTTCCCCAGGCACTTTTTCCCGCGCTAATGGCTCCACCGCCCGAACTCAGGACCACAAATCCGGGAAGATTGTCATTTTCCGAACCTAACCCGTAAACCGTCCAAGATCCTAAACTGGGCTTTCCTAATCTTGCACTGCCCGTCTGCATCAATAACTGCGCAGGCGCGTGGTTAAACTCATCGGTATGCATCGCCTTCAAGAGGGTAACTTCATCAATGACCTGGGAAAAGTGCGGCAGGTAATCGGATACCAGCGTCCCTGTGCTACCGGCCTGATTGAATCCTGCTCTTGGGCCAAGCAGTTTAGGCGTGCCCTTCAGAAAAGCAAAGTTCTTTCCTTCTATCAGTGAAGGAGGTGTATCTTTCCCGTCCAGTTTTTGTAGCTCCGGCTTATAATCAAACAGTTCTAAATGAGAAGGCCCTCCGGCCATATGGAGAAAAATGACACTCTTAGCCTTGGGAGAAAAATGAGGCATTCCCAAGCTGAGACCTGCTTCTTTCGTTCCTTCACGCATCAGCCAGCCGCTGTCACAGCCCATCAATGAACCCAGCGCCAAAGCTCCCAAACCAGAAGTGCATTGCTTGAGAAAATGACGTCGGCTGTTATAGGCCGCTCTCCTGTAGATAGCTTCTTCTACGATATTCATCATCTAAAATCTAGTGTTAGTCACATTGTCTATTTATTGCATCGGGACTCTCCCCGGCCTCCTCATCGTCTTGTTACAAATTCATCCAAGTTAAACATTACATTGGCGACCAATGCCAGCGCGGCGAGCTCCGGTTGCTCTTCCTTCAATAGCACTTGCCCCTCTTGGCTTTCCCGGTAATAAGTTACTGTTTCTTTGTACAAATCCAGCAAAGCTTCTGTCTTTTCTTCTTGAGGAGGAATCCCTGTCACCAATTGAAGGTATTCTTTGATGCCTTTTTCTACGTCTCCAGGGTACTGGGCCCATATTCTTTGGGCCAAAGCGTCCGAAGCTTCTACATAGGCCGGATCATTAAGCAAGGTCAAAGCCTGAAGAGGAGTATTGGTCCTGACCCTTTGTGACGTGCATATTTCCCGCGAAGGGCTGTCGAAGGCGATCATGGAAGGATAGGAGTTCGTTCTTTTCCAGTACGTGTACAACGCACGTCGGTAGCGATCCATCCCCTGACTTTCGGTCCAAAAGCTACCGTTGAAACTGGTGATGCTTTCGGGCTGATAAGGCATGACACTAGGACCATACATCGCTGGGTTCAACAATCCGCTAATGGCTAAGGCTTGGTCACGTATGACTTCTGCCGGTAACCTTGTACGCGCACCACGAGATAAAAATTTATTGTAGGGATCCTTCTCCAGCATGTCAGCTGTCACGTCAGTGCTTTGTTGATAGGTCGCCGAAAGAACGATTTGCTTGATCAAAGGCTTGATATGCCATTGATGCCTGTCCCTAAATTGAACGGCTAGCCAATCCAGCAGTTCAGGATGAGTTGGCGGTATACCCTGACTCCCAAAATCCTCTAAGGTCTCAACAAGTCCAAAGCCGAAGATTTGTTCCCAAATCCTATTGACGAAAACCCTAGCTGTCAAAGGATTTTCGTTGCTGACTAACCACCGGGCAAATGTCAAACGGTCCACCTTCCCACTTTCAATTTTACCAAAAGAAGCAGGTACTCCGGGATTTACCTCTTCACCCGGGTTTCTCCAATCTCCTCTAATAAAGAAATTTGTTTTCCGAGCCTTATCTTCATTCAATTCGCGCAAGATCGGGGTCTCTTCAGTTGGGATCTGCTCCAGCTGGTTCACATGTTCCCGAAATTGACTCCCTAGTGCCAAGTAGCGTGGATCTTTCTCGTGGTAAAAAATCCAATCCAGCCGCAAGAGATCTTGGGCATAGTGCTGGTCTTTCCTAAAATAAATATACACGTCACGCTTGCCGTCAACCTCTTGGATCAACGCATTGACAGTTTTCCACTGCTCGGGTTTGTTCCCTGGAAACCCTTTTGCCGTGATACTCAACTTGACTTCCCCAATCTTGGGTCCAAGAGGACTATCAAGCCGGATCTCCAATATAGCGCCATAAAGCGAAGCATACCCGAAGGAAATGGCCTGAACATTGGTCAGATCAACTGCTTCGAACATGATCCACGAACTGTCCTGCACTTGCCAAATGGACTTCTGATCGTGTGCCACCAGTTCTATAAAGCTGCTTTTGTCCTGAAATTCTGCCGCACTGACTTTCCTATAATCTACAGCCTGGAGCAGCTCCTGCGTTCTATCATACAGAAATTCATCTCCCTGAGGGGATTCCCGTGGTTGCGTGACGCTTTCCAAATAGCTCAGAATCCCTTTTATTTTCGGTGTATCCGCTTGTGCATACGTTATCAGTTTGGGCTGTTCATTATATAAATCTTTGTCCGCTGTGTTGTTAAAGATGGCCATGGTCTGATAGAATTCCTCATGGCGAATGGGATCATAGGTATGGCTGTGGCATTGTACACAGGCCATGGTCGTTCCCTGCCATACTTCGAAGGTGGTGGCCACTCTTTCCAACACAGCAGCTACCCTGAACTCCTCATCCTGCGTTCCACCTTCATCATTGGCCATGGTGTTGCGATGAAATGCAGTGGCTACCAGTTGGGATTCTGTGGGATTCGGCAGTAAATCTCCGGCTAGCTGTTCAATCGTGAATTGGTCAAAAGGCATATCCTCGTTGAAGGCTTTAATCACCCAGTCCCTATATTTCCAAATTTCCCGGTGAAGGTCTTTCTCATAACCTTTTGAGTCGGCATATCGCGCCAAGTCCAGCCACATGCTGGCCCACTTTTCGCCAAACGCTGCAGAAGCGAGCAGACGGTCGACTGCTTTTTCGTAAGCATCAGGATCTTTGTCTGACAAGAATGCTTCATAATCAGCCTTATTGGGAGGCAGCCCGGTCAGGTCCAAGTGTAGACGCCTCAACAGGAGCTCTTTGTCAGCTTTCGGGGACGGTGATAAACCCACTTCTTCCAACTTGGCAAAAACAAATTGATCAATTTCGCTTTCTGCCATTTCTGCATAAGAGGAATAGGGCAACGCAATGCCGGTATCAGGAGGGATATATGCCCAATGTTCTTCCCAAATTGCCCCCTGGTCAATCCACTCTGCAATTAGACGAACTTCTTCCTCGCTCAATGGCTCACTGTTTAGTGGCATCCGCATATTGGGATCAGTATGCTTCAGCCTCTTCAGCATTTCACTGTTCTTGCTGTCTCCAGGTATAATGGCCAATTTTCCAGATTCTGAAACACTTTTAGCTTCCTCTTCAAAAAGTAAGCTAAATCCACCCGATTGCTTGACCCCACCGTGGCAGGAAATACACTTTGAATTAACAATGGGGCGTATATCCCGGTTGTAGCTTATCTCTTGGGGACGATTGGACACCCAGATAGTTATAAACACTATCAGGACTATAGGTAACAATAGGAGAACAGGCTTTTTTTCCAACCGCATAGTTTCTAAAACTACCAATTTTCAGAATCAATCTCAAACAATCATCCTGCACTATCCTGTATGTCCCATAATAAAACGAATTAAAAACACAGCGGGCCATATAAAACCGCAAAGAATCCCTAATAGACATTCCTACAGGCGAAGTTTTAAGCCGTTACCATCCCAAGATCGGAGTGGTCTATACACTTAAAAGTACTTCAGATAAATAAATTCGAGTATTTTTGCCCGTGCGTACTTAAGAACTAAATCCCGAACATGAAAAAAACTTCCCTAGTATTGGGCCTTTTGGCTCTTCCATTATTTACTTTTTCGCAAGACTCCTATAGGGGATACTCTCCCACGACTGCCCAGCAACAAGAGCGTACGGAACAAACTTTCTTGGAATTAGTAGATTTTTCGAGGTTCAAGCATCATCTAAAAAACATTACAGAACACCCCCATATAGCCGGGACACCTGCGAATGAAAAGGTGCGGGACTACCTGTTTGACGTGTCACAGCAGGCAGGTTGGAAGGCAAAGCTTTATCCTTACGACGTATATCTTCCAACAGGGCCTGGTGAATCTGCGGTGGAAATTATCCAACCGATCAGGCAGCCCCTCAATCAACAGGAATATGTCCTGAAAGAAGATCCTTTTTCTGCCCATCCTGAGCTTGTCAAAGCCTGGAATGCCTATTCTGGATCTGGTGATGTCATCGCAGAGGTAGTATATGCTAATTACGGTACCAAGGCTGATTTTGAGCGGTTAGAAGAATTGGGTATTTCGGTGAAAGGTAAGATTGTGATCGCCAGATACGGTGGAAACTTCCGTGGCTACAAGGCCAAATTTGCTGAACAATATGGAGCGGTTGCCCTTTTGATCTACACGGATCCATGGGACAGTGGTTATAGCCGGGGGCTGGTTTACCCTGAGGGCACCTTTTATAACGAGAGCGCCATCCAGAGAGGCTCTTTAATTACAGAGAACTTTACGGGCGATCCGCTGACACCTTTTGAACCGGCTTTACCATTAGATGGAAAAGACAAGGTTAAGAGACTGGATCCAAGTGAGACAACGCTGCACAAGATTCCGGTTACGCCTATTCCATACGGCTCGGCTAAAGAAATCATGCAGCACATGAAAGGGAAAGCCGTCCCCGCCGGCTGGCAAGGGGGTTTGCCCTTTACTTATAGAATAGAAGGGGGCGAAGATTTGAAAGTAAGGGTGATGGTTGATCAAAAGCAGGAAATCACCCGGGTTTATAATGTCATTGCCACATTGGAAGGTACTGAGTATCCTGACGAATGGATCATTTTGGGCTGTCATTATGATGCTTGGGCCTTTGGTGCCACAGATCCCAATAGCGGTACCGCCATGCTATTGAGCCTTACGGAAACATTGGGACAAATGGCGGAAAAAGGAATCCGCCCCAAAAGATCTATCCTGATCGGACATTGGGATGCGGAAGAGCAAGGCGTCATCGGATCCACCGAATGGGTGGAACAGATGAAGGAACAACTGGGTGCTAAAGCTGTGGCTTATATGAACTTTGACATGGGTGTTGCCGGAACCAATTTCGGTGCGGCAGCATCTCCCACCTTAAAAGAATCTCTGGTGCTCGCATCCAAGGCAGTCCAATATCCTGGTGCCAACATGACGGTGTTTGAAAAATGGGCGGGAAGCAACCAAGAGCCTGGCATAGGTAATTTAGGTGGCGGATCTGATCATATTGCTTTCTATATGCACGTGGGCATTCCGTCGCTCAGCGGAGGTACAGGAGGCCCGACACTGTACCACACCAATTATGACAGTTTCCATTTCTACGAAAAATTTGTAGACCCTACTTTTACCATGGGAGGCATGGTGGAACAACTGGCAGGTTTAATGGCCTTACGGCTGGCAAACGCGGATGTCATTCCCTATGATGTGGAACGGTATGCAACAGACTTAAAAATGCACTTTGGGACGGCAGAGAAAATGGTATGGGCCTACGATGAGAAGTTTTCCGGGTTTGCGAAATCCTGGGATGCCATCGGCAAGTTGCAAGAAAGCAGTACCCGCCTCACCAGCACATTAGCATCCTATTTACAGAAGAAAAAGCTATCCGCTAAGCAAGCCCAAGCTATCAATCGGCAGATGATCCAGCTTGAAAAAAGCTTTCTAGATGAAAAGGGAATGTATTTTGGGCAATGGTACCAGAGCCTCTATGCTTCCACCGATCCTTTCAGCGGCTATGCCAGCTGGATCTTGCCTGGTATCCGGTATGAGACAGAACAACAATCCAGCAGTAAACTTCAGGAATGGGATCAGCGGTACGCGGCAGCCATCACTGACTTGGCGCAGAAGATTGAACAATTGACTGATGAGCTTTCAAAGTAGTGTTAGAAAGGATCTTAGTATGAAGTCAAGAAAACCCATCTGGGTGGGCAACAGCTTTATTTACAACAGTCTTTTTCTGTCCACCTTTATTCGTGTTTCTGCTTGATGTCAGACCTAAGCCGCGCTCTGCTTTAGACTGCGCATGTGTATCTACGAAGATGGCTGCGCTACGCACCTATCGATTCAGTTAAGTACATAAATTGTTTTTAAGGGGCAGAGCGCTAGTATCTGCCCCCTGTTGTTCCACCAATGTAACAAGCCTAAGCAGGGAATCAGTGGTAAGCATCTGAACCATTTTACGGCGTCCGGCTAGCAGGATAAGGATTATGATGAAGTGGAGCTTTATTGAGTCTCAAAAATTCTGGCACCACTTCACCCATCAGGCTGACCGTCCAACAGCCGATAATATTGCACCAAAGCAACCGTTTTTCGAAATACAAGACGAGGGTTTGGGATAGGACCTGAATCCTATCCCTTTACCAAAATACAGCTCTTAGACGACTTCGCTACATCGCTCCCTGCATTACTTCACCTCCTGCTCAAAGACAAATACACCTTTCTTGTTGGCTACAATCACGTCCAACAACCCATCTCCTGTGATGTCTTCAACCACCAAGTCCACTCCGACACCGGAATTGTCATCGATCATATGGGGGATCCAAGTGGGCGTTGGTCCGGACTGAAACTCAAACCAATAAAGGACCGCCGCATCGAACTCTCCGGGGTCACTTCCCATATGCGCAAAGTAGCGTTTACCGGTAACCAGATCTAAGTGTCCGTCGCCATTCATATCGATGTGAACCAAGCCGTGGGTTTGGGTAAAGGCATCAGAGATTAAATGTGTCCTCCAGCGGGCCTCTCCCGCTTCCTGGTATTGCTCGTGCCACCAAATACCCAGTTGGTGTGCTGAAGAAGAAATTACATCCTGATCGCCGTCACCATCCAGATCATCGGCATACATCTGGGCACTTGCGTCACCAAGCTCGGCTGGATGAAAGGTCCAATTTGCCTGCTTGACATCTGCAGGCGATTCCCACCAGCCTTCCTTGACGATTACATCTTTCCTCCCATCCCCATTGATATCTCCCATCCCCAATCCATGGGAAAAGCGGTCGGTGCCGGGACTTCCCTGGTCACTGATCGTGTACTTTTGCCATTCAAAACCTTTTTTAGGATCTGGAGCTTTTAGCCAGATCATTTCACCGGTGGACGGGTTCCCTCCCAAAATATCCATCCTGCCGTCACCATCTATGTCGTAAAACCCCGCCGATTCATTGCCGAGCGTGGGATGAATTAAATGTATCTTCCAATGCCCTTCTTTATTTTTTGGATTTTCAAACCATTGCACCTCTTCCCCAGGAAAACCAATCCGCACAAAATCGACCCAACCATCACCATTCACATCCATCCCATAGCTGATAAAAGCGTCGCTATAGCCCTTATCATATTCGAACTTCTTAGGGGTTTCTATCTCATGCTTCTCCCAATCCGGCGCTTCAAACCAGAAGGCACCTGCCATGACATCAATTTGCCCGTCTTGGTTGACATCGCCGACGGCTACTCCCTCGGCAATAAAATCCTGTAGGAGCACATGCTTTTTAAAAGAAATCTGATCTGCTGAAACTTCCTTGCTTCCTGAGGCCTGCGACTTACACTGCATAAATGCAAGCGAGGAAGCAATCAATACTACTGTAGACAATGTGATAGATCGGTATGGTTTCATGTTATTTGGGTGAATGAAATAAATGATATTTAGAACAAGGTATATGTTGTTTTTGAAAAACAGCCAACCAAAAAAACTAAAGTTGTTAAAATTATTTTCTGCCAAGGTCTTCTTTAAGTGTTAAGACACTAAGGATAGACCCTCAACCAAGCCGGCATTACAAGTTAAAACTTTTTCCTTAAAATAACTTGCCGAAAGAACCACAATTCCCATGTAACATCTCAGCCCTGGTCCGGCCGATTTAACATAGGGTTACTGAAGGACGTTTAGCATGCACCGCACGGGACATGAGTGTTCGTTTAGAAATGGCTGCCCGCTCAGGCTCTCTTTGCCAACAGCTATCTAAAGAACAGTTTAAGGGGATAAAAAAAACCGGGGAAAATAACCCGGTTTTCATTTTAATCATTGCTGGGACAGGATCCGAATAGCCTCTTCATCCTCGTATTGTTCAATTAGACCCTTGAGCTTTTCTTTCAGCTTCTCCTGCGTTCTTCGGAGTTTCTTATCGCCATACAAGTTGTTTAATTCTCGTGGATCCTTTTTGAGATCATATAATTCCCAAGATTCAACCCTCTTGTAGAACCGGATCAGCTTGTATCGTTCCGTTTTTATCCCGAAATGGGGGGAAACGGCATGCTCGCCATTCTCATAATAGTGGTAATATATCGCATCTCGTCCTTCTGCGGATCTGTTGGTTAGTAAAGGCAAAAAAGACTCCCCTTGCATGTCATCAGGCACTTCTACGCCAGCTATATCCAAAAGCGTAGGCGCAATATCCAAATTCATAATCATATGGTTGGATTGGGTGCCGGATTTTACCACACCGGGATACTTCATCACCATGGGTGTCCTAAAGGATTCCTCATACATAAATCGTTTGTCAAACCACCCATGCTCACCCATAAAAAACCCTTGATCCGACATATAGATCACCACGGTATTTTCTTCCAAATTATGGCGGTCCAAGTAATCCAAAGTTCTTCCTATATTCCTATCCAAGGAGGCTGCCGTTGCCAGATAGTCCCGCATATACCGTTGGAATTTCCATTCAGCCAAGGACCTTCCGGTCAATTGTTGGGCTTCAAATTCTGCTTTGATGGGGTTGTAGTAAGCTTTGTACTTGTTTCTTTGCGCTTCGTTCATCCGGACAACGTTGTTGTCTTTGGTATCATCTGGATACATTTTGAGGTCATAAGCCAATTGCATGGTTTCCGCGATTGACATATCCTGGACCTTTGCCGCCTCTCTATGATGATAATCATCGTAAAAGGTAGCCGGCAATGGAAAGGTTTTATGGTCAAACATCCCCAAATCCACTGTATCCGGCATCCAGGTTCTGTGGGTAGCTTTGTGACCGATAATCAAGCAGAAAGGCTTACTATCATCCCGTTCGTCAAGCCATTTCTCAGCCACATCCTCTATTACATCAGAAACATACCCCTCATATCGCTTCGTGCTTCCATCCATGGTGATAAAGTCGGGATTGAAATAGCTGCCCTGACCGGGAAGGATCTCCCAATAATCAAATCCCTCCGGCTTATCGCCTAGATGGTATTTACCGATCCATGCCGTCTCATATCCATCCGCTTGCAGCCGCTTCACAAACAAATCCTGACTGGTGTCAAAGTCGGAGGTTTCATTGTCCTTAAAGCCGTTTTTGTGGCTGTGCTTGCCCGTAAGAATCACTGCCCGACTGGGACCACAAATGGAATTGGTCACATAGGCTTTGTTAAAAACCACACCTTCATCAGCGATCCGGTCTATATTAGGCGTATCCATTAATTTACTTCCGTAGGCCCCAATGGTTTGATAGGAATGATCATCGGATACAATAAGGATTATATTGGGCTTCTTTTGTGCCGCAGCAGTTAAGGAAAAGCCTAACAAAAACAGTAATATTATTTTTTTCATGGGTTGTCCGTTGCCTTGCAAGGAGGCTTACCTCCTTCATCTATTTATAATTCTGTCAATCAATCATTTGATATACCCTTACCCAGTCCACCAGCATCTGCACAGGTAAGTCATCGTCATGGATCTCCCCTACCCAAGATCCGCCCAAGGCCTGATTCAGGATGATGTAAAATTCTTGGTCGAAAGGCCATTGTTTTTGGTCTGCTTCCTCGAGTTTGGGATAGCTGAAGGATTTCTTCCCGTTCACAAAGAAGTCCAACCGATCTTCATACCACTCCACAGCGTAGACATTAAATTCATCTACATCGAACTCTTGCGTAGCGTAATAAGGAGGATTGTCCTTTTCCTCCAACCTATCAATATGATGGCTATGCAGGGTTTGATAAACAAAGGGATCGAAATTGAGATGTTCCATTACATCGATCTCTCCACTGTCTGGCCAGCCTCCGTATTTCGAGTCCTGTGGCATCATCCAGATAGCAGGCCAAGAACCTTTGCCTTTGGAGAGCTTCGCCCGTATTTCTAACTTCCCATAACGAAATGAAAACTTATCTTTCGTCTGTATGCAGCCGGTTTGGTATTTTAGGCTGTCTGCGGGATGCGTTTGCTGGCTGGCCTTAAGGTGTAGCAGCCCGTCCTTTACGAAAAAAGCTTCCGGGCTGTCGGTACAATAACATTTCCAATCCGGCGCGCCTCTTCCTGCAAAAGACCATTTTGAGGGATCGGGGGCCCCATTCACTTCAAAATCATCTTCCCATATCAATTGCCGTTCGTTCGCTATATCTTGGGAGTGAGTGGTGAACGACAAACTCATCAAGACAAACAAGCACCATATCCCTTTGCCATTTTTGAATGTTAGCATGTTTAGATATTTATTGGGCTGAAAGGAAAAGGCCCGATTCCGCCAACAACTGTGGCAATATAAGGCCTTCCTTTTCTTTTTTACTCTTTTAATGGAAATACGCTCATTCAACCGCCCCACTATTGGCCTGAAGTGACCAGCCCGGATTTTGGTAGATCACTGAGCTAGCGGCGTCTCCGGACCCGTCCTGAGCTGTGATCAGGAAATGCTGTATAGCGATCGGCTCTAAGTAATGTGCATAAGCCCACTTGTAGCCGTCCCGTGCCAAGTTGGTAGAGCTCAGAACAATCCTATAAGGTCTCAAGTATAGGCTTTCCGTAGGAGAAGACACGTTGGGCGTTCCGCCATCTTCAGGCGTCACTAAGAGAGACGCTCCTGTCTCCTCATCCTTATACCACTCCTGCATCGGGCCCCACAACTTAAATCCTTCAACGACGTAAGGAGTTTCTTTCAACTGATCGAGCGCTCTCCATCTTTTTAGATCATTCATCCTCATCCCTTCGGCAATAAACTCGCTTCGCCGTTCCCGACGGATGTTGTAAAGAATGGGATCTGAAAGTACCAGTCCAGCCGAATATGCACCAAAGTCATTCTTGGCTTCTATTGCCATGTCCGTAGCGGTAACGCTGACCATAAAGTCAGGATTCACACCTGCTCTCTCCCGAATCGCTCTCCAATAAGCGGATGCTTTTCCATTTAGGCTTCCCTCTTTCAAGTAGGATGCCTCGATATAGTTGAGGTAGGCTTCTGCTGCCCTAAACACAATAGACGCAGTACTTCCCACATTTCCCTCCGACTCATCAAAAAGATAACTAAGCCCTTTCTTTACGGCATACCCGGTTACGTAACGGGTCTCCAGCAAGCCAGTAATATCAGGCGTTCCCTCTTCTACAGGAGAGCCGTCAGGGTTGCTAACGTCATTCAGTCGAAGTTCTCCTGGGGCCTTCATAAACAATTGCAAACGGCTGTCTCTTCCTTCCTTCACGTCAGCAATATCGTCATCACCGCTATACCCTGAGCCTCTAGCGTAGATGGGAAGACCGTTAGCCATCAAAAAGTTGTCTACAAAGCCTCTTGTATAACCGGTATTACCTCCGTTTCGGTTGATGTAATGGTTAACATTGTGATTCAGCCCTAGAGATGGATCATAGGCTCTCCATAACAAGACCTCCGGATAGCCACTTAAGCTTTTAGAAGCATACATAGAGAAGTATGGATTCTCTGACGAATCATAACCATTGTCAAGGGTATTGGGCGTGAGGGGAATCTGATCCGCTACCTGCTCTGCAGCATGCATGGCCTCGGTTAAGAAGAAGTCAATCTCCTGATCGATGTCAATACTGAAGTTATCTACTCTTCCCGCCCCAGGCCAGCCTGGACCACCAGGTACATGGGCCGTACCTTTATGATAGGTAAGCCAAGTGCCTTCATACAACGCAACCCGTGACTTCAGTAAGAAAGCAGCATTTTGCGTCAAACGGTTGGTCCCGCCGACTGGGCTATTGTTCATCAATAAAATAGCAGAGTCCAAATCCGAAAGGATAAACCGGGCAACTTCGTTTCTTGGTCTTCTTTTAGAGGCTTCCACCAAAGCTTCTCTGTTATCCGTCAAGGTCCTTTTCAAAATGGGAAAATCCCCTAAGGCTTGTAACTTGTTGAAATACTCATACGCTCTCAGGAAGTATCCTTCACCGATGTAATGCTCTATATTGGTGCTATTCCCGCTGATATCATTGCTTTTCCATTTGGGAAGGACAGTCTCCAGGTAGTAGTTCATGTTCCTGATACTGCCGAAATCCCAGACACCGCCAGACTGCACAACCCGGTATTCCCCTGGAATCCATCTGCTGGCCGCATTGGCCGTTGCCTGGTTGTCGGTGTGGTTATCATTCCCAAAGATCCCCACACTAAACCCTCCATGGGTTGGAAAACTGTAGGCATTGATGGTAAAGGCAGAAAGATCCGCTTCTGAATTCAAGAAGGCGTCCGGAGTCACTTCAGACAAGGGCGCCCTATCCAGATACTCGTCGCACGAACTTAAGGAGAAAACCGCCGCTGTCGACAACAGCAGCCATTTCCCAAAACTTATCTTATTTTTATTCATGGATTTCATAATTAGAAGTTAATATTGAGACCGGCAGAATATACGGCGGAAAAGGGATAGGTCTTACCGTCGTTCCAGCCGCCTAACCCTACCGACTCAGGATCGAATATCTTTGACAACTTAGAAAAAGTCAGTAAGTTTTCACCTGATACATAAACCCGGGCACTTCCTATATTAAGCTTAGACATAAAAGTCTGAGGAAGGCTATATCCAATCTGCACATTCTTCAATCTCAAATAGGCAGCATTTTGTAGATATCTTGTTTGGGTATAGTTGTTTTTTCCATCATCAAAACTCGGTCTTGGGAAATAGCCATCCAGATTTACGGTAGCTACACCGGCCTGTACCATAGGCGAATTTACATCCCGGAAGAAGTCCATGTGCTCATCAAACCCGGCAGCCTGCCATTGGTTTTGTCCGCCGGCTCCCCAGAAATATGGACCATTAGGCATATAATCTCTTTTACCTACACCCTGGAAGAAAACTCTGAAGTCAAAGCTCTTGTACTGCCCGGACAAATCCAGGCCGAACCTGAACCTTGGGGTGCTATTACCAATAATGGATAGATCTCCTGGATCGGACAGGGTATTGCTCCCGCCATTAACCGTGCCGTCGCCATTGATATCGGCATACATGATATCACCTGCTTTCCAGTTGCTGCCCATTTGGCTTTGGTTTACGTTTTCCAGATGTGCATCCATTTCGGCTTGTGTCCTGGCGATCTCTATTGTATGATAGCCCCAAATTTCGCCACTTTTCCTTCCACTATACCACTGGCTCTGTCCTTGCCCCAGGTTTCCTGTAGCGTTCGGGTATTTGGTCACTTTCATCTGATCGTCAGACAATACCCCGCGAATATCATAATTGAAGTCTCCGATGTGGTCTCTCCAGCTCACTTCCAGCTCAAATCCATAAGATTGAAGGTTAGCATTGTTCACATTAGGTACGGCAGTACCCAATATCACAGGCTGCTCTTCCGCAGGCCCGACCATATCAAGGGTTTTACGGTTAAAATAGTCAAAGTTGATCACCATTCTGTTATCCAAAACAGCCAGGTCAAGACCTACGTTGTAACTTTGAACCCTCTCCCAAGTCATCAGTTCACTGACAATACCCGGTGCTCCAGCGATATTGGGGCGTAGGCCGTTGAGCAGCCAAGCACCGGCATTGACAGAGAAAGGCTGAGACAAGTAGAATGGATACCAGCTGGCAGTGTTTTGGTTGCCCAGCTCCCCGTATGAACCTCTTAGCTTCAACATCTGCACCTGATCGACATGCCAGAAGCCCTCGTTAGCCACATTCCATCCCAAAGAGAAGGAGTTAAACATGTTCCACCTTTGGTCCGCTAAAAACCTTGAGGAGCCGTCATATCTGGAATTGACTTCAACCAAATATTTCTCTTTGTAGTTGTAATTGACCCTACCAAAGAAGCCGGCGGTGGCCCAATGGTTGTAAGCGCCTGAGTTGGTGAAATTGCTGGTAGCCGTATTGAGAGCGATCACATCTCTTGTGATCAAGCCGGTGCGGCCGGCATTGATGTTCCTATATTTATTTAGCTCAGAGTTAAACCCAGCCATCACCTTAAACTGATGGTCCTGATTAATATCGAAAGAGTAGTCAGAGTAGATGTTGGTTGTAAAGAAATTTTCTTTCTGGTTGTATTCTGACACAGCGGAATGTCCGGGTGCCGAATAGTATACTGACAGCGGATAAGGGTTCCCCGTTACATCGTAAGCATAGGCCGGAAGGGTATTGGCAGAATTATTCCAGTTAGTTACCCTATAATTTCCACTCGCGTAAATATTCCAGTTCTCGACGGGAGTGTAAGTCAGCTGACCTTGGATATAGTAGAAATCGGTGTAGTTTTCCTGCTTGCCGCCATCGCGGAGCTGGGCGATCTCGCTAGGATCTGTGTAGTGTCCGTTAGGATCATATACCCCTACGGTGGGCCACCTCCTGGCCACGTTATGATAGAAGAGGTCGTTAAGGTGGGAAGATTTTGTAAAATATTCCCTTACGAACCTCGTGTTATAGTTGAAGGAAAGCTTTTCGTTTAGCTTGAGGTCAATCTTACCGGCAAGCGAGTAACGGTTAAAATTATCGCCCCCGTGACGGGTCAGCCCCCCTTGATCCAAATAGTTGGCTGACAGGAAATACTTTGAGTTTTCATTCCCTCCATTGACGCTCAGGTTATGGTCCTGGGAAAAAGAAACGGATTTATATTGTTCTTTAAACCAATCCGTATTGCCATTAGATCCACCATAATACATCCAGCGGTCGCCGTTGTTATCGGGCACTGTGGAATAATCGATCTCTCCTCTTTGGTATTGAAGGATTCTTTGTAAGGTTTCGTCGGAAAAAACCGCTGAGCGCCCCGCATTGATTGCGGCTTCGTTATAATAATGGGCGAAGGTATGGGAATCCATCATGCTGGGTAATCCCATAGGCTTCGAGAACCTAAAGTTATTGCTGTAATTTACTTTGGCAGTACCTTGCTTACCGCTTTTGGTAGTAATTAAAATCACCCCAAATGCCGCCCTTGAACCATACACAGAAGCCGCGGCCGCATCTTTCAATACCGTAATAGATTCGATGTCCTGTGGGTTGAGCGCATTCATGTTACCGTCCATCCCGTCAATCAAAACAAGGGGGGCAGAATTAGAACCTGCACCGATTGTCCCCGCTCCCCGGATATTAAAGCTAAGGTTCTGATTAAGCTCTCCACCAAGCCCGGTTGTTTGAAGGTTCAGGCCAGGAACAACCCCCTGGAGCATCTGACCGACATTTTGTACAGGGCGTGACTCTAGCACCCGGGAATCGACGGTCGTCACCGCGCCGGTGAGATTTGCTTTTTTCTGCTCACCAAAACCAACCACGACAACTTCATTCAGAAGACCCACATCCTCCAATAAAATGATGTTGATCTCCGGCCGATTGCCTATTGTTGTTTCTTGTGTTTGGAAGCCAATAAAGCTGAAGGACAAAGTAGCTCCTGGAGGCACGGCCGAAAGCTGATAAAAACCGTCTAGATCAGTTACTGTCCCAATAGATGTTCCTACCAGAAGTACATTTACTCCAGGAATTGGTTCACCGCCTTCATCAAGGACCTGGCCGCTTACATTTCTGGACTCTTGTGCCACAGCCACCATACTAAAACAAGTGAGCACAGCAAAAGCCAGAATACTTAATAATTTACTCTTCATAAGTTTTGGAATTAAGATTCTTAATTGCAGTCACCACTAAGATGACCATCAAATTTAGCCAAAAATGTGACTTTAAAAAATTTTTATTAAATAGTTAACTTCATTAATTTTTTTAATATTTATAATGTTTATTAATTAATATTTAGTAAAAATATTTTTTCAATTTATTATTTTATCGTGTACGATACCTATTAACTCACAATACCATCCATATAACTTCTTTCCAGCTTTAATTTGGGCGAATATCTTTTCCATTGTGGGCAATAAATTAGAGGCAGATCGCCACGAACACAATCGTATCAGCTTAATATATCCGTAAGGACCGGTGCTTGGAGATGCCGATGAAAGGATTGCAAACACAATCGCCGGTTTGACCGCAGCACCAACTTGGGGCGGTTGGCGAAACTAGGGAACAGGCACCTCAATCCCCGGGGGTACGGGGAGCAAAAATGACAACAAACAGCAGGTCTTCTGCGCTAAAATCCTTGGTTAAAGAAGTTGATGTCCCGTCGGACAGCAGCCAAAATTTGTCCTGCGGGGATAGACGGCTCCTTAACTCCATGTTCCGCTCCGCCCAGATCATGTTCGACATGAAGTATCTTGGGCACGGCTGAGGATTTGAAGGCCTCAGAAGACACAATCTTCCTGAAGTCTACGTTTCCCTGCCCCAAAGGCACAGTTACAGGAAGGTCTTTTCCGGAGGAATCCTTCCAACGAAAATCTTTAATATCAAATGTGGTGATTTTGTCCTTGATCACATGAAAGGCTGTTTCCCAAGATCGGTAGCCTTCTACCATAGCATGACGGAGATCATATTGAACCCCAATATGTCGGGGATCTATCCCATCCAAAAGGTGTATAAGTTCCCAAACAGCCCCCCCCACTCCATTTCCAGCGTGATTTTGATAATGTCCCTGTACCTGATATTTGTCGTGCAGCGCTGCTAAGGTCTTCAGCCTGTCATTAAAGCCTTTCAACTCAGTAAGTATATCGGGGCTTTGATACTTCAACCAACCCATTCTGTAATGACGCACCCCTTCCCCTGAAATGATTTTTAGAAACGCTTCCATTTCCTTCATGTTTTCTCCCGTCAATTCGGTAGTAAGGATGGGCGCGTTCAACCGTACCCTTTTGGAGGCAGCTACCAGTGGCGCAAGCTTTTCTTTGAGTTCAGGTATGGTGAAGTGTCCGTTGCTGCGCACCGCTATATCAATCCCTGCAAAACCCAAATCCTGCACTACGCCGGGCAGATCTTCCATTGGAAGCCACTGAAGAACTTTGGTGAAAAGATAAAGAGGCTGTTTGTTTTGAACCACCGTCTGCGAGCTAGCGGCACCTGTTAAAACCGCATTTCCCACAAAAGGTATGGAGGCTCCCAAAATCAGTTTTCTGATGGATGTTCTTCTGTTCATGAGCTGTCAACTGTTGTATCGAAGCGCCGCTACCTCTTCCATCCCAAGGGGGAGGGAATAAGCATTGGCGTTGTTTTTTTAATTGCGGCTTTTTTTCTACTATTATACGAAATAATTGCAATTGTATAACACCTGGGTGTTAAACCATCTAATTTTCCTACCCGACATGGACAGATTTCTGCAAACAATTAATGATTTTGATACAATTAACGCTGAAGACCCTCATCAAGAAACAGTACTGGGGGAAAAGGTCCCCAAGGAACTGCTCTACAGCCAGCGCATGACAGCAATGCTGGAAGATTTTGAACCAAATGCTTCAGAGCACCTTCGCTTAGCCGCCAGATCCCAGCATATCAAACGCTGGTCTATCCCGCGGGACAGCTTCCCCATGGACAGAAAGGGTTATTTGCAATGGCGGACCAACCTAAAAGAATTTCATGGAGAGCTCGCCGGAAGCGTGATGGCCCAAAACGGCTATTCACAGGATGACATAGACAAAGTGGACGACCTACTGAATAAAAGGGCATTGAAAACAGATCTTGAAGCCCAAACCCTGGAAGACGTGGCGTGCCTTGTTTTCCTCAAATACTACTTTGACGACTTCCTCACCCAGCATGATGATGAGAAACTCGTGAGCATTCTCCAGAAGACTTGGAAAAAGATGTCCGAAAAAGGCCGCCAAGCAGCTATGCACCTGGATCTATCGCCTACAGCAGCGGGATTGGTTCAAAAGGCCTTGGTCTAGAAACAACAATCTACGTAAAAAAACAAATTGATTTATCCATTATAAGATCCAAACAGCCATATTCCCATGAAATCACTTAAGAACCAAGTAGCCGTCATTACTGGCGCAGCTTCCGGTTTGGGTTTTGCCATTGCTTCAAAACTTTCACAACAAGGGGTAAAGCTTGCGCTACTCGACTTTAACGGCGATAGACTGCATCAGATAGAAAGCCAAATGGTGACCGAAACCAAGTCCTTCATCCTCGACATTACCGATGAAAAACAAGTGCAAGACACTTTGGGAGAGATTGTCCAACATTATGGAAGCATTCACATATTAGTCAACAGTGCGGGCATTACTGGAAAAACCAATATCAAGAGCCACGAAACCGAGACCGGGGATGTCCAAAATGTTTTTGATGTCAACTTTTTTGGTTCCTACTTCACCTCTAAACATGCCTTGCCCCCTATGATCCAGCAAGGTTACGGACGGATCTTGCATATCGCATCTATTGCCGGCAAGGAAGGCAATGCAGGTATGGTCGCCTACTCAGCTTCAAAAGCCGCGGTAATAGGCATGACCAAAGTACAGGGAAAGGAATATGCGGAAACGGGCATTACCGTAAATGCACTCGCCCCGGCAGTCGTGCAGACCGCGATGGTGGACGCATTGCCCGATGAGCAGGTAAAGTATATGGCCGAAAAGATTCCCATGAAGCGATTTGGCAGTCTGGAGGAGGTAGCCAACCTAGTAACCTATATTGTTTCCCCAATGAATAGCTTTACGACGGGATTCACCTTTGATCTTTCCGGAGGAAGAGCTACTTACTAAAACAACCTATAAGAGCCGCGGACAGCTCTTATAGGTTTAACATGCTCTATGATTTAGTTCTTATCACTTCGTAGATCCGTGAGCCCAAAGGCCCTAGCTCAACGGCCGCTTCACCTTCATTCTGCTGCAATATCAGTCGCGTGGCCGCCCCATCACTTAACTGATCCTGCATTTCATATACCCCTTCATCCAAGCCTAAGCCCTGAACAACCTCTGGAGAAATCATCAATCTGAGCTTGGCAGACCGCTCCGTGCTGAAGTTGACCAAGATCAACAGGGATTGCTGCTCCGACCATCTGGCGAAAGCAAAAAGACTGGAAGGATAGTCTGGGTTCCTCATGCGGTTGTAACGATGGAGATCACCGTAATTCCCCATTAAGGCCGGGGCATCAAGAGTAAAATTGAGCAATCTTTGGTAGAAATTCCGTAACGACTTTTCTTCATCAGAAAGTTGCCCGCCATCGAAACGCATTTGGTTCATCCACCTCTGGTGATGGGGCACTCCGATGTAATCAAAGATTGACGTACGGGAAGGCGACCCAAAACCGCCACTTTCCGCCGCAGGCTCCCCCACTTCCTGTCCAAAATAAATCATCGTAGGTGAAGTGCCCACAGTGGCCGAAAGCAACATGGCAGGTTTGCCTTTAGATGCATCACCGGCAAATTCGGGACTGGCAATCCTTTGTTCATCATGATTTTCCAAAAAATGCAGCATATGATGCTCAATGTCCTTGATCTCGTCTACCCGATAAGGAAGATGATCTGCGTCCCAGTGGCCCTGCATGATCAATTTGAGGGTGTCATAAAGCCCCACCTTATCATACAAATAATCCATCTTCCCTAGTCTAAGGTAGTCTCGGTACAAATCCCGATTATACACTTCTGCCAGTAGAAAAGCCTGCGGATACCGGTATTTTATGTGAGAGTTGAGATAACTCCAAAACGCTACCGGCACCATTTCAGCCATATCGTAGCGGAAGCCGTCGACGCCAAATTCCATCCAGAATAAAGCGATATCGCGGAATTTCCTCCAGGAATCCGGGACCTTTTTATTTTTCCAAAAATGATAGTGCTCTTTGGCCCCCTTGATATCATACCCCTCAGGAAGGGCGGGGAAATCAGTGGTCCCATCAGGTTGGACACCATAGTTGATCTTTACTGTTTCATACCAGTCATTGAAATGTGGACGGGACAATCGCGATCCGTTGCCCGTCCATTTGGCGGGAAATTCCTCAAACTCTCCGTCCGACAGTGGATGCGGCTCACCCCCTAAAGGCCGGTAGCCTCTTTCCGGAATAGGTACCTCAAAGCGCTCACCTGGATTATAGTAAAAGTTGTTATCTCTGCGGTAGGTTAGTGAAGCATCATCTATTGCCCCAAAATCCTGAACTGCTTCAGGATTATTTTTGCCCTCATACTTCCTGGCCACATGATTGGGTACAATATCTATTAGCACCTTCAACCCTTGTTCGTGTGTACGGTTCACCAATTCCCGGAACTCCTCTAATCTCCGGGAAGGATCCTCTGCCAGATCTGGATTGACCTGATAGTAGTCTTTAATGGCATAAGGGGAGCCGGCTCTCCCTTTGACTACATCCGGATCGTCATCAGAGATGCCGAAAGCTTTATAATCCCTGATTACCGCATGGTGCAAGACGCCCGTATACCAGATATGGGTAATGCCCAACGCCTTGATTTCCTCTAGGGCTTTCTTCGTGAAATCGTTAAACTTACCTACCCCATTTTCTTCAATCGTGCCCCATGACCTGTTCTTTGTCTTTGTATTACCAAAGAGCCGTGTAAAAACCTGATAAATATTAACCTTATAGGGGAGCCTTGTGGGCTCCCCTGATGAGATGGGATGCATTGAAACTTTTTTAGTGTCCATCAGGCCATTTCCCAGCCTTTTCGAACAGGTTCTTTGATATAGGCATCTGCTTCAGGAACGCCCTTTGCTTTCATATTTTCCGCATCCCAATATATTTTCTGTCCTCCCATTCTTAAGGACAAGACACCCAACAAAGTAATTTCGGTCAGATCCGCGCCATACTCGAAATGGGAACTGGCTTTTGGTCCGCCTTTGATCGCATCCACCCAGTCACGATGATGCCCGTTGGATCTTACAAGACTTTGCTTGGGTGGTGTATAGTTTTCCCGTAGAGATTCAGGAAAAACCTGCGGAGAACGATTTCCGCCATCGTTGATAATCAAGCCTTTCTCTCCTACAAACATAGAACCCCTGTTGGGGAGTCTATAATCATGAGGCAACATTTCATGAAGCTCTGGTCGGAGACCTCCTGAATACCATGTAAGTTTTAGCGGCTTTTGGTCCCCTTTCTCTTTGAAGTGGTAGTAACCTATTTCCCCATAAGGCGTGATGTCCTCATTGCCGAAACCGGCGGGAAAAATCTCCACGCTTTCCGGGGCCGACAAATTAAAGGCCCAGGTAGCTGCATCCATGTCATGGCAACCAAAATCACCGAGCGCACCTAGTCCAAAATCCCAGAAGTCCCTCCAGGTAACCGGAGAATAAGCTTCATGATAAGGCCGGTCAGCTGCCGGACCTAGCCAAAGATCCCATTCTTTGAAGCCCTCTGGAAGAGGGGAAGAACCTGCAGGAACACCCTTGAGTGATGGAATCCAACGGGTAGCCGGAACCCAGGCATGGACTTCCGTTACCTTACCGATGGCCCCGTCGCGAAGGTACTCTACGGTTTCCCTCATGCCATCCGCACTGTGACCTTGGTTACCCAGCTGGGTGGCTAACCCCGTCTCTTTAGCGACTTTTTTTAGAAGGCGAGCTTCCCAGATATTGTGTGTCAGGGGTTTTTCACAATAGACATGCTTACCGGCGCGCATAGCCGCCAGGGACACATAGGCGTGTGTATGGTCAGGGGTAGAGCAAAGAATTGCATCCAACGCCTTTTCCTTCTCCATCATCTCCCGAAAATCAATGTATTCAGTTACTTTGAAAGTGGGCGTTTTCTTTTTGTAATGCTCCTCTACTACCTTTTTCACCGGTCCTCTCCCTGCTTCGAAGCGGTAATAAAAATCGGCAAGGTTCCAGTAGCTAGCGGGATCAGCTATTGCCGTCACCTGCACATCATCAAGCTTCAGCAAACTCTCTGTGTTCTGCCTCCCTCTACCACCTGCACCGACAATTGCAATGTTCACCTTATCACTAGGTGCAACGAAATTCTTCCCGCCTAATACATGGCGCGGAACGATCATAAAGCCGGCTGCAGATAACGCAGAGGCTTTCATAAAATCCCTTCTGGAGAAAAGACTGTTGGAGGTATCTTCTTTATTCATTTTACCTGATTTATATGCGCCGATAAGTTAAAAAGTAAACGTTAAAAAGAAAAAAATTGACAAGCATAATCGCCGCAATACAAGACGAAATGATTCCCATCGCCTTCGGCACCAGAAGGTCATCCCTGATTCTGTAATGGGGTGGATCGAACGCTGTTCCCAGACCAGAAAAAGGGGGAAATCCATTACTGGATCTCCCCTTTCTCCTTTCGCTGAACATGCAGGCGGGGAACAAGTTAGCTACCCGCCGTGGATTGATCCCCTTCAGTTTTTTCCTCTCGCTCTTTTTCACTTCTTTGGCTAGAGGGGTTTGTTCTGTGTTTTCCCCTAAAGTGTCGTCACTCGCATCGACATCATTGCCTCTTTCTTTTTTTTGACGTTCTTCCATAGTCATATTCTTTGCTTTTATGAGTGGTCAATACTAAACGAAATCTTTGCATTGACGCCGTAGGATACGATTTTGTTATTTTCCACATTCGCTTTAAAGTGCTTTATGTAGATGGAGTCAATATTTTTTACGGTTTTGGAAGCTTCATTTAAGGCATTCTGAACCGCATCATCAAAGCTTGTCTGCGAACTAGCTATCACTTCAATCACTTTTACAATAGACATAGCATAAGTATTTAAGGTTAACGATCATTATGAAGGTATAACCAGTCAATAACTGAACCCCTAGGGACGCCTCTGCCCGCTAGCAACACCGTAGCGGTTCGCCTAAATACAGTGAAAGCGTCTTAACAAAGACGCAGAGGGCTTTGACGGCTAATTATAAATGCAGTACCTTTGGATTGTAATAGGCCACCCCATATGACTACAGTGGTGTATCCTATTTAGATGTTTCAGGTAGGGAACAAAGTGTTACCCCTGCACCTCAACCAATGAGAGCGGGATGTTGGTAAGCCGCTATATTTACGATCATCAACTCTCTATCGCACAAACTTGTTTGGCATAGTTTTTAATTGTTTTACCCATATTTTAAACTTCTATTAATTATGAAAAAAGTAAATTATTTTCTTTTTCTAGGCGCGGCTTCCTTTATGGTGGCCTGTGGATCGGGCACTAACAACTCTGGAGAAGAGTTATCTGACAGTCTGGGAATTGCTCCTGGATCTCCGGCGGAAGTCAATAATAATTTGGGCGCAAGCACTCAAATGACTGCAGTAGCCGACATTTCGGGGGCGAGCGGAAGTAACGTCACTGGTACGGCTACTTTCACACAAGATGGTGACGGGCCGGTAAAAATGGTCATCCGGGTGGAGAATCTAACACCTGGTGAACATGCTATTCACCTTCATGAGACCGGCGATTGCAGCGCGCCTGACGCAACCTCTGCAGGGTCGCACTGGAATCCCACTGATGATCCGCACGGCAAAAGAGGTGAAAACGGTTTCCATGCCGGGGACATTGACAACCTGGTTGCCGGGGAAGACGGGGTCGCTACACTGGAGATGGAATTTGACGATTGGTCTATCGGAGGATCAGATGAGACCAACATTCTTAACAAAGCGGTGATCATTCATGCTGATGCAGATGACTTCGAATCTCAGCCCGCTGGTGCTGCAGGAGGACGTGTCGGTTGTGGAGTAATCCAAGCTTCCGTTTAAATAACCAACACCATCGTAAAAGCCAACGCCCGTGATCTTCTAAGACACGGGCGCTTTTTGTTAGCTTTTTTGATTCGCCTCTTCCTCGCTCTGAGCCAGGAGGTACGCTTTAATAAATTCGTTTAGCTCACCATCTAGTACGGACTGCACATCGGAAGTTTCATGTCCCGTCCGAGCGTCCTTGGCCAATTTATAGGGATGTAAGACATAGTTTCGAATTTGAGACCCAAAGTCTACCCTCAGCTTACTGGATTCTACTTTGGCACGTTCCGCATTTCTTTTTTCCATTTCTAGCTGGAAAAGCCGTGACTTGAGCATCTGCATTGCCTTCTCCTTGTTCGCCAATTGAGAGCGTTCTATCTGACATACCACCACTATTCCTGTGGGCTTGTGGGTCAGTTGAACCTTAGTTTCCACTTTATTGACGTTCTGTCCACCAGCACCGCCTGACCTGGATGTATGGAACTCTATATCGGCAGGATTAATTTCAATATTGATCGTGTTATCCACGACGGGGTAACAATAAACCGAAGCAAAAGAAGTATGCCTTCTTCCCCCACTGTCAAACGGGGAAATCCTAACCAGTCGGTGAACCCCAATTTCAGACTTCAGGAAACCATAAGCCAGAGGTCCGTCAAATTCCAAGGTAGCGGATTTTATGCCAGCCACATCGCCTTCTTGCAGGTCGACCTCTCTGACCTTATAGCCATTTTTCTCGCCCCACATGATATACATCCTCATTAGAATGGAAGCCCAGTCATTACTTTCAGTACCACCGGCTCCGGGGTTGATTTCCATCATAGCGCTCAGCTGATCTTCCTCGCTGCTGAGCATCTTTCTAAGTTCCAGGTCTTCGACCTTTTTTAGCGCTTCTTGATATTCTTTGTTTACTTCTTGTTCCGAAGCATCCCCGCCAGTGTAAAACTCATATAACACTTCCAAGTCTTCAACGTGGGTCCTGATTTTCTCAAAAGAAGAGGTCCATGCCTTCCTACTCTGTATTTGCTTCATGACCTTTTCGGCCTCGTCCGTATCGCTCCAAAAATCCGGCTGGGCTGAAATGGCTTCAAAATCGGCTATCTCTGCAATCTTACGATCGTAGTCAAAGATACCTCCCCAAGGCCGAAACACGGGCCTTCAAGTCTTTCAACTGGTCTGATGTCATAACTTATGTTTTTAGGTAAAATGGATCGCAAATTTCAAGAAATATGCCCGGTAAAAAAAGCTTTGTAGCAAATTTGACAGAGAAAGGACCAAAATAAACCCTGACCAAAACAGAAGGCAATCAGGTAATAAGAATCCTTTTGCCACACTAACGTTCCTCAACCGGGGTTATCCTGCTCTTCCAGATAAACAATTTGAATTTTGTTCCTTCCCTGATTTTTAAAGTACCGGTACCTTATCTTGGAAAGGGTGAAGCCAGACGCTAGAAGTGAACTACTAACAATCAAGCCTTCCCGGCTGTAGCCCAGGCTTTTATCATGATAGAGGCTGTTGATGGTTTCTGCCACAAGCAACAAGCCGGCTCCTGCATACATTATGGCACTGAGGTTTCCCAAGGTTTGATTTCGTTCATCAGCTTCCCGCACATCAACAACAGCAATTTCCTCCGGTCTTAGAACATTTTCTGTCAGAACCAAAAAACTTGGGTGAATCTCTTTAATTCGGTCGGCAACAAAAAAATCCTGTCCATTCTGTTGGTACCTGATCACGTCACCTTCTTCGTATTTTGTCCGGGTCTTCTGATTGCCGCCCTTCTGAAGGATCAAGAATTTCTGTGCTTCCAGTGGAGAAAAAGAAAGCAGTAATAAGAATAACAAAACAACCCTCTTACCCATTGTTTTTCGGACTGATTAACTACAAAACAAAAGTGTCGGAGATCTACATCCCGACACTTTGTTCTTTATCATCTATTTTGCACTAATATTTATTAACCCATCCATGTGGATCTTCAATTCTCCCATACTTAATCTGCTCCAGCAGCTCGAGCACCTTTTTGGAAAAAGCACTTGCGGGAACCTCTGGTAATTTATAGTCGTTGCCGTCCACGTTGATCAAGGAAATATGCGCAATTGTAGCTGCTGTGCCCGTGCCAAAAGCCTCCTGCAGTAAATTGTTTTCCAGAGCATCCTTGAGCTCTTCTACGCTTAAAAACCGCTCTTCTACATCGACACCCATTTCCCTTGCCAAAGTTAAAACGCTGTCGCGGGTAATTCCTTTGAGGATAGTGCCGGTGGTGGTTGGGGCGGTGATCAATTTATTGTTGATCATAAACATCACATTCATGGTGCCGCTCTCTTCGATAAACTGGTGCGTTTTTCCATCGGTCCACAGCAATTGATCATAACCCTGCTTTTGGGCAAGTAATGCGGGATACAGGGAGCCGGCATAGTTTCCAGCTGCTTTGGCGAAGCCGGTTCCACCCTCTATCGCGCGGCTGTAGTAAGTCTCCACTTTTACAGTCACTGGCTTAGCATAATAATGCCCCACAGGACAGGTGAAAATCATAAACTTATATTTCGCGGAAGGTCTTATCCCCAGATAATCATCTGTCGCGAGAATGAGGGGTCTAACGTACAGGGAACACCCAGGAGCATTGGGAACCCAATCCCGATCAATTTCCAGCCGCTTACTCAGCCCTTCCATAAAGATGTCTTCGGGCACCTCCGGAATACACATCCTTTTGGCAGATTCATTCAGCCGCTTCTGGTTGGCATCACCCCGAAAAACCAAAACTTCTCCCTCTTCGTTTTTATAGGCTTTCATCCCCTCAAATACCGACTGCCCATAGTGAAGGGTCGCATTTGCGGGATTTAATGCCAAAGGCGCATAAGGAGTAATCCGTAAGTCGGTCCATTCTCCGTTTACATAGTCGGCCACAAACATGTGGTCACTCATAATTTGGCCAAAAACCAAATTGCTAAAATCCGTCCTTTCCAACTTGGAATCCCGGATTTTATCCACCTTAATTTCGATTGTACTGTTCATTCTCTATTCATTCTCGGTACCCAAGTTACCTCTTCTACGTTCAATTCTTTAGCAATTAACCGGCCTAACACAAAAAGGTAGTCTGACAGACGGTTCAAATACTGGATTACATTTTCTTTTACTTCCTCTACCTCCTGTAGATTTGCCACACAACGTTCTGCCCTTCTGCAGACCGTTCTGGCTATATGACAAAAGGATACCACCTGGTGCCCCCCAGGTAAGATAAACTTGGTCAGGGGTTCAAGCTGGCTCTCCATCACATCGATTTCAGTCTCTAAAGCACGTATATCTTCGGGATAAACATCAGGCTTTTTCACCTTGTCTTTTCCCGGAACGGTAGCCAGGGACGCTCCTATTACGAACAATTTTTCCTGGATATCTTTTAAGAGGACTTCCCGGGATCGGTTGATTTCCTGGTCCCTCAACAATCCCAGATAGGCATTTAGTTCATCAACCGTACCGTAAGCTTCGATTCTTATATGACCCTTCGAAACCCGCTTCCCCCCTAATAGCGACGTCATACCGCTGTCGCCTGTTTTCGTATAAATCTTCATTCGCTTTTTCTATCTCTACCACTATACCAGGGCTTCCTTCAAGGTAGGATGCGGATTAATGGTATCGGACTCAACTAAACCGTCGCGCAGCCTTATAATCCTGTGCGCAAAATGCGCGATATCGTCCTCATGGGTCACCATGATGATGGTGTTTCCCTTTCGGTGGAGTTCATGGAACAAGCCCATGATATCGTGCGAGGTTTTACTGTCAAGATTACCGGTGGGTTCATCGGCCAAGATAATACTGGGGTCGTTTACAAGCGCTCTGGCGATGGCCACCCTTTGCCGCTGCCCACCTGAAAGCTCGTTGGGTTTATGGTGTACCCGGTCTTCCAAGCCCACACTTTTTAACGCCATAAAAGCCTTGTCCTCCCGGTCGGATTTGTTATAACCTGCATAAATCAAAGGTAAAGCCACATTCTCAAGACAGGTGGCTCTGGGCAACAGGTTAAAAGTTTGGAACACGAAGCCAATTTCTTTGTTTCGGATTTCTGCCAGTTCATTTTCCGACATATCACTTACATCCTTGTTGTTTAAAATATAAGTTCCGGCGGTTGGTGTGTCCAAGCAACCTACAATATTCATCAAAGTGGATTTTCCCGATCCGGATGGTCCCATGAAAGCTACATATTCTCCTCTATCGATGGCAATACTGATGGATTTAAGTGCCCGCACTTCCTCCATTCCCATCTTATAGGTCTTCTTGATGTCGTTTGTTTCTATAACCTTTGTCATCCTAAAATATTATTAACCGATGTGAAGTTAATATTTTATAACTAAAAACATTGGATATACGTGCTAAATTATGTGAAAGGAATCAAAGGTTCTCAAGCTGCAGCTCCTCAAGCGTTTTTGCATCCACCCATTCGCTCATTTTGCTGAGAATAGAAGTGGTGTAATGGCCCACCCCCGCCAGTCGGCTGTACTTCACCAAGTTAATCCAAAGCAAAGGGTCCTTGTTGAAGTCAGCGGCCTCAACCAATATGTGGTACTTTTCAAGATTATCAGTTGCTTGCTCTACTGCCCTAAATACCGCAGGAGTCCAATAGGCGTTTCTATCCAACGCCAAGCCGGCACCGAGGATTGGTGGGGCATTCGCTTGAGCATCGTCAAGAATGACAGCTTTCAACTCCAAATACTTATGCCGTTGCTCGCTTGCAGGATCTTCTTCCAATAAGTTAAAAAGCCGCTGCAGTTCCTCCGGATCCATCCAATGACCTTTGTTCAACAGAAGACGGTAGGCATAAAAATATCTAAAACTCGGCGATTCCAGTGAGTCCAAGGGAGCCAAAAACTGCTCTTTTACCGCAGTATGTAACGTGGACAAGGCAGAAAATAAAACGGTAGTATCGTTAGCAAATATGTTTGCCTTATCGTCAAACTTCATCCACCCGGGAAAGTCCACTTGATGTTTGCTACTGACCTCAAAAGCTTTACCCACCTGGCCTCCGTAATATAAAATAGGCAGATCCTGGGGTTTGAACTGACTGAAGCCCTTCTCGTCGGCCTGCATCAATTCAATCGCCGCCTTTTCGAAATCCAATTGTCCAACCAGAATATTAGCTGCCATATAATGATACTTTGCCGCGGATCTGGGAAACTGATATGCCAGCCCATTAAGATGCTTTAGGGTTTCATTGATGTAGTCCTGTTGATAAGTTCTTACTACCCTGGTCTCCCGCAACTCCTCTTCGACAGCAGCACCCACTCCCTTTTTCAATAAGGAATCGACTAAGGCAATATCAACAGCTACATCACCTTGCACCTTGTGGCTCCATTGGTTCCGGAGGATAGCACGGGAAGTGACCCCTGCATCAGTGACATTCGTTGTTGAAAGTGAAAAGTCAGCCTTATTCCCTTTTAGGTTTAGAAATGCCAATTGATTAATCTGACCCACCCTATTATTACTTACATCAAACGCCTGATCATAATGGATCAAGTGCTTGGCTTGTAAGGCGACCTGATTTGCGGTTGCGACCTCCTTGTACCCTTTTACCCTTTCCAGTAAGGTAAAGGCTTCTTCTGCCCGTCCATTACGGCTATAATAAAGGGAAATGTTATTAAGTAGATAAGGGTTTTCAGGAAAAATAGAAAGGCCTTTTTCTAGGACAGAGAAGGCTCCGGCTTCATTGCCATTTTGCTGCAACAACGAAGATAACAGCAAGATGTCGTTTACTGACGGGCTATTTTCAAAACTCCGCAACAAGGTATTCACCGCGGCGGTGGGCTGCTGGTCCGCCAAGGTCAAGTGCACTAGGGAATTCATGGCCTTTTCGTTACGCCGGTACCTGTCCCATGCATACTCATACAAGATAGATGCCTCTCGGTTTCTACCCGTTGCATAATAGTAGTCGGCGGACGCATTAGTAGATGCAGCATTGACTTGGACACCGATAATCCCATCGGCGAACACCACAATACTTAACAAAGCCAACATGGCGCCTATTCGCATGTGGTAGTAGGCAAAGAACTTAGGTTTGAATAAGACCGCCTCTATCTGATTCCCTTTATTCATCAGGCTACTGAAATTGGACATCAGATAGGCATAAAACAACAAGCCGAAGGCAAGTTGGCTATAAATAAATACATGGTCGAGAAAATCTAGCATCGGTCGATTGCTGGAAAGGTCCGCTTTCCAAAAAACCAGTGCGGTGATGGCAAAGCCAATAAGGTACAATCCCTCCCCTACTGCGGAAAAAGAATAAGGCTGTTCTATCTGTGCGATCTTCCTCTTCGTCTCGAAATAGCCCAAGATCCCGACGACTAAAAATAACAACACCGTCGGTGGAACAGGCAGGTCCCATTGCACGTTACCAGTGACCCGCAAAAGCAAAAACAGGAAAAAAAGCAAATAGATCAAGCTGAGGATGGTGATGTGCCAAGAGATTTTCAGGCCCACTCCCCTATTAAGTTTTGCCAAGCCGACAAACAAGGAAGATATCCCCGCATGGCCGATATAGAGCATAAACAAGGCGGCTACAGCCAACCCAAATATCGATAGGTTTTCCGCAATCAAAAGGCTCCCTTGATTGGCTTCTCCCAACCAAAGCATTACCGGCAAAGTCAATACAGCTATCGGTAGAATAACCGCTGCCCGTCTGCCTAAAGACCAATCCAAAAAGAAAGTATGAATGATGGCCGATGGGAGAACAAGCCCCGCCATTAGGATGATGGT
>Ga0079224_100001053_pt1 | contig 30326 bp, 29 predicted proteins | sample Stecom2015_FD_80414 | JGI IMG/M metagenome (GOLD analysis project Ga0079224, IMG submission 80414) | Agricultural soil microbial communities from Utah to study Nitrogen management - Steer compost 2015 | ecosystem: Environmental > Terrestrial > Soil > Agricultural land | place: USA: Utah... | reverse complement strand
ACCATTGACTTGCTCATAACTGATTTGAAAATGCCTGAGGTAGATGGATTTGAACTCATTAAGTTTGTATCAGAACACTACCCTACACTCCCTAAGTTGATTGTAACCGGTTACCCAAATGTGCAAGACTCCCTTAAGGCCATTAAATCTGGTGTGGTTGATTACTTAACAAAACCTTTCACCAAAGAGGAGTTAAAAAAAGCAATAGATACCTCGTTAGCTTTGGCTTCAACAGAGCTACAAAACCCTTCTCGCAATCAAGTACCTTTTGAAAAAGGATATGGTGATATGATTGGTAATTCTCAATCAATGCAGAAGGTGTACCAAATTATAGAACGAGTAAAGGATAATAAAGCCACTATTTTCATTAAAGGTGAAAGTGGCACAGGCAAAGAGCTTGTGGCTCGTTCCATACATTATCAAGGTAAATTCTCAAAAGCACCTTTTGTAGCGGTAAACTGCGGGGGCATTCCAGAAAATTTATTAGAAGCTGAACTGTTTGGTTATGTAAAAGGAGCTTTTACCGGGGCAGATAAAGACAGACTAGGCTATTTTCAGGCAGCCAATGGCGGCACTATCTTTTTAGACGAAATTGGCAACGCTTCTCTTCCTACTCAGGCAAAACTTTTAAGAGTACTGCAAGAAAAAGAAATATTTAAAGTAGGTGCCCAAAAAGCCGAAAAGATAGATGTAAGGGTAATTGCGGCAACTAATGCAAACGTTTTGGAAATGATTCAGCAAAACACTTTCAGAGAAGATTTGTGGTACCGCCTTACTGTGGTTGATATTGAAGTTCCTGCATTGCGCGACCGCAAAGAAGACATTCCTTTATTGGTAGATAAATTCCTTTTTAAGTATGGTGTTGAATACAAAGACAAATTTTTAAAAATAGTACCAGAGGCTTTAAATGTACTGCAACGTTACCACTGGCCTGGAAATATTCGGGAATTGGAAAATTACATACAGCGTGCCGTAATCTTGTCTGAAAAAAGTGTAGAAGTACAACACCTTCCCGAGCACCTTAAATATACTATTACTTTTCCCGATGAAAAATTAATAAGTCTAAAGGATATGGAAAAACAGTATATCCAAAAAGTGCTCAATGCTACCCAAAACAACAAAACCAAAGCTGCCGAAATTCTTCAAATTGACCGTAAAACACTTCGCGAAAAACTCAAAGACTAAGCGCTCTATACCGGGGCATTTTTACCCAGTTGGGGCATAAAGTATCAAATCCTAAAAACTCAACTCTTTAGTAAAATAAATTTATTTTATTGACTATCAGTTAAATAAAATGAATTTTGCTTTTTTATCCAAAGTCATGGCACACCCTTTGCCATTATACCAGAGGTTAAAAATACTTTTATATCATGAGCAAAAATGGATTCAACCTATGCCTCTCCTGTATGCATTTACATATTTGTGTACTTACCAAGTTAAAAGAAAAGGTTTGGTCGTGTAGCGAATATGATGAGCACAGCGCCGAGGAGCTAATCAAGAAAACAGAAATAACCAAACACAAATTAGTATTGGCTTAAGTTTTTAATAAAAAATGAACAGTCTATGAGTTTAAAAAACAATTCAAATAGTACAATGGAAACAATAGTGGCCAAAAAAGAAACAAAAGAAGTGAAAAAGAATGCCAAGGGCATGGTAGAAAACGTGTTGGAGCAGTTCAATAGTGCTGCCGACCAAATCAACCTACACCCTAGCATTAGAAAGATATTAAGCATAACAAATAATGAAATCATTGTTAACTTCCCTGTTAAAATGGACAATGGTGAAGTAAAAATTTTTCAAGGATACCGTGTTCAGCACAACAATGCTCTAGGTCCTTATAAAGGCGGACTACGTTATCACCCAACGGTAGATATTGATGCCGCTAGAGCCTTAGCTATGTGGATGACCTGGAAAACCTCTTTGGCTGGTTTGCCATATGGAGGCGGCAAGGGCGGTATTCAAATTGACCCATCTAAATACTCAAAAAGTGAACTAGAGCGTATAACTAGACGCTTTACTTTTGCACTAGCAGATAACATAGGTCCTGAACATGATATTCCGGCACCCGATGTAAACACCAATGACCAAACCATGGCTTGGATAGCAGACACTTACATGAGTACGCGTCCTCCTGCTGAACGCACAGCAAACCAACACGTAGTTACAGGCAAGCCAGCTGGCAGTGGTGGCCTGGAAGGACGTGATAGAGCAACTGGATACGGTGTGTTTTTAACCATCAAATTTTGGTGCGAAAAGTATGGACAAAACTTAAAGAACAAAACATTTATTGTACAGGGCTTTGGAAATGTAGGCTATTGGGCTGCAACCTTTTTACAAGCAGAAGGTGCGATTATGGTAGGCGTACAAGATGCCTATAACAGTATTGCAAACAGCAAAGGCATCAATGTTGAAGATTTGTTCAACTATACTAAAGCAAACAATGCCCGATTAGAAAACTATCCTAGTGCAAAGGAAATAAACAAAGAAAATTTCTTCTCGTTGGAGTGCGACATCTGCATTCCTGCGGCGTTAGGGAACCAAATTACAGAGCACAATGCGCACACCATTAAAGCAAAATTGATTGCCGAAGGTGCCAATGGGCCAACAAATGTTGAAGGCGAAAAAGTACTGCTAAAAAATGGCGTAACTATCATTCCAGACATTTTATGCAACTCTGGTGGTGTTATAGCCAGTTATTTTGAATGGCTACAAAACAGAAATGGTGAGCTCTGGCATATGGAAGAGGTAATTGACAAACTGGAAAAAAAGCTCAATACATCTTTTGAAAAAGTATATGAATATGCCAAAAACAAAAAATTAGACATGCGTACTGCAGCATACTGCCTTGCTATTGCGCGCATTGAAAAAGCCTATATACAAAGAGGTATTTTCCCATAAACATTAATTACTGAAACCATGAAATACGGCAACATTATTTTAGAAAAAAAGGAGTATGTATATATTAAAAGAATCCTTAATATTTCTGGATATTCTGGCGACTATCAAATTCAAAAATCACTAACTAAGTTTTTCGAAGAATTAAAAACAGCGCATATTCTGGATGAAGAAGATATGCCAGACGATGTTGTTAGGCTAAACAGTGTGGTAACAGTAAGGTCTGATAACGACTGGGAAAGGACGCTTCAAATTGTACAGCCCATGGATAAAGATTTAAAAAACAACAAGATTTCAATTTTAACCCCCATGGGGACAGCGTTGTTCGGTTATTCGGTAGAGGACACTGTTAAATGGGAATTTCCTACTGGAACCAAAGCGCTGGAAATTGTAGAGGTTGTTCAAATGGAAAAAGATAAAAATTTGGATCTACATCTTTAAAAAAAGAAGAAAACATGAGCCATAAAGTTTATACACACGATACAGATGTTGACGTTTTACACAAGTACAACACCATTGAATTAAAGGCATGGATTAACCAACTTCAATATATCGATAAAGAGATTGATAACCTTTTAAGTCTATATGCACAATCCAAGCAGAATAAAGAAGTTCCAGAAAACATAAACAAGCTCTTTTCCAAACGCAAAGAAGCAAACATGCAGTTATACAAAACAGTTATAAAGTACACAAACACCTATCGTAAAACTGCAGAATGCGACGACATACAATGCGACATGGCATATTTAGAAGAATACGAACGGCTTAGAAAAAGCTATCAGTATCATTTAACAAGGTATCAAAAGCTGAAAAATCACTTATATGATGAAGCCCTACAAAATACTTAGAACATTTTGAGCCATGTTTTTAATTAAAAACCCCATGAAAACCTTTAAGTTATACTTTCTGTTTGGAGTATTCACATCAATACTTCTAACCTTTGTGCTATTGATGCTTAACCTCAGATAGAAAAACGATTTTCCTTAATCGCAAATTAAGTAATCAACGTCATGTTGATATAACCGTGAATGAAAATTTTGTTCACGGTTTTTTTTAAGAAAACAATTAAAAAACAAACTATAAATGAATTTTTATTCAGACAAACAACTTTATAAAATCATCGAATCGAACAGGCGTCTATTTTTACAAAAAGACCTATTTGATCTATTACAGTGGATAGAACATATTGAACATATTGACACTGAACTCAATGCTTTTTCAGCCTTAAACAAACACTTGTTAAAAAACCAAGCCACAGCGCTTAAAATACAAACCATTAGACGTAAAAACACATTAACAATGAGCCTATTGTGCAAGTATGAGCAGTACATAAAGCGGGATATTGAATATGGTAAAGACGATTATGACCTTAAAAAAACCAAAGAACACGAAAAGCACAGAGCTCTAATTAAAGACATGGACAAAGAATTTAGACAACTTAAATTCACCATCTATCAAATGTTGTCACAATTCAAAAGATAACATTACAACCACCACATTATTGACATGCTTATTTAAAAATCCAGCTAAGCCACCCAAACCCTCAAAGAAAGCGTCATTGCGAACCCGAGGCAAGGTTGCTGAGCGGAGTCGAAGCACGAGGGTAAAGCAATCTTTAAATCCACCGTTCTCAACCCAAATGTCAGTTCGAGTGAATTTTACGCTTAGCAAAGCGTAAAATTTGTATCGAGAACACCTCCAAAAAACCCCAACCTTTTCACCTCGAGCTATAAATTGAAACAACATTATAGTATCTAATGTCATTTCTCCCTACACGCTTTTTGTCATTCCAACAGAGCACAGCGACGAGGAATCTCATAACGTGGAACTCCTTGATGTAATTTACTTCGTCTGCTCGAGCAAGGCTCTCGAGTCTCACTGTGTTCGAAATGACAAATACAAACCCTGTCACTTCGAGCTTGCCTAGGTGAGCGACAGCAAAATCGCACCTGTGCTGAGCGAAGTCGAAGCATCGAGAAGCATCAAGAAGCAACCCAAACCCTCAAAAAAACATCATTGCGAACCCGAGGCACGAAGGTGAAGCAATCTTTAAATCCACCACTCTCAACCCGAGTGTCAGTTCAAGCTTGCCTAGGCCATAGCGCCTAGGTGAGCGACAGCAAAATTGCACCTGTGCTGAGCGAAGTCGAAGCATCGAAAAGCAACCCAAACCCTCAAAAAAGCGTCATTGCGAACCCGAAGTACGAGGGTGAAGCAATCTTTAAATCCACCACTCTCAACCCAAGTATCAGTTCAAGATTGCCTAGGCCATAGCGCCTAGGTGAGCGACAGCAAAATCGCAACTGTGCTGAGCGAAGTCGAAGCATCGAGAAGCATCGAAAAGCAACCCAAACCCTCAAAGAAAGCGTCATTGCGAACCCGAAGCAAGGTTGCTGAGCGGAGTCGAAGCACGAGGGTGAAGCAATCTTTAAATCCACCGTTCTCAACCCAAGATGTCACTTCGAGTGATTTTGCGACAGCAAAATTGACCTGTGCTGAGCGGAGTCGAAGCATCGAGAAGCATACATACAAACCCAAAACTTCACTAAATTTAGTTCATGAAACTGTACTACGTCTACATCCTAAAATGCAGTGACCAAACCTATTACACGGGCTTCACTTCTAATCTAGACAAACGCCTGCAAGAGCACATGACAGGAAAGCACCCAGACAGCTACACATACAACAAGCGCCCTATTACCTTAGAATTCTATGCCACATTTAGCAATGTCGAAATAGCTATCTCCACAGAAAAACAAATCAAAAATTGGTCTAGAGCCAAAAAAGAAGCGCTTATTAATGGTGATTATGAAGCCTTGCCCAACTTAGCCAAAAAACAATTTAAAAAAAATAAAGTCTAAACCTGTTAACGGTTCTCGATACACTGCGGCTGCACCGCAGCACTCGAACTGACATAGAACACAACCCTGTCACTTCGAGTGATTTTGCGATAGCAAAATCGTATCGAGAAGCATCGAGAAGCAACCCAAACCCTCAAAAAAGCGTCATTGCGAACCCGAGGCACGAGGGTGAAGCAATCTTTAAATCCACCGTTCTCAATCCAAGTGTCAGTTCGAGTGAATTTGCGACAGCAAAATTGACCTGTGCTGAGCGAAGTCGAAGTATCGAGAACACCTCCAAAAAACCAACCCTGTCACTTCGAGTGATTTTGCGATAGCAAAATCGTATCGAGAAACATCAAGAAGCAAAATCGCACCTGTGCTGAGCGGAGTCGAAGCAAGGTTGCTGAGCGGAGTCGAAGCATCGAGAACACCCGCAAGAACAAACGCTCATGTCACTTCAAGCTTACCTAGGCCATAGCGCCTAGGTGTTTTTGAACACTGCGAAAAATTGCACCTGTGTTCAGCGTGTGAAGCTATTTTAATCGTGTAAAAACTTGTTCAAAAGAGTTGGAAAAACACTTCATAGTCAATTAAAAATTAACAAAAGACTTCTTATCTTGCGACTAATAAATTCTATATCAGAAAGAAATGTTAAACGGGAAAAAGGTAATAGAAAGTATTGACGGTCAATTGTTCGAAATAAACATCATTGAGCCAGAAAGCTCCAAACAAGCGTCATTTTCTCATTACTTACACAACCATAAAAATGGTGTTTCTCAATTCTTTAAAAAAGATGCGATAGATTTTGTAAAAGAGGTTTTATCTGAAAATTCAGAAAACAAAATCTCTACAAAAGTTGCAGAAGAGGCATTACAATATTTGATTTTCAACAACAAAAGTTCTGTTCCATTTCCAGCGCCAGAGAAACCAGATTTTAAGTTTATTGACCTATTCGCTGGAATTGGCGGATTTCGATTAGCACTTCAAAATTTGGGTGGAAAATGTGTTTTTACAAGTGAATGGGACAAATATTCAAAGAAGACATATCGAGCCAATTTTGGGGAAATTCCATTTGGTGACATCACAAAACCTCTAACTAAAAGCTATATTCCTGATAACTTTGATGTGCTTTGCGCAGGTTTTCCTTGTCAAGCATTTTCAATTGCAGGAAGACGTGGTGGATTTGAAGACACAAGGGGAACGCTATTTTTTGACGTAGCGGAAATCATAAAGAAAAAACAACCAAAAGCAATTTTCCTCGAAAATGTAAAAGGTTTAAGAAATCACGACAAAGGAAAAACTTTGGCAACCATTTTAAATGTGCTTCGTGAAGATTTAAGTTACTACGTTCCAGAGCCACAAATTATAAATGCCAAAGAATTTGGAGTGCCTCAAAACCGTGAACGAATATTTATAGTTGGCTTCCACAAGGACACCAAAATTACAAACTTTGAATATCCAGAACCAACAAATAAAGATGCTGTTTTGGAAGATATTTTGGAAGAAAAAGAAGTTTCAGTAAAATATTATCTTTCAACTACCTACATAGATACTTTAAGAAATCATAAAGCAAGACACGAAAGCAAAGGAAATGGATTTGGCTATGAAATAATTCCAAATGATGGAACTGCAAATGCGGTAGTTTGCGGTGGTATGGGCAGAGAACGAAATTTAGTTTTCGATGATAGATTGACAAATTTCAAACCAATTACCAACATTTCTGGAAAGGTAAATCGAGAAGGAATTAGGAAAATGACACCTCGTGAGTGGGCAAGATTACAAGGTTTTCCAGACAATTTTAAAATAGTAGTTTCAGACGCACAAGCATACAAACAATTCGGAAATTCAGTTGCAGTTCCAGCAATTCAAGCAACAGCAGAAAAAATCATAGAAAAACTAAACTGCAAATGATTACAGGAAATAAAGGAGAATGGAGCGAAATTTATGCGCTTTTCAAATTATTAGGCGACAAACAACTATTTCTTGGAAACAAAGACATTGAAAAATTAGAAGGTTTAGTTTATCCAATTATCAAAATACTTCGCACCGAAAACAACGGTAATTTTGAATACTCAATTCAAGATGAAATCATTTTAGTTTCGGGAGATGAAGAAGTTTTAAAAATTCCTATTTCGGACTTTAAAAACAAAGCTCTTTTTCTTCTAAATGCAATAAAGCAAAATAAAGAAAGGACTTTTTCTGTTCCAGAAATTGAGGAATTTATGCAATCCATAAATTGTATTTCCTTAAAAGCAAGTTCTACAGCGAAAACTGACATTACGATTGTTGTTCACGACCAAAGAACGAATCAACAACCGACATTGGGTTTTAGTATAAAATCTCAACTTGGAAGCCCTTCTACTCTTTTAAATGCAGGTAAAACGACAAACTTTATTTATAAAATAAATGGAGTGAAACTTTCAGAAGATAAAATTCAGGAAATCAATTCAATCGATTCGAGAAGTAAAATAATGGATAGAATTGTTCAAGTTCACAAAAATGGCGGACAATTTGATTTTATAAAAACAGAACGACAAATATTTTCAAACAACCTTGTTCTAATAGACAGTTTACTTCCAGAGATTTTATCGCAAATAGTTTTTGACTTTTATTCAAGTGAGTTTTCACACTTGACTGATTTAGTAAACAAAACGGCTGAAAAAAATCCATTGAACTTTGACATTGAAAACGAACATAAATTTTACGAATACAAAATTAAACGCTTCTTGACAGATGTCGCACTTGGAATGATGCCCTCGCAAGTTTGGACAGGAAAATATGACGCCACTGGAGGCTATTTAATTGTAAAAGTAAACGGAGACGTTTTGTGTTACCACATTTATAACAGAAATGAATTTGAAGACTATTTGCTAAATAATACAAAGCTCGATACAGCAAGTTCTTCTCGACATGATTTTGGAGAAATCTATGAAGAAAATGGACAGTTATTTTTTAAACTTAATTTACAAATCCGTTTCACGAAGTAAGCTCTAGAAATTAACAAAGCGCCTCTATTGCTCTTTATATTAAAGAATATTAAGAAGTGGCTACCCCACCCAAACAACCCGTACCCCAAACGCACCATCACCAGACAGTAAATACGCTTGCCCATTAACATGCTGGTAAAAACACACCCGCACAACAGCCAGCAAAACACCCGTATCGCCATCAGGCAGTACCCCAGGCACTACAAAGTTGGAGCCTGTAAAACCCTTGGTCACCTCATAAGGCGCACTCACAGTACTGCTAGAGATTCGGGTTTCAAAATCAAACCTCACCAATTGCAGCTGCACACTCAAGGTGTCGGCTTTAGCAGGAAAGTCTATAAGGGCAGTATCAAAACCGTTCACCTCAAACTGTAAGGTCGCGGGGTTAAACTTGTAGTGAGCTGGCAATAACGAGGCGCGTTTTGGCGTAAACAAAAAGCCTTCCAGTGCTTGCTTCCCCAGTGTGCTTTCCAGACCCTTGGCAACCGTTCGCTCACCTCTGGCAGCATCCATATCATAAGTCTTAATCTTCAGCCACAACTGCATCAATCGGCTGTGCAATGTCCCATCCTTATACCCTGTAAACATCGGGAGCAACGCTTTCTTAAAGGCCTTATTCACCGCTACACAACCGGCAAATTCGGTGTTGCTTTCCCGCACGCGCTCCATTTTAGGACTGCTCTTGATAGCTTTTCGGGTAAAGCCACCACCTGCCCTTCTAGCCACCAAAACCCCTTTACGCATATAAAAATTCACGTCATAAAGCGTGCCTTCCACCTTAAAAAGCCCTTTTACCTTAGCCATAATACTGATATTAAGGTTGTTAAATTAATACTTACCCGCCATATTTCAAAGGGTTTCCTTAACTTTATACCAAGTATATGCCGACTATATGCCGTCTTTATACCGTCTTAAATTTTAAGATACTTCATAGTAAATCCCATCCCTAATAGTAGCAAAACTTGCTGTTAGATATTGAAAAAGGAAATGTTTAAAACACTGCAAAAGCAAACTCATTAATATAATTGTTAACCAACTCCTTTATCAAGTAGAGAAAATACCTAAAACTAGGTATTGCCTGCTAAAGTAAATAATGGTTATCTTTATATTGGACTCAATCGCTACAATTAAAACACCTACAATGAGACAATACGCATTTCTTGTTTTACTGCTACTATCCGTTCTTGCCTCATCAAAATCTAATGGACAAGAATACTATTCCATAAATGGCTCCGATAATATAACAGAGGTTGTTAGAAATGGATTAAACAATATTCCACATTTACAGGCCAGTGGTGTATCGGGCAATTTAACCCACATACTAGCTATTAACAACACCGGGGCTTCCTTTGGGGTAATAGGCACTTTTTCGGTTAGCACTTTAACCGTGAACATGCCTGATGGCAAATCTTTCAACTACCATTTCAATGGCACCGATGCTTTTATATGCAACGAATTACCTAGTGGTACTTCTATGGGCCGAATAGGAGGACATGCTGTATATCTAACGGTTTCTTCTGCTAGCGCATTAGGAGAGAATATTGTAGTAAAAAATCCTGCAAGTATAACAATTGCTTTTTCTTATGAAAACAAACAATATTATGGAAAAATCCCTTTGGAAAGACTCACTAAATATGGAACCGTCAGAGGTAAAGATGGCAACTTAAGTTTTGCCGGTACAGATAAAGAAGTAGCAAATATTATGGCTGTTCAACCCTATGCAAGCTTAAGCGTTTCTGGAATAACTACCATTAGCTCTAATGGCTACGTCAGGGCTGTAGAACGCGTAAGAGCAGATTACAGCAATTGGCTAGAGCAGCAAAAAGCACAAACTAACAGTAGTTCGGCGCAAGGAACTACCCCAACGCTAACAGCTTCTTCGTCTGCGACTAGCCAAGTTACCAACTCCCAAAACAAAAGTACTACTGCGCAAAGCAACTCAGGTTCCAATAAGGCTTCCAACGATATTTATGACAAAGCCGAAACAGCGGGCAAAACCCTTGAGCAAATGGAATACGAGAGGGAAGCCTACCAACGCCAGCAGCAAGAAAAATTACAACAGGCCACAAATCCTGGAGGGTATTACATGGAGAAAAGCGGGGTCAATGCCTATTTTGACGCACAACACGCACGTTTAAACAAAGAAGCCGCCGAAAAAGAAGCCCGCGAAGAACGCGAATGGCTAGCAAAAAAACGTAGAGAGGAAAGAGAATACAGAGAAGCACAACAAAGAGAAGAGGAATACCGCAAACAAAGGGAAGCAGAAAACAAACGCATTGCCTCTGAACAGAAACAAACAAAAGACTCCCACTATGCGGCTTTAGGTGGTGAAGCTAATTTCAATGCCAAACGAAAGACTTTTTCAGCTAATGCCGCAAAAAAAATGGAGACAATTTCTTATGCCCTTTCCGAAGTAAAGGCACCATTTATTTGGCTAGACCCCTTTGACAATTGTAGCTATGTAAAAGTAATTGAAACCATTCAAGCTAGCAAGTTATCCTTTTTCAAAAAATCCATGCTCATTCAGGATATTTTAAAAATTAGAGACGAGCACCATTATTTCTATCAGCAAAATAGCTATGATGGGGCATACAAAATAACCGGAAGGGATTTAAAAAACTACTCTTGTGGGAACTATTTAGATGTTGTTTGGCGACTCAAGAACTCGTTTTATGATGAAGACTATAAAAGCTATACAGATTATACTTTTGGCTCATTGAACAATGGTATAGGGTATTATTGGATGAAAAATGATAAGGAAAGCCAATATAATGGTATTAAAACAGATTTTGGAGAAGACATTAAGGCTTTAGACATTAGTTTTTGGGGCACCAATGCCGATCAACTTTATAACTGGATGTGGAGCGAATTTCATGTTAAACGTAAAAAATGGTCAGATGGCGAATTGTCTAATTATAAAAACAAAAAAACACTTTTTGGAGAAGAGTTTAAAAAAGAAGAACAAAGATTTATTGATTTCCTGCTACTGCGAAGGAAACACCTGTTAAGTACTCCCGATACCGATTTTAAACTGGCTTATTTTACTTACAAAGCAGGAAAAATGAACGAGGCCATTCATTACTTTAAAACCTATGTATTTAGAAAGTTTGGTAGTTTTGAAAACATGAGGAATTATTACATGAAAACCGATTTCAAGAAAGGATCTTATGATTTAAAGCCCTATATCGAAAGCGGTTCGATTGACGAACAAGTTTTCCCTCAAATATTCATGGCTGCTATAATCTATTACCAAGCAGGCGAATACGACAAGGCTCAACAAATAACACAAACGATAACCTATAACACGTCACTAAATCTTGCAAATTCCCATCAAAATCAAGAAAAGATGGCCATATTAAAAGGGTTTGAAGCATTGCTTTATGATTGTTATTTTGAACAGGAAAAGTGGCAGTATATATATTTGCCCAAAACAGATAAGGAGTTTAAAGACACAAACTTTGGAAATAATAACATTAGTGTGATGAAGGCCTATGCGGCACTAAAAAGTGGCAACGAAAAATGGGCCAAAAAAATATTTTCCGAAACCTATAACTTTTATTCAAAAAAGATAACCTATTCAAGGCAATTAAAATCTGTCAGAGACTATCCTACATTTCACGGAACCAAACCCCAGGTTGAAGCTTATAAATACTTAATAGAAAAACTGTATCCTAAGTTTTATCCGGAAATAAAAACAGATACAAGAAATTATACCTTAATTACATACAATGAAAATTATGGGGGTCATTATGGAGCTCTCAAGATTGATTCTTATAACAATGCTGCAAAATCAGTACCTTTAATATTTGAACCTTCAAATTTAAAAGAAAACCTCCAATGGCTGGAAGTTAAAAATCAATTATTGACAGCAAGAGACAAAACAACTATGGAGCAGGCTTTTGCATTTTGTCATGAGTATTTCAGTACACATAGCTTCGATAAGAACGAGGAAGATTTGGCCTTTCTTCAACAATACTATAGTATAGGAATAGCTTTGGGTAAGTTTTATGAAGTTATGCCTGCCATGTTGGTACTTGCTGATCTATCAGAGCTTTCTAAGGAAAAAAGCCTAGAGTTCCAATTAGTAAAACTAATGACTGAGCCCGTACCTTATGGCGATAATGGAGGCGTTAACCCAAAGGATAAAAAGCATGAAACCCTAGTTGGAAGTTTAAAAACATTAAACGAGTTGTGCATAAAAGACTCCAAAGCTCTTGATGAACTTCAAAGCTATCTCATGCTTTGGGAAAGTTATGGGTTTACTGCCCCACAAACAATCTATCTATATCTTATAGCAATGAGAAAATGAAGGCTTTAATGGTGTTATAAAAACTAACAATGGTTGCAGCTTATAAACAAAAAACCTGCCCACAACAGTGAACAGGTTCTTCTATAAAGTCGGGATGACTGGACGACTGAACATCCTTGGTATCCCAATATTTATAAGGCTTTTGAGAGGTGGTCTTTTTCAACTCACCGAATCACTCACCTATTTATAAGAACCTTTTGATAGAATTTGTAATTATCATCAATGAAAAGTCATTGATAACGTGTTACATATTACTATAAATTTAATCAAATTTTATGACTTAATAAACAAATTTGTCAATGATTTCAAGGTCTATTCCTGTATAGTTAGAGAAGTCATAAACCGTAACCAATTGATGGGGTTTTTTATCATAATGGGCTTTAATAGTCTTGTGTAAGGTGCGAGCATACCTTTCACTTCTTCCGGTAATAAGCATAATGTCTTTAGGGTAAATACATATTCTACGAAGCTGTGTCATACTATATCTATACTTTAACTATACTAAATCCATAGTTTAACCATACGGCTAATTTGATAATAACGGCAAAATGAACCAATGTATATCTTTTACCAACACCTTTTTTTAAAGGTTCATATGAAGATAATTGTTTTGCTGTATTAATCAAAAAATTGAAAAGTTATGGCTAGACAAACTGGTATTATTAAACTTAAAGGGACTATCGGGGATATTTCCTTTTACAAAACTTCTGATGGACACCTAGCAAGAGAAAAAGGTGGTCCTGATGCCAACCGTATTGCTAACGATCCTGCGTTCCAGAGAACGCGAGAAAATGGATCTGAATTTGGGCGTGCTGGTAAAGGTGGCAAGCTTCTAAGAATTGCTCTTAGAAACATGATGCAAAACGCTTCAGACAAACGAGTAACAAGTCGTTTAACCAAAAAACTAGTGTCAGTTGTACAAACTGATGCCGTGAACGATCGTGGTAATCGTACCATTCAGGATGGAGATTTGACCTTATTGAGCGGTTTTGAGTTCAATATCAATGGAAAACTGGCAAGTGTATTTTTCCCTGCTTATACCTCAGCTATTGACCGTGTAGCAGGTACTGCAGTGGTTAATTTACCCGCCATTGTCCCTGTGAACGATATTGTGGCACCAGGTGGGACAACTCATTTCAGGATTTCTGTTGGTGGTGCTGAAGTAGATTTTGCTACAGAAACCCATGTGTTTGCTAATGAAGCTTCGGCAATTTTACCTTGGGACGGAGCTACAGTTCCTGCAGCTGCGTTAACTGCCAACCTCACTCCTAACTCACTTTTACCTATTGTACAGGTGATTGAAGTGGAGTTTTTTCAGGAGGTTAACGGACAGATGTACTCATTAAAAAATGGTGCTTACAACGCCTTGGGTGTAGTTGCAATTGACACTCCTTAATTATGGAATTGATACTGGAACGAGTTTATTATAAAGAGGGTGTCAATGGCACTCTCTTTTGCTCTGGTCATTTCTTATGTTTTACCATAGAATTGCCCTGGAAAGACAATAAGCGTTCCATTTCCTGTATTCCGGAAGGGTGTTATGAACTTGAATATAGATTCTCAACCAAGTTTCAACATCATTTATTAGTGAAAGGTGTTGAAAACAGACAACTAATACTCTTCCACTCTGCTAATGATGCCATTGAGGAGTTAGAGGGTTGTATAGCTCCTGTAATTTATTTAAGTGGCATTGGCAAAGGTGTACAATCACGTCCAGCTATGCAAAAACTAATGTCTTTGGTCCATCAGGCTAAGGATAGAAAAGAACCTATTTTATTAACCATTAAACAAGCAAATCATGAATGTTATACAACGATTTAAGGAACCAACTCCAAAGTTTTTTAGAACTCTAAGAAATATAGGTATTGCTCTTGCCACTGCAGGTGGAGCCATTATAGCTGCTCCTATTAGTATGCCTGCTATTGTAGTAACCATTGCCACTTATTTGACCGTTGCTGGCACTGTGGCCACCGCAGTAAGTCAGGCAGTAGTTTCAGGCGAGGAAGATGAAGATGAAGATGAAAGTCCATAGTTGTGTTCGGTATCAACTTTGAACAAAAGTTCAGTATAGTAGGTGGCACTGCCTTTGGAATACTTCCAAACATACCCATTGATGACCTAAAAACTACTATTGTCATGGCCTCTGTTGGTGCTATTGTCAGTTTTATAGTGTCCTCAATCCTTAGAATTCTTTTCCAAAAATTTCGGAAAGATTAATAGCTAAAAAGCCTGGGAACTGTCCTAGGCTTTTTGAATTCAGACCATACCCATCCATAAATTTTAAAACAAAGAAAAAACAATAAAAAAGAAAGCCATTATTTAGGTGGCGTGGGCAAGCTGTCAAGGTTTTTGGAAAAAATACTATTGAAGATGGAGATTTTTTTCAAAACCCAAAGGGCTTGACCTTGATAGCTTGATGCGTTGGATGGAGGAAAGCCAACTAACTTGCTTTACTTTTTTATTTTTTATCCTACTAAGAAGCCAAATATTGCTAATATGACCAGTATTTTTAATACCTTTACTTAGATTAATAACAATAGCACAACTTAAATCAATAACAATAGCACAACTTAAATCAATAACAATAGTACAACTTAGATTAATAATAATAGTACGAAGCAAACCCATAAGATTAGCATCAAAAACATAAGTTCCAAATACAATGGCAACACCAAGTGAGAAACTAGCAGAATCTTTAGAAAGATTGAAAGCATTACAAGAAGCTGGTATAGTAGCAATACGAACATCTGATCTAACTAGAATACATAGGGAAAGGCTACTTTCCAATGGCTTCATAAAAGAAGTATTGCTAGGGTGGTATATTGCGGTGCCCCATGATGAACAAGCTGGAGACAGTACTTCCTGGTATAGTTCATTTTGGGATTTTTGCGCTAGATATTTACAAGAAAGGTATGAAGATGACTATTGCATTTCGGCAGAGCAATCCTTGATGTTGCATGCCGGAAATATAGCAGTACCTAAACAACTAATAATACGATCTACCAAAGGAAATAATACTGCTACCCCATTACTTTATGGAACTTCATTGTTTGTCATGAAATCACCATTACCGGACAAAGCAGAAATTGAAACCTACAATGGTGTTAGAGTAGTAAACCTAGTGTCATCATTAATCCATAGTACACCTACTCTATTTGAAAGAGAACCAGTGGATACAAGAACCGCCTTAATGATGCTTAGAGATGCTTCTGAGCTTTTAGCCTACTTGTTGGAAGGAGGGCATACCAAAATTGCAGGCAGATTAGCTGGAGCCTATAGGAATATAGGTAATGATAAAATAGCTGATGATATTATCAAGACCATGAAAGCTGCTGGATATGATGTAAGAGAAAGTGATCCTTTCAAAGAAACAATAGATGTAAAAATAAACCCAAGGGAACATTCACCATACGTTAATAGAATCAAATTAATGTGGGAAAATATGAGGAAAGTGGTTATAGGTGCCTTCCCAAAAGCTCCTGGAATCCCTAACGATATTACTATATATCTAAAGCAAATTGAAGAACTCTATACTACAGATGCCTATCACTCCTTATCCATTGAAAGATACCGGGTAACTCCAGATCTTATTGAGCGCGTTAGAAGTGGTTCCTGGAATGCTGCAGAGAATGAAGAAGATCTACAGCATAGAAATGCTATGGCCGCCAGAGGTTATTGGCAAGCTTTCAATGCTGTTAAAAATAGCATTCAAAATATATTTAAAGGGGAGAATTCAGGTAAAGTTGTAGATAGAGAACATGGTGATTGGTACAGAGAACTATTTGCACCAAGTGTTGCTGTTGGATTAATAAAAGCTTCTGATTTAGCTGGGTATAGAAACAGCCAAGTCTATATTGGACAATCCAAACATACACCCATCAATAAAGATGGTGTTAGGGATGTCATGCCTGTTCTTTTTGAGCTTCTAGAAAATGAAGAGGAGGCTAGCGTTCGTGCTGTATTGGGACACTTTATTTTTGTTTATATCCACCCTTATATGGATGGCAATGGAAGGATGGGTCGCTTTTTAATGAATGCCATGCTTTCTTCGGGAGGTTATCCGTGGACTGTGATACCGGTTGAGGCTAGAGCAGAATATATGGCTGCATTAGAAAGTGCTAGTGTTGAGCAAAATATTGAGCCTTTTGCTTTTTTTCTAGCTGATTTAGTAAAAGCAAGTATGGATGGAAAACCTGTTGCAAAATTATCCTAAGACATACTTAAGATAAAACATCTTAAATATCAAATAAGAATAAGATATAATAGCAGGTAATCGCGAAGCGTCCCGCGGAGCGGGTATAGCGAGCGCTAGCGAGTTGAGCAAAGGTGGTCTGGGAGGAAGCCCGACGGAGGAGGGCACCCACGCCTACGTGGTACACGTAGGGCTGGCGCGATTTTTTGCCTTTGATGTGGAAAAGGGCAAGTGTAGCGATTGAATGCAGCATAGCGTCCGTGGAAACGGAATGGAGCAAACTAAATAACTTCTTTAAAGGTTTAGGCATTTTCATTATTACTTAACAAAACTGGCGACATGGAGTTGTAACGGGTCGCGTAGCGAAATGAATGAGCTACTCTTGCTGAGGGTGCCCAGAAGGGGCTGCTTGCAGGGATAGAGGAACGAAAGACCGAAAAGTAGCTCCTGAAGGCAAGGAAAAACTGCAAAAATCGTGACAGCCCGTAAAACCTGCAGCGAACAGCAGGCGAGCAAAATAGTGAAGCAGCGGTTGACCCCCAATTTAATACTTGTGAGCCTTGAGCGAACACCTTATTGGGGTTTGGGGGACAAAGAAAGCTGCGGGTGAGGAAGTGCTGGCGTGTGTGAAATAAAGCAAAACCAGGACACAACCGAGGATGTGTCACCGCAGGGTGGACTGGGTGGTATATGCAAGGGAATTGTACTTAATGATTTGAGTTGATAGATCATCTTGAAACAAGACGAGGAGACAGTGAAAAGACAAACTACTTGCAGATATGCTTTATGGAACAAAACAGAGGCACTGCCGAACACCTTATTACCTGCCCTCTAAAAGTACTGGAAAATAAAGAAGCATATTTACGAAGTATAAGCCTTTGCTTATATCTGGTAGAGAGTGGAAAAGATAATTTATTGAAAAGTTACAAAGTACTTAGAATGACTTCTAAATTGTGAGTGTGGTTTTCATTCTTTAAACTATCATCAAAAGGAGCATCATAACTAACTGAATTTTTTGTTAGCAAATTACTAACAATGCTTTCAAAAGAATCTTTACTCAAATTATACATTAGACCTCTAGCACCAGGGTACAGACAATTTATAGCCCCCAAAACCTGTCCGTATAACAATGAAGTTTTCAAAAAGTTCTTGTCTATTGTCTTTAAATCTAAATTACCTTTTTCAAGAATAGAACCTATAATTCCTGCTGAACACCAATCGCCTGCACCAGCGGTATCAACAACATCTTTAATGAAAAAAGGCTCTAGTTTTTCCCAATTACTATCTAAAAAGCGGTATGATAGACCTTGAGAACCCAAGGTCTCAATTTCTAAAGTAGCCTGAATTTCTGGGTAATCTTCTTTATATGATTTAAGTCTATCATTTGAGAATTTTAGAATATCCGTTATTTTCAAACATTCCTCGAATTGTTTGATATCTGATATAGATGATGGTTCAAAAAAAACAAAACCTCCATTTTTTTTAACTTTTTTAGCTAAATCAATTGAAGCCCTGCTTATACGATCTAAATAGAAGACATGAGAGGTAGGTAATTTCTTGTATATGCTTTCAACATCTCTTGACAAAACAGGTTTGTATCCAGGTAACCATTTCCCACTAACAGGATTTTTAAATTCAAAACGATGTCTAGGGTTATTTTTACTATCCGATAAAATTCTATGAATTATAATAGGTGTACTACCATTTAGCCCGGACTTCAAAAATGAAGTATTCACACCCCATTTTTCTAAATCACTTATAATTAAAGAAGTTGCATTATTATCATCTAATCGTGCAATTGGATATGAATCGAAGCCTAAAAAGGATAAAATGGTCAAAACATTACCACATGAACCCCCACAATATATTTTAGCATCATATTCGCTTTCCTGATTGATTACGACATCTAATGCTACAAGACCTATTCCAGAACAAATTTTATTAAACATATGGTTCACCATCAAGCCACAAAGTAATTAAATTTTCATCTATTTTGGGATAATTATTTAATATATTCTCGTCAATATTATATCGACTTCCGCCAACATGAACTAGGCCTACCGATTCTTCTTTTATCCGGTACATTTCATAGGTTGCCATTAAAGCACCTATAGACAACAATTTACTAGACAAAGATGATATGGCAATTTTACAATCGCCTATCGGTTTTAATGCTGCAATATATCTACTGCAAGTTTTGACAAGGTGTCTGTATAGTTCAAAAGGGTTGGATTCACTAGCATAAATTAAGTTTTCCTTCTCAACTAGCCAATTGTCAAACAAAACTTCTCTATACTCTAAAATCAAATCATCTGTACGTCTTGGTTTTACTGATGGGAAAGGAAGTATAGGACAGATTTCTTCAGGATTAACAAACTCTTTGATTTTTAATAATTTAGCCTTTTGCTTTTCTCCAAGAATTGGAATCCAAACTTTTGGTTGAATTCCTTCAATATCTGATAAATTAGCTGTCATCATAAAATTTCCACCTAAATGAGGGATAAAGGCTGCGTTATCATCAACATCATGACTAATTATATTCTCGTCAATAAATGGATTTTCCACCACATTGATTAAGACATTAACAGGATTGTTTCCAGCTTTTTTATCTTTAGAATAATTTAAAATCGAGGTTATTAAAGAAAAATAAATTGCTCTTGGCATTGAACTAATATCAATAACAATATTTGCATAGTCTGCAAGGTGCTCATCTGTAACTAAATCAATTACTTTATATGGGCCAACTCTAGTTTTAGAATTCTGTTTGGACTGCCACATTTCCAGATTGTGAGTAGTGAAATTAATTTTCTTATTTAAGAGCAACTCATTTAAAATCTTCCAGTTATGGTCAGTGTATTTCTTGTAAGGGCTATTGTCTCCTTCAATATCTAAAATCATAAAAGAAGCTGATTCATTTAAGATATCTTGAATGGCTTGAATAAAAGAATTCATTCTAGGATCAAATCCTTTAGCTAAAATAAAAAGTGTTTTATTTGAATGGTTTGCGGTTAAGAAGTTTTTCCAAAATTCAAAAACCTCATCATTTTTGATTAATACGTAAGGATCCCAATTATAATTATTTGTCATAAAGTTTATTTACGTTATCATCATATATTACTTGAGAATTTCTTTTAAATCCTTTATTAATCCATTTTCCTAGAGTGTCTAAATTAACTTTTCTCCAACCAGAATACCCCAGACTCAAACCATATTTGAGACATAGCCATCTATTTAAATAAAAAATTGTTTTGGGTGGATCTCCTTTTTTGCCTTGTTTACTCTCTAATTTAACTTCGAGTAAATTATTAGCTATTGCTACAGTCAAAACTTTAGAAATTAAACTATAATGAGGATTGGTATCATCCCAATACTTTCGATCAGTAAGTCTATTTCTATCATCAAGAGTTAGTGCAATTCCGGTCACACCACGGTAAGAAAAGCCAGGTTTATTGTCCTCTGACAAACAAAATTGTCCAATAGAATCCAATAACAGTTTTATCTCTCTTGATAAAGAAAGGCTATTTAAATCTCTCCATCGATTAGAGGCTTCAGAAATTAGGATTTTCTCCTGTTCGACAGCACTTAATGCAGTATTTGCGTTCATCAGCCTAGAAGAAATTATATTTTCAAATAACCTGCCTGAAAACGCTAAAAACTGTTCTATGTTAGAGCTAGATATTGAAACTAAATTGTCATAACCAAAATAATAAGGAATTTTAAAGTCTTTACCCAGTAAATATGAAGCCATATTAGAGGAAAAGCTTTTTTTATCATCTAAAAATTCAGCAACCATATATTCACTTGGGAAAAGGGATGGTTCACTTTTTTCCTTTTTCTCCTTCCTTTCTATAAGCAATTGCGCAATTCGCAAATCTAAAAGTCGATTAAATTCAGATAGATAAGAGCTTTTTGCGATATAATTCAATACTGAATCATACTTATTCTTGTCATTATGCAATTCATTAATCCTATTAATTATTGCAGAAGCAATCTCTTCTATTTTGTTTATGCCTAAACCAATATCATCAACCAAAAAACTTGGAAAAGAGTTCAAATCCATATCAAGAGCTCTCTCCATTCTCTTCTCAGCAACATTTATAGTGAACTCTTTAAATTTTGATTTTGATTTTTCACGAAAAAGTTCTTCCAAATTTACTTCAACATAATCACGCCCTATTGTACTTGCATCCTTAGACCATAAATCATTGAGGCTAAATAAATCTAATCTTTCTGCATACCAAATACCAATGGAAGGTCTCATTTCAATGATGCTATTAGTTAACAACTTGTATTGTTCAATTGCTAACTTTTGAATGTCATCAAAAAAGATTGCAAAATTCTTAGGGAATTTACCAATGCCATCAAATGTTATGTCTACATCATTAATGATTTGTGTCGAAAACAGCCCACTATGGGCATCAATTTCAGTATCTGTGTTTTTGAAACCATCTATTTCCCTATAAATTTTCTTTTCTAATGTTCCGCTCCATTGATACAAGGAATAGCCATTACAGTTAATTGGAAAATCGACTGGTAAAATCGTTGATGAATTTGGAACAATTTTTATTTTTTTCAATTCACTTATTATATCCGCTTTGGGATTATTAATTTTAAAATACTCAATAAAGGTTTGTATTAAAGAGATGAAAATTCTAACATTCAAAAGTGAAATGAAAAGTCTGCTCTTTTTTGAGTCATTAATGTTTAAATTGTTGATTGTATCGTAGTCACTAGCACAAGTAATGTAAAGCGTTATTACATTTACTTCATTCGAATCATTGTAGGCATCAAGTTCCTTCAGACTTTTGAATAAAGAATCGATATCCTGATTTGATTCTATTCTATTAGCAAAAATTTTTTGAATTCTGTGTAAAATCGTGGGAGAAAATAATTTAAGAAGGGAAGTTTTGCCCCCACCAGGGGAGCTTTGAAATCGAAAAAATTGATTCCATAAAGAATAACCACTAACATTCTCCTTAATTAAATCAATTATTTTAGGGCTAAATAATTTAATAAAATCATCTTCATTATTAATTCTCTCTGCTGTACGTATTAAAAATGGGTTTCTTTCTCTCATATCATTTTTTATGTCGACTAACACGGGGAAATAGGCCTATAACCCTTCCATCATCAATAGAATCAAATCTTTCATTCCACAAAATAGTAACACTATTGTTTGGTGTATTGTGGCTTAAAATCAAAGGTAATCCACATTCGTCAAACCCTAAATAAGGTTCGTCGTGTTTACCATTTTTATAGCTATCGGTCTCTATACTTGGATCATAGTATTTTTTCAAAACCTCACATAATTTTGTTTCGCCTGTTGTAATGTTGATTGAATCATCAATTAAATAAACCGTTTCAAAAATCAAATTAAACTTATATTTTGATGATTGTTGTTGCCATTCTTCTATTGCCTTATTTATGACTGTTTTTGCCTTATTTGTTGAAATGTAAATGATTAGAATAAGATTTAAGTTGTTTAAATCAAATATTTTACCTACACTTTGATCATTATTTAGCTTATCTAAGATTTTTTTTAGCTTTCCTTTGAAAGTGTCTTCGGAATCTATATATTTAAAATAACTTGTGCCACTTGCTGTGAAATCATCTAAAAGAACAAGAGTGGAAAATTTGTTTGAGAATAGATGATTTTTTTCATCAATAATGGATCTTAAATCCGTTTCTAGCTTTTCTTGTAATTCTTCATGCTTCTCTTCTGGAATTAAATAAAAAGGAAGAACCTGTTCATGTGAAATAAAAGGATTAAATCTTCGTAGCACATCAGTACGAGCACCATCACTTAAGCCTAAAAACAGTGTTTTTCTTAGTTGAACTTTATAATTGTCACTTTCGAAAATCTTTTTTACTTCATGTTGAGAACACCCTATCTGAAAAGCAACGGACTTAAACAATATTGGACGAATAAAATCTGGAAAGGCCTGTGAAACCAATTCATTCATTTCCCTTGCAGAGATGAATAGTAATCTTTTAATGATAAACTCAAAAAGAATTGGGCGATCCTCTTGATCTATACTATCTAACCAAGTTGCTAAACTTTCAATAAATCTTAATCCTGGGAAGTATTGTTGATATTCGTCATATTTTAACTGAGCCAAAATATCAATTTCTGGACGGTATTTGGATATTTCTTCCGCATTCCAGCCCATTACTTTAACCAACAGTTTCTCTGCTAATTCAACCCTCATTTTGTTATAGATAATTTCATTCCAGTTTTCCCAAACTTTAATAACCCTAAATAATATAGTGTCGCATCCTCAAGTGCCATACCATTGGGGGCAAGATTCCAACAGGTGTCTACTTGATAGTTAACCTCATCAACACTCAAACTATAACTAGAATCTAGCAACATGAAATCATTTCCAGGCCATTTTCCTTTGTCTCCTATACAAAGTAAATCTTTCGATAATTGCTTAATCTCAAGAGTTTCCTTCATATAATTGAAAATATTTTTTTTGGAAACACCAGATGGAATTATGTCTATTGAGTGGCTAGACTTTAATATTCTCAGATTTGATATGTTTGATAATTGAATTAGTTCTATTATAGCTTTTTGTACATAATGCATATTTTGGCATTCATCTATACTTATCGTCAATTGGTTAGGTCGCAATTCAGTCTTTATTTTTAACCCAATCTTATTGGATTTTAAAATTTCTTGTGCCGCTTTAAGATTTTCATCTTGAGTTAGTCCTTTATTGGGCAATAAATTATCTCCTAAACCACCCAATTCAGAACCATTATAGTAGCCTATAAAAACTTTAGACCATAGATGTCGAGGAATAATATTCTGAAGATCTGTTCTTACAGATTGCCCCCTACCTGTAACAACACCAATATAGAATCCTTCATCCAAAATTAAATTTAACTTGGCTGCTATCCTTGAGTCTGGTCCTAAATATTTTCTTTCAGAAGAACACAAAGTTCCATCGTAATCAAAAACAATAGCGCCAAAATTGGCATGGCTTAGTTTTGATACAAATTCTGTATAAGCTTTAAACCAAAAAGCAATGTTCTTTTTATCCAATGAGCCAATAGGCTTATCTACTTTTCTAGATATAGCAGTACTTGCTCTAATGGTTAGACTGGAATTATTATCATTTTCAAATAGTTGCCTACTATACTTTAAGTTATATAGCTTTCGCCCAAATGCAGGCACACCAGGCCTTCCAGGATCAATGTTTAAAGATTCACCAAATTTATCTATTAAAAAATAGGATTTAATTAATAAATCCAAAGCCCCTTCACCCCCTTCTAATGAAGTTTGCAAGTGAAGTTTTGGTATATTTTCAGGCATTGCTTCCAAAGTTTTCACAGCTAAGAATCTATCATTTAAACCAGAAAGCACAAGCATTGCTGCTGTTTTGTTTTTCTTAGCAAACCAATGATGCCTGCCGTGGCCAAAGTTTCTAAAATCTGATAACAAAATAGGATAAAGAGCAGCCTCTATAGACTTTGATTCAATATCATTCGCGACGCATTTAGAAAAATCATTATATAGAACTGTAATACTTGAATCTGGTGAAAGAGCATTTACGAAACTTTCCAAATCTTGTATATAAGAGTCTTTATTAAACAAATAATTCAATTTTTTTTTGGCAAAAATTCTATTTAGAATTACAAAAAAAGTCAGCAGAGAATTAGTAGCTAAGAATCCATCTTTACCAACAGGGAGATTATATTCAAATATTTCGCTAATAGTCAATTTATTGGAAAGCTCAGCGACTTTAGAGTTTAATTGTAGACAAATACTAATTATCTTTTTAGCATGAAATTTAACTGCAGTATTAAAACCAAAAATTATATCACTGTTTTTCCCACTGGCACTAATAATAATTACCGTTGAGTGCCTTATATTATTTTTTTCGTTGTACAACTCCAACGGTGTAACAGCCTTAGCAAAAACACCTAGTTCATTTACCAGTGATACTCCCAAATAGCATGCGCTTAATGAACCCCCAGACCCAACAAAATATATCGGATTATTTATTTGATTAATTTCCTGTTTTAGGCTGTCAATATTTAAATCATTGGCCCATTTGTAAGTACTTTCTATTTGACCTAGTTCGGTCTTAAAAGGTTTCCCCATTCTCTATTTGAAAAGTATTATTAAAGTTAATGCTAAAGCAAAAATGGAGATGAAACCATTTAAAAGCAACCAAAGCCAATTAAGTCTTAACTTGTTAATATATTTAAATTTAGTCAGATTCATAAAATCAGATTCTTCACGAGATTGAACAAAATCAATTCTAGGAAACTGCTTTTCTAAAAGCTTACGATAACCAGATGCTCGCGAGTTATGAAAATTAAATCTTTCATAAGATTTTGCATTAAAGATTATTCCAAAAACACCTACTATTATTAGAAAGATTGATAATGGCAAATCATTTTCATTTATATTTTCATCAAATGTTATAATAGATATAATCACACCTGTTATTATAAGTATCATGTTTGTTATGGAAATTCTAGAAGTTTCATGATTTATAGCCTGATTTAACTCTATTTCATAATATTTCCATAATATGTCTTTATCTGTATCCACGAGTATAATTTATATGGGTATAATTTAAATCAAATTTAATTAAAAAGACTCCTTAAGGCAATAATTTTATGATTACCACACTGATAATTTTTAATAAAAAAATACAATGAATTAAGCTGATCTTAAGAACAAAAGCCCTTATTAATCTGAATTTATTAGCTTCTTTTATTTTTCTAATTTTTGTCGAAAGCAATTAAAGTGAAAAGTTGACGCATTCTAGAATGATTGTGTGAGTTATGACAGGCTTTGAGTTCTTGGGTGTAAGTTGGTGGTGCAGTGTGTTTTTATTTTGGCAATTCAAAGATCCATCTCAATTGAATATTGTTTTTCTCTTTTATTTTATTCAAAATTGACTTTCGGTGAGCAGACCCACAAAGAAATACAGCTTTTTCTATTTCATTGTTTTCAACATATGAGTTAATGTTTTCTAACATTTCATTTTCACGATTATCATGTATACTCAACCACTTTGTGTATATTTTTTTATACTCTAAATTGGTTGATTGAGTTATAAAGTATTTTTCTCTTTCAGACATTTTATTAAATATCTCGATACTTTCTTCACTGTTTAAATATTCAAATCCATACCTATGTGTATTTGTGTTATTTTTTTGCCAAGCATTTGTATGTTCTTTGTCCTTTCCTATTAAATCAAACATTTGATTCACTTGATCTCTGAAATCTATATTTGGTGTAGGATAAGTATCAATAGCTACAAAAGTAAATGCATGATATTTAGACAGTTTTTCAATTGCATTAAACTCAAGTGAGGATTGAATTAATCCCTTTTTAAATGAATCAAACAATTCTCGTGAAGATTCACAAAACACCACTTCAGGTTTAATTTTAAAAAGTATTTCAAATAGTTTTTCAGAGGTGGAAATACCTTTCTCTTTATGAACAGTTGAAATTAAATAAATATTGATTTTCAATTTATATAAGGCAGGATTGAATTATACACAGCAATTTTAGATGTTGTTTTTTATATCTAACTCAATTAATTCTTTTATTCTTTTTTTAGTTGCAAACCTATTAATAATAAAATGCTGATCAAGTATGATTATAAATGGAACTTCAATTCCTGTTACGTCAATCACTCCGCAATTCTTTGGGATTTTAAATTCCGTTTTAATATGTCTGCCTTGGTTTTTAGTTTCTTCATTAATTCTGATAAATTCATCCCTCAACTCTTGCTTTTTTAGAGGTGAAGTCAAATATTCCCATCCTTCCATTTCTCCTAAATATCTCAACCTATCATCAGAAATGGGATGAAATAAATGGATTCCGCCTTCAGAATGTAGGTTTCCAATTACTAAACCTCCTTTTGTACCATTTGCAACAATTTTTAATTTGATTAACTTATCTAATTCTTTTAATGTGATTTCAAAATGAGATTCAGACGTTCTATTGCACCAAGTCCATTCTCCAATTTCGAGTTTTTTACATAATTCAAGACAGGTTGTTCCAAATATCATTTTTAAGTTCGACAAATTGAGGGTTGGTCAAATAAAAGTTAACGTAGGTTTAAACACAATTGTATTTACTTAGCTAAAATTAAATAAATTAAGTTCTCTTATCAATACTTTTTTCATCAAAAGCAACCAAATTGAATAGTTGACGCATTCTGGAGCGGACACGGGAGCCGTAACGAACTTCTAGTTCTTGAGCATTGAGATTGGTGGTGCAGTGGGTGTAGATTTTTCGTTTATTGGATACTGAAACAAGTTCAGGATGACAGATTAAGTCGTGACGGGATAGGATGATTTCTCCCATTACGTTGATGTCTTGGCCGAAATAACGGCCAGTTGGTTCTACACCAAGGTCGTCGAAACAGAAGTAACCATTTTGGCCATACTTTTCCATAACTTCAAAACCTTTGGTACTGAACTCAAACGTAATGTTTCGTGCCGGGATTACTGTGTATGACTTTTTATGTGGCATAATGTAAGGCATCAATTTCATTAGGCTTGTTTTACCACACCCAACTGGACCAGTTAACAATATTCCTTTGTTCAGGTCTATTTTTAAGGCCTTACAATAGTCTTCTACATCCAAAAAATATACTAGAAGTTTTAAAACTACCAACTCATCTTCTTTGTAGAGTTTGAATTGCGAGCCAAAGAGTTGTTTGCCCTTGAACTTGAGATACCCCAAAATTGCTTTGTAGTCATACTGAATGATGTTGCCATCCATAGTGCCTATTTGAAAGTCTTGGTCTTTTTCGTGGAGGATGTGTGGTTGTTTCATGGATTAGGATTTTAGTTTGCCCTTCGGGTTATGAGCCCGACGAGCTATTTGACCACCACTTCTTAACCTGAATGGAGAATTATAGTGGTTCGTTGTAGTTTTTATTATTAGTTACCTGAAGGTTGTCCTGTTTTGGGACAGTGGCTTTAAAGTTTGAACTTGTTTCTTCATTTTGAGAATTTGAATTTTTAAAATCTTGCTCTTTATTAACCTTTTTATTTGTTTGTTTATGTTTATATAAAGGTCCCACTGCTTGTCCTGATATGGGACTGTTTAAGTCCACTACTTGTCCAGAGGTTGTCCCAAATTTGAGCATCTTGATTTTACTTCCCTTGAAAGGGTTATGGGATGGCCTGTAAAGGATATAACCATGATTATCCAATTCTTTTAGACAGCGATGGTAGGTGGATTTAGAACCTACTTTTGACAACTTCATTACTTCTTCCCGGTTGATGTGAAAACTTTCTGGAAAGCGGTTATTATTCCATATTTGAAATAGTGCCATATATAAGCTTATATGGGTTGGGTTAAGATGGCTGTCTTTTGAAAACTGATCAAATACTGCGTTGAGATGTTTTATGTAATTGACTTCTTTCATAGTGCCTTCTCGATACAATTTTGCTTACATTTCGACAAGCTCAATGTGACAGCAAAATCACTCGAAGTGACATTTAGATGCTGAAACAAGTTCAGCATGACAATGGGATTGCTTCGCTCCACTCGCAATGACAACAAACTAAAACTTGTTGTGGATTCTATTTTGCTCCAGTATTCTGCAGATTTCTTCGTAGTCGTAATAAATGACACCCCCTACCTTGGTATATGGTAATGTGCCGTTGATACGTAAATTCTGTAATGTTCCTGGAGAAATACCTAGCAGCTCTCTTACCTCTGGTGATTTAATCCATTTTTTGGTTTTGATACCTGCCTGGTGGTTGATAAGGGTTTTGATGTCTTCCAATAATTCATTTTTAAATTCATTTAAATCGTCAGTAGTTAGAACTTTTATACTCATTTGAAATAGTTTAGTTAAGGTTAATAGTTGTTGAAACAACCCTTCGACAAGCTCAGGGTGACATTTTCAGCGGAATAAGTCAATTTTGGTTAAAGAAGCTGCCGAAAGTTTCCTGACGGACAGCTCCTTTCTTGTGATTTGACTTTCGTGAGACAAATTTGTTTAGGATTGTTTTTATTTGTTCACAAGGGAATGGAAGTTGCTGAAATAGATAATTTTCCATTGAACAAAATATATTTTGCAGAACTATACAAATGAGTATAAAACATATATGAAACTATACTATTAAGTATATGTTTTGTATTGTATTTGTGTACTATTTGTTGCAGTTTTATACACTACTCTTTTTTACACAAGTTGCTATTGATTGTGAGATGTGTTTATGAAAGAATTGCCCTATACTTTTGATAACTAAACGTTTAAAAAAACCACTGCTGTTTAGACTGTGTTTGCCTTTGTTTGAAATGTTTGAAGAGTATGCAAGTTTTACATAACTATTAGATAATTATCTATGTTTTGCATCATATTGCAACATTTTTGCACAAAAATTATTTTGATTTTTTTTGAATTATTTTCTACTTCTAATAACGAAAATCTCTTTCTAACCTTATTCATCGAATTGGTGCATTCTTCTTTCTAGAGATTCTTTTAATTTATCCAAGAATTTTGTTTGTCCAGAAGTACGCGATCTAATTTCCAAAAACTTTCTGGAGTAATCGTGAAGCTTGATATTGAACAATTGCTCACAAGCTGTGGCCAAGTTCTTGAGATTGATTTGGCCATAACCCAAAGCGCCGCTACTGTGAAGTGCATAGATAAGTTCCACCAAGTCAATTTTATTGGCTGTCCAATCTAAATTTGATTCAAAAACTAATCCTGAACCGTTGGCTATCTTTCTTCTGAGTTTTTGAATTTCTGACTTTAATTCAACGATTAGTTTTTCATAAGCCATTATAGTGGCCAATATGGTATCGTGAGTAGTATTGAAAATAGGATCTGTGTAGTAGTTATACATTTCCGGATAGTACTTTAAATCAAAATTAATACGGGTGAAGTATTGTTGGTCCAGTTCTTTGTTTCCGGACTTGTAGTAGTAATAAAACTCAATATTAGCATCTATATAATCCTGAAGCTTATCAATGTGTTTTTTGTAGTATTTGATAGTTTTAGTTAACGAACTATTAGGCCTTTTTACTTCTAAATTGCAAAGCGTCGTGTAATAAATAAGCCTACAAAGAACTGCCGGCTTAACTTCTTTATAAAAAGCTATTT
>Ga0079224_100001052_pt1 | contig 30331 bp, 27 predicted proteins | sample Stecom2015_FD_80414 | JGI IMG/M metagenome (GOLD analysis project Ga0079224, IMG submission 80414) | Agricultural soil microbial communities from Utah to study Nitrogen management - Steer compost 2015 | ecosystem: Environmental > Terrestrial > Soil > Agricultural land | place: USA: Utah... | reverse complement strand
TCTTCTGGGTATTCCGCGAGGTCACCAACGAGCACGGCGAGGTCGCGGCTGACACGTCGGACATGTGAACGATGAGCGATTCATGAACGGGTCACGACGAATCGGCGCCTCGCACCGGCGGCAGGACAGACCTGCCCGGCCGTAGACGTCGAGTGAGCGGTCGAAGTATCCGCTCTCGCCGTTGACGTTGACATACAGATGGTCGAACGACGTGCCGCCATGGTCGAGCGCGGCGGCCATCACCTCGCGCACCGCGCTGAGCAGCCGGACGGCCTCGGAGCGGCGTAGCGTCTCGGTCGGGCGGGCGTAATGCAGCCGAGATCGCCACAACGCTTCGTCGGCGTAGATGTTGCCCACGCCCGAGATCAGGCTCTGGTCGAGCAGGGCACGCTTCACACCGGTCCGCCGCCGCCGCAACGCCTCGAGGAAGCGGGCATCGTCGAAGGCGTCATCCAGCGGGTCGGCGGCGATGTGGGCGATCGGCACCGGGACCCCCGCGGCGTCCATCGGGGCCACGGCGAACCCGCCGAACGTGCGCTGGTCGACGAAGCGCAGCTCGGGGTCACCGGCGGCGAAGGCGAACCGGATCCGCAGGTGGGCTTCGTCGGCCGCGGCGCCGGGCTGCACCAGGAGCTGACCGCTCATGCCCAGGTGGCCGACCACCGCGTGCTGGTCATCGTCCAGTGGAAGCCACAGATACTTGCCCCGGCGCCGCGCAGCGACGAAGGCCCTGTTCACCAGCAGATCGGCGAAATCACGCGCACCAGCCGGATGCCGGCGCACCGACCGCGGGTGCAACACATCGACCTTGGCGATCTCGCGGCCGAGCACGTGGGCTTCAAGGCCACGGCGGACGACTTCGACCTCGGGCAGCTCGGGCACGTGTCGACCCTACTGACGTCAGGAGTCCTGCGAGGTCCCGGTGTCGCCGGTCACGCTGAGGCGCTTCCAGGCCAGCTCTGCGGCGTGCGCCTCGGCTTCCTTCTTGCTTCGTCCGCTGCCGGAGCCGTAGACGACACCGCCCACGACGACTTCGGCGGTGAACACCTTGGCGTGGTCGGGCCCGTCCTCGCTGATGCGGTACTCGGGCACGCCCAACGACTGTTGCGACGTGAGCTCCTGCAGCGACGTCTTCCAGTCCAGGCCGGCGCCGAGCAGGGCCGAGGCCTCGATCAAGCCGTCGACGAGACGGTGTACCAATGCCGCGGTCTCCTCGAAACCGCGGTCGACGTAGACCGCTCCGATCAGCGCTTCGACCGTGTCGGCCAGGATCGACGACTTGTCTCGCCCGCCGGTGGCCTCTTCCCCACGCCCCAGCAGCACGAACTGTCCCAGCTCGAGCTCCCGTGCGACCGAGGCCAGCGCACGCATGTTCACCACCGCGGCCCGCAGCTTGGCCAGCTGCCCCTCGGACAGATCCGGGTGCAGGCGGTACAGGGTCTCGGTGACCACCAGGCCGAGAACGGCGTCGCCCAAGAACTCCAAGCGCTCGTTGGTGGGCAGGCCGCCGTTCTCGTACGCGTAGGAACGGTGGGTGAGGGCGAGCTGAAGTAGCTCAGGCGTTACGGGCACGCCGAGACGCCCCTCGAGAACGGACAGGGGCGGGCTCTCGGCTGTCACAACGCTTTCCTAGGCAGCGCGTCCGCTCAGGCGTCGCCGACCTGGCGACCGTTGTACTCCCGGAACAGCGCGGTGCCCTGGGAGTCCTCGACGACGTGCGCGCGGTGCGCGACGACCCAGGTGGTGCGGCCGTTCTGGGTGCGCTTCTGGATCTGCGGAAGCTTCGCCTTCCACTGCGAACGGCGGTGGCGGGTGTTGCTACGGGACATCTTCCGCTTCGGGACGGCCACGGCTAGCTCTCTTCCGTCGGGCCGGCCCTCAAGGAGCCGGACTCGTGGGTGTCGTCGGTGAGCAGGCCGGCCAAGGCCGCCCACCGTGGGTCGGTGGTGTCGTGCGCGTGACCCGGATCGTCGGCCAGGCGTGCCCCACAGATGGAACACAAGCCAGGACAGTCCGGACCGCACACCGGCGAGGGCGGCAGCGCAAGCACCACCGCGTCTCGGATCGGCTGCTCGAGGTCGATCAACTCGCCCTCGACGCGCAGTTCCTGGTCGTCGGTCTCGGTGTCGGGGTTGTCGGCACGATCGGCATACACGTACAGCTCCTGGATCTCCCCGGCCACTTCGCCGGTGACGGCATCCAGGCACCGTGCACATTCACCGGAGTACGGCGCACGCACCGGTCCGGAGACGAGCACGCCCTCCATGACCGACTCGAGCCGCAACTCCAACTCGATGTCGGCCGCTTCGGGCACCCCGACCACGCCGCCGAGTCCGAGATCGGCCGGTGCCGGGAACGTGAGCGCCATTCGCTGACTCGAACCAGGCCGACGTCCAAGCTCGTGTGTGTCGAGGACGAACGGTGCTCGCGGATCGAGCGTGTTCAGCGTCATCAACTCTCGTACTCGTTCGGGCATGACAATCTCTTGCCTCGACGTGAGGCCGACGACCAAGAGTACTAGACCGTGCGCACCGACCCCAAACCACGGCGGAGGGAGGTCCTGCTCACGGTGCTCACCCTCAGTACTTGGCCTTGTCGACTTCGCCGACGGAGACCCTGGAGTCGTCGTCTGGCTCGGCGTACACCGTGCCGTTGGCCTCGAAGTCGGCGGCGTCTCGGGGCCGTGCCGCTGGCTCGGAGATCTCCATGTCGGCCGGGAAGCTGGTGCCGTTGGCGGAGCCGGTCTCGGGCACGGTCGCTGGCTCCGGCTCGGACTCGGGCTCGGGCGCGCTGAGCTCGAACCCGTTCCTCCGGTGGTTCAGCTCCGCATACGGCGTGGGTCGACGCAGCTGCTCTCGGCCGTCACGCACGGTTTCGACGATGCGCTGGGCGGCCACTTCGAGGCGCGCCAGTTTCGCATCGACGTAGTCGTCAGCGTCGCTGCGGATCGTCTCGGCCTGCTCACGGGCCAGCTGCAGGACCTCCTCGGCCTCGTGGCGGGCGGCCTGGGTGACCGTGTGGTCGGCGACCAGGCGGGCGTGCTCGCTGCGGGCGTCGTGCACGATGCGCTCGGCGTTGCCGCGAGCTTCCATCAGCAGTGCTTCGCGCTGGCCGAGCACCGCCTCCGCGGCGCGCAAGTTTTCCGGCAAGTTCTCTCGGACCTCGTCGAGCAATGCCAGCAACTGGTGCTTGTTGACCAGCGCCGTCGAAGACATCGGCATGGTCCGCGCCGAGTCGACCATCGTGACGATCTCGGCGATCTTGTCGTGAACCTCCATGGGACCCTCCCCCTCTCGAACCCTGCGGGATCACCGCTGCTCGAGTCGTTGGTGGAGCCGGTGCAGGACGGGGTCCGGCACCAGTCCGGTGACGTCTCCCCCATACGACGCCACCTCCTTGACCAAGCTGGACGACAGAAACGAGTAATCGGGGTTCGTCGCCACGAACAGGGTCTCGAGCCCCGACAACCGGTGATTCATCTGCGCCATCTGTAGTTCATAGTCGAAATCTGTCACGGCGCGCAGGCCTTTGACTACTGCAGTGATGCCATGTCGTGAAGCAAAATCGACAAGAAGGCCCGCGAAACTCTCGATCCGGACGTTACCCAGGTGCGCGCTGACAATGCGGAGCATGTCCATACGCTCGTCGATGTCGAAAAGGCTCCGCTTCGACACATTCGTCAGAACAGCGACGACCACCTCGTCGAACAAGGACGAGGCACGTTCGATGACGTCGAGGTGACCGTTGGTCACCGGGTCGAATGAACCGGGGCAGATGCAACGCCGCACGTGAACTCCTGTGGCTCGATCAACCATGGGTCAGGGTCGTTTCGGGCGAGTGACCGTACCAGAGCACGGTCTCGCCGTAACGGCGCTCGCGGTCCCCGACGAGGCCTGCCGGCCAAGTCACGGCCTCGCCACGCCGGTCACGTTCGACGACGACCACCGCGCCGGGCTCCAGCCACCCTCGGGTCAGCGCCTCGAGTACTCCGGTGAGTTCCGCTGCCGACATCGCGTAGGGCGGGTCGGCCAGCACCAGGTGGTAGGGCGTCTCGGGCGGAGTTGCCAGAACCCGCTCCACGGCGGCGGTGACCACCTGCGCGGACGCACCGAAACCGAGGTCGGCGACGTTCGCCCGAATGACGCGAGCGGCCCGAGCGTCGGACTCCACCAGCAGAGCGTGGCTGCCGCCTCGGGACAGCGCCTCCAAACCGAGTGCGCCGCTGCCGGCGTAGAGATCCAGGACGCGGACGCCGTCGAAGCCGCCGAGTTGAGCGTCGAGCGTGGAGAACAGCGCCTCGCGAACCCGGTCAGCGGTCGGACGGGTGCTGGAGCCGGGCGGCACCGACAGCTTCCGGCCCCGCGCGGCGCCGGCGACGATCCGGGTCACCGGCGCAACGTTACGCCTTGTCGAGATAATCCGCCTCCTGCTCGGCGACGACGGCCTCGACGGCACGCAGCAGCGCTGGATGCTCGGCGAGGTCGCGATCGCCTGCGACGACGGCGGTGGCGTCCTCGCGCGCCTGCCGGATGACGTCCTCGTCACGGATCACCTTGAGCATCTTCAGGCTGGAGCGCTTGCCGGACTGCGCTGCGCCCAAGACGTCACCTTCACGGCGTTGCTCGAGGTCGACGCGCGAGAGCTCGAACCCGTTGCGGGTCGCCGCCACCGCATCGAGCCGCTGCCTCGCCGGGGATCCGGCCGGCGCCTCGGTGACCAGCAGGCACACCCCCGGGATCTCGCCACGCCCGATTCGCCCGCGCAACTGGTGCAGCTGCGACACGCCGAACCGGTCGGCATCCATGATGACCATCATCGACGCCGTGGGCACGTCGATACCCACCTCGACCACCGTGGTGGCGACGAGCACCGGCGCAGTGCCCTGCGTGAACCGGGCCATCGCGGCGTCTTTGGCCTCCGGCGACAACCGGCCGTGCAGCACCTCGGTCTCGATCCCGGCCAGCGGTCCGGTCCGCAGCATCTCAGCCAGCTCGAGCACGGCGACCGGGCGGCGACGATCGTCGTCGGCACCACCAGGGTCTTCCTGCTCGTCGCCGATGCGCGGACAGACGACGTACACCCGATGGCCCGCCTCGGCCTCCTCACGCACCCGCTGCCACGCGCGATCGAGGAAGTGCGGCTTCTCGTCCACGGGCACGACGTGGGTGGACACCTCAGCGCGCCCGCCGGGCACGTCGGCCAGCGTCGAGATCTCCAGATCGCCGAACACCGTCATGGCCACCGTGCGCGGGATCGGGGTCGCCGTCATGACCAGGACGTGCGGCCGGGTGCCGTCGCGGCTCTTCGCCGCCAGGGCAGAACGCTGCTCGACGCCGAACCGGTGTTGCTCGTCCACCACGACGAGGCCGAGATCGAAGAACTGGACCCGCTCTTCGAGCAGGGCATGCGTGCCCACCACGATGCCGGCGTCGCCGACGCCGATGTCGAGCAGGGCCTCGCGCCGGGCAGCGGCCGGCATCGAGCCGGTGACCAGCGCCACCCGCGTGCCGACGTCCGATCCGCCGAGCATCCCCCGCTGCGCCAGCGGACCGAGCAGGTTCGTCAGCGACCGGTAGTGCTGCTGTGCCAGCACTTCGGTGGGGGCCAGCAGCGCCGCCTGCCCGCCGGAGTCCACCACCGCGAGCATCGCGCGCAGGGCGACCACCGTCTTGCCCGCGCCGACCTCGCCCTGCAGGAGCCGGTGCATGGGATGCGGCGTGTCGAGCTCGGCGGCGATCTCCTCGCCGAGACGGCGCTGCCCCTCGGTGAGCTCGAAGGGCAAGCGTTCGTCGAGCGCTTCGAGTGCACCGCCTGGCACCGCGGCGCGTCTGGTGGCCGGCAGCGCCGCCGTCGAGAGTCGCCGGCGGGCGAGCTCGGCCTGCAGCACGAACGCTTCTTCGAACCGCAGTCTGCGCTGCGCCGTGCGCGCCAGTTCGATGCTCCGGGGCCGGTGGACGGCGTGCAGCGCTTCGGCCAGCCCCGGCAGGCGGTGCTTACGGCGCACCTGCTCGGGTACCGGGTCCGGCAGGTCACCGAGCTGCTGCAGCACGACGTCGACGCACTTCGCGATGCGCCACGACGGCAGCTTCTCACTCGCCGGGTAGACCGGGATGATCTCGTCGGCGTACTCCTCGGCGGCCTGGCGGAAACTCGTGACGTGCTCGGGGAACAGCTCGTAGTCCGGGTGAGCGAGCTGCCGTTTGCCGCGATAGGTGCCGACCTTGCCGGCGAACATGCCGATGCGCTCGGGCAGCAGCTCGCGCTCGCGCCAGGCCTGATTGAAGAACGTCAACGTGAGCTCACCCGTCCCGTCGGTCACGACGACCTCGAGGATCGAGCCGCGGCGCTGGCGCATCGACCGCTTCGACACGCTGCGCACCATGGCCACCACGGTCACGTGCTCGTCCTCACGCAGCGAGCTCAGTTCGGTGAGCTCGCCGCGCTGGACGTAACGGCGCGGATAGTGGCGCATCAGGTCGCCGACGGTGTGCAGGTCCAGGGCGCTCGCCAGGGCTTTGGCGGTCTTGTCCCCCACGATCGCGCGCAGGTCGTGATCGAAGTCGACCATCACTCCACTCCGAGCAGTAGTGGGTAGCGAGGCTGACCGCCGTGATAGACGACGGTGTCGGCCTCCGGATGAGTCTGGCGAACCGCCTGGACGACGCCGTCGGCCAGGCCGTTCTCGGCATGGGCGCCGGTGACCACCGTCACGAGCTCGCCGCCGGCGGCGAGCATGCGCCGGACCACCTCGGTCGCCACAGCCAGCGGGTCGTCCCCGATGACCGCGAAATCGCCGTCCACGACCCCGAGCACGTCACCGACCTGGCACACGCCGGCCATGGTCACCGCCTCGCGCGCGGCGACGGTGACCGCGCCGTGGCGAGTCTGCCCGGCGGCCGTGGTCATGGCGACGACGTCGGTGTCGAACGGCAGGGCGGGCTCGTGTACCGCCAGCGCGGCGAGCCCTTGCACTTGGGCGACGCTCGGTATGACCGCCGCCCGGCGGCCCGTCGTGCGTAGTTCGGCGGCAGCGGCCTGGGCCACCGGCACGGCGTCACGCTCGTTCGGCAGGATGACGACGTCGCCCGCACCGCCGCGCTCGACTGCTTCGAGCATCTCGCCGGTTGAAGGCCGGTGCCCCGGACGGGTCGCCACGACGGTGCCGCCCGCGGCAGCGAACAACTCCGCCAGCCCGTCACCGGCGGCGAACGCGACGATCACCCGGCCGTCGCGGTCGGCGCCGGACGGAGCTGCACTCAACAGGTGGGTGACCTTGATGTGATGGGGCCGGCCCGCGCGGATACCCGCCTCCAGCGCGGCCCCGGCATCGTCGACATGTACGTGCACGTTCCACTCGCCGTCACCGCCGACGACCACGAGCGAGTCGCCCAACTCGCCGAGACGCACGCGCAACTCGGCGATGCGGTCGTCGGGCGCGTCGAGCAGGTACATCACCTCGTACGCCGGGGACGACGGCGTCACGGCGGCGACGGGCTTGACCGGCGACGGCACCGTGTGCGCGCCGAACGGCCGCGGCGCGGGCAGCGCACGGCGACCGGTCAAGACGGTGTCGAACGCGTCGAGAAGCACGGTCAGACCCCGCCCCCCGGCGTCGACGACGCCAGCTGCTCGCAACACATCCAATTGGTCTGGTGTGCGCTCCAGCGCTGCACGTCCGGCCCTGGCCGCAGCGAGTGCCACGCCCGGCAGGTCGCAGTCTTGCCTGGCGGCGTGGCGGACGGCGGCGGCTGCGGCTGCCTTGGCGACCGTCAGGATCGTGCCCTCGACGGGGACGGCGACAGCTCCGACGGCGTCGGCGGCGGCTCGGGCCAACCCGTCGGCCAGGGCGCGTCCGTCGGCGAGCGTGACGCCGGGGGCGCGCAGGACCTCAGCCACGCCCCGCAGCATTTGCGCCAGGATGATGCCGGAGTTGCCGCGAGCGCCGAGCAGGGCACCGCGAGCCATCGCGTCGACGACCTCGCGCAGGTGCGGGTCGGCCTCGGTGGCCGCGGCCACCGCCGCCTCCATGGTCAGGTACAGGTTGGTGCCGGTGTCGCCGTCGGGAACGGGGTAGACGTTGAGGGCGTCGATCTCCTCGCGCGCCGCGGCCAGGGCGTCGAGGCCGGCGTGGCACCAGCGCAGGACGATCTCGGCGTCGGGGACCGGCTGCACCGCCTCTCGCTCCCCCTCCCGTGCGCAAGGTCCGGACATCGGTGGAGAGTACCCGCCACGACCGACGTCCGGAGCGGCGACGTCGGCGGATCGCCACACGGTTTGGGTCGCACGACGTCCACCCGGTATGCTGGCGCGGTTGTCTGCGCCAGAGCTGTGCGGGCACATCCTGTTCGACGGTACGTACGCTACTTCCACACTCAAGGAGTCTCCCGTGGCTGCCACCTGCGATGTCTGCGGCAAGGGCCCGGGCTTCGGCAACTCGATCTCGCACTCGCATCGCCGGACCCCGCGTCGCTGGAACCCCAACATCCAGCCGGTACGGGCGGTCGTCGCCGGAGCCCGGAAGCGGCTCAACGTCTGCACCTCGTGCCTGAAAGCCGGCAAGGTCCAGCGCTGACCGCAGAACCGCAGCCTGCTGCGACGTCACCCGATGGATCATGAGCCGCTGACGGCGCCATAGCGCCAGCAGTGCCTCATGATCCGCAACATCGGCCGCCGGTGATGAGCGCCGCGCTGGCGAGGGCCCTCCCACTTCGGCGGTGGACCGGTCCCGGCGCAGTTCAGCGAGCCGCGCCGGCCCGCACCAGTTGATCCGTCTTGGCGCGACGGTCGACCTCCTCCGGGTCGGTGATGTCGCGGAGAGCGGCATCCATGCCGGCAAGCACGGAGGCGAAGGCAGGATCGGCAGCGAGGTCGGTGAGTTCGGCCGGGTCGGACTCCACGTCGAACAGTTGCGGCTCATGACCGACGTAGTAGCAGTACTTGTACCGTCCCACTTTCAGCATGTAGCCGCCGTCGATCATGCCTTGAGCGTGGTATTCGGACAAGATCGGCCGGTCCGTGTCCGTCGACGCTGCGTCGTCATCCGGGTGCAGCGCAAGGCTGCGTCCTGGCAGCGTGTCGTCCGGAGGAAGCCCGGCCAGCTCGCGCAACGTGGGCAACACGTCGATCAAGCTGACGTTCCGCGTGACCGATCCGGTCCGCAGCGTCCCCCGGAGATGGCCCGGGGCGCGGAGGACGAGCGGGACCTGCACCGAAGGCTCGTAGAACACCTGCTTCTGCCAGATGCCGTGATGTCCAGCCATCTCACCGTGGTCGCTGGTGTAGATGACGACCGTGTCGTCGCGTAGTCGCGATTCGTCCAGAGCCGCGAGTAGCCGGCCCAACTGATCGTCCAGGTGGCTCACCAGGGCCCAGTAGCACGCGGTGGCCTGACGCTGTTCGTCGTCAGTGAGTGGCTCGTCGTTGCGGAACGCTTGCCGGATCTGCCTGATCACCGGGTGTTGCGATGCCGGGTCCTCGTGCCGGGTGGCCGGCAGTTCCACGTCGTCCGGGTCGTAGCGGGCCAGGTACTCCGGCGGCGCGACCAGCGGGAAATGCGGATGCATGTACCCGACGTACAGCAGGAACGGGTCCGCGTCCGGCTGCTCGGCCCGATCGCGGAGGAAATCGATGACGGCGTCGGTCACGGTCGCGTCGTGGCGGGTGTGCACATGGTCGCCGCCGTGCGCCTCGGACACGTGTGAATTGCTGCTGCGCCGCCACTCCGGCACCCGCGGCGGCGGATTGCCGTCGTGGGTGATCCAGAAGTCCAAGTCATCAGTCAGCCGACGGTCGAAGCCCAACAGCCGATCGGGGCCGTTGAAGTGAGTTCGACCTGCCAGCACGCTTTCGTAGCCGGCTTCCCGGAGGTGATGCCCCCACGTGCGCAGCTTCTCCCCCGGTATCACGCCGTTGTCCCACGCGCCGATCTGGTGCACGTACCGCCCCGACAACAGGGCCAGCCGCGACGGCACACACATCGGGCTGGCGCAGTACGCCGTGTCGTATCGCACGCCCTGGCCGGCCAGCCGATCCAGATGCGGGGTCCGGATCTTCGGGTTCCCGTAACAACCGCTCGCGTTCGCCGCGTGTTCGTCCGAGAGCACGACCACGATGTTCCGCGCCACGTGTGTCATCCCGCTTTCTGGAGCCGATGCCGTCACAGAAACGATGTGCCGCCGACCAGGCGCTCGATCGCGGCGTGATCGTCGGCCGTGAGCTGTTCGATCGGCCTGCGTGGCGGGCCTACGTCGTAGCCCTGCGCACGCAACACCGCACGCGCGAAGGCGACGTTGTCGTAGGGCTCTCCCCACCGGATCACCGCATTGGCTTCCGCTTGGAGCCGAGCTGCTCGGCCGACGTCGCCGGTGGCCAGCGATTCGGCCAACTTAACGAACTGGCCGGCCATGAAGTTGTACGTACTGCCGATGGCTCCGGCGGCACCGGCCAGCAAGCCGTGCAGACACACCTCGTCGGCCCCGTTGAAGATCGCGACGTCGTCGCCGCACGCCGCCTTGAGTTGCTGCAGTTCGTAGACATCGCGCGAGGTGAACTTGAAGCCGACGATGTTGTCGTGCTCGGCCAGTTCGACCAGCATCTGAATGGTGCTGGAAGCACCGGCTACCTGCGGGAAGTGGTAGGGCAGGAACGGCACCGGCGAAGCGTCGGCGATGTCCAGGAAGTGCCGCCGCACCTGTTCTTGCTTGTGCTGGTAATAGAACGGCGCCACCGCCGAGACCGCCGTCACACCGGCTGCCGCGGCCTCGCGGGCCATGCCGATGCTCGACGCTGTGTCGGCCGCACCCACGTGCGCGATCACCGGGACCCGGCCCGCGACCACTTCGGTCACCAGCGTCGTGAACGCCACCCGCTCAGCGGGGGACTGCAACAGCCCCTCTCCCGTCGATCCGCCCAGGTACAGCCCACCCACCCCGTGGGCGATGAGGGTGTCGACGAGCTTGTGGGTCATGCCCGCGTCGATCCGGTCATCGCCGTCGTAAGGCGTCACGAGGGCCGGGATGATTCCCTGCAGGTCGGTAGTCACGTGTCCTCCGCATTTCTTGACGGCAGATCACCGCCGTATTCGGTTTCGAAGCATGCTTCCGGGGCCCTTGGCCGTTCGTTCTCGGCTGCGGTGTTGCTCACTCCTCGGATCGGGGCTGGATTTCTCGACTCTCCAGCGACCGGCGGATGCCGCCGAAATGCTCATCGACGGATGCGGTCATCTGGGCTGGGTCGCCGGAGCGGATCGCGGCGAGGATCTCTCGGTGCACTTCGACCGAGTGCTGATCGCCGGACGGCAACTCGCTCTCGAGCTTGTGGAACAGATCCCAGAACAGTTCCAGCAGGCTGGTCACCAGGCTGTTGTCCAGGGGCGCGAACAGCCGTACGTGGAACCGCCGGTCCACCTCAGCGAACGTCTCATTGCGCTGGTAGGCCGCCGCCATCTCGTCGACGATGCCGTCCAACTCGGCCAGGTCGTCCTCGGACATCAGGCCCGAGACGGTGACGATCAGACCGCGTTCGATCGCTTCACGTACCTGCAGCAACTCCATCAGCGAATGACCGCCGATGCCGAAGCTGTACGGCAGTTGCTGCAGCACCGCCTCGAAGGAGAACTCGCTGACATACAAGCCGCGTCCCGCCACCGCCCGGACGACGCCGAGCGTCTCGAGGCTCTTCGTGGCCTCGCGTAGCGACAACCGGCTGATACCGAGCTCCTTGGCCAGCTCGGCCTCAGGCGGCAAGGTTGCACCCGGGGAGAGATCGTGATCGAGGATGTAGTCGCGCAGCCGTTGCTGAGCCTCTTGGTACAGCGGTTTTCTCATGTCTGGACTTCCTGATCGGCAGTGCGCCCGGCGTCGTCGCCGGACAGTCCGTCCAGCCTCAGCTGTTCGGCGAAATGACACGCCACCTGATGACCGTCGCTGGTCGTGCGAAGTGTCGGTGACTCGGTCCGACAGATCTCCTGGGCGAACGGACACCGCGGATGGAAATGACATCCCGACGGCGCGTTGGCGGCGTCGGCGACCTCTCCTTCCAGCGGCGGCTGCGTCAGGATATTGCGCCGGGCTGGGTCGGGTTGCGGTACCGCCGCGAGCAGGGCCTGCGTGTACGGGTGGCGCGGACTGGCGAACACCTCGTCGGTGGGGCCGAGCTCGACGATACGCCCGACGTACATGACCGCGACCCGGTCGCACAGATATTCGACGACGGACAGGTCGTGAGAGATGAAGATGTACGTCAGGCCTTGGTTGTGCTGCAGCTCGACGAGCAGTTCGAGGATCTGCGCCCGCACCGACACGTCGAGCGCCGACACCGCCTCGTCGGCGATCACCAGCCGCGGATCCAGGCTCAGCGCCCGAGCGATCACCAGCCGCTGCCGTTCCCCACCGGAGAACGCGTGCGGGAATCGATGCCGGTGCTCGGGCCGCAACCCGACTTTCCGGAGGAGCTCGACCACCCGGTCCTCGAGCTCCGTGCCGCTGGCCACCTTGTTCACCCGCAGCGGCTCGGCGATGATGTTCCGCACCGTCATCCGTGGATTGAGGGACGAGAACGGGTCCTGGAAGATCATGCGGATCTGCCGGCGATAGTCGGCCAGCTGCGACGGCCGGAGGGCGGCGAGATCCACCTCGGTTCCGTCGCCGGCCCGGTACCTGACATGCCCGGCGGTGGGCTTGTAGGTGCGGGTGATACACCGGCCCGTCGATGTCTTGCCGCAACCGCTTTCCCCGACCAGCCCCAGGGTCTCCCCCGCGTGCACGTCGAACGAGATCCCGTCCACGGCCTTGGTCGTGCGGCGGTTCTTCCGGAACCAGCCACCGCCGTCGGTGAAGTGCATCTTCAGGTCGCGAACCTCGAGCAACGTCTCCGCCGTCGACATCATGCGACCACCGTCGTCTCTTCAGCCAGGACACAGCGCACGTTGCGCCTGGCTCCCAGCTGCACCGTCTCCGGTTCCCGGGTGTCGCAGACGCCCGGCCGGGCGAAATCGCACCGCGGGTGGAAGGGACAACCCACCGGCCTGTCGTGCGGGCCCGGAACGCTGCCGCGAATCGTGGTCAGCCGCTCGCCCCGGCGGCGCTGCCCCAACCGCGGAATCGCGTCCAGCAACGCGGCGGTGTAAGGGTGCCGCGGTTCGGTGAAGATCTGCTCGGTCGGCCCCGTCTCCACCACAGTGCCCAGGTACATCACCACCACCTCGTCCGCGATCTGCGCCACGACGCCCATGTCGTGCGTGACGAACAGCACGGACATGTTCATCTCGGTCTGTAGCCGAGCCAGCAGCCGGAGAATCTGCGCCTGCGTCGTGACGTCGAGCGCGGTCGTCGGCTCGTCAGCGATGAGGAGGTCCGGACGACACGCCAAGGCCATGGCGATCATCGCCCGCTGCCGCATCCCCCCGGACAGCTGGAACGTGTAGGCGTCGAACCGGTCCTCGGGACGGGGCAACCCGACCTGAGCCAGGACCTCGATCGTCCTGGCTCGTGCCGCGTCGGCATCGAGGTCGCTGTGCAACCGGATGGCTTCGGCGATCTGGCTGCCCACGGTGTGCACGGGAGACAGTGCGGTCATCGGTTCCTGGAAGATCATCGCGATCTCGTTGCCTCTGATCCTTCGGATCTCGTCGCCGCGGGGATCCAGCGCCGCCAGGTCGGTCGCCGCTGCCGCGGCGTCCGGGCGCCACCAGATCCGACCGCCCACGACTTCGCCGGGCCTGTCGACGACCTGCAAGATCGATCGGCCGGTCACGCTCTTGCCGCAGCCGCTCTCGCCGACCACACACACCGTCTTGCCGCGGGGCACCGAGAACGACGCGCCGTCGACCGCCTTCACCAGGCCGGTATCGGTCCGGAAATGCGTCTGGAGGTTCTCGATCTGCAGGATCGGCTGCTGGTCTGCGTGCGAGGCTTCCGAGGACATCATGACGGTGCTGCACCCCCTGTGCCGCCGGCCGCGTCGGCCGGGAGCTGCGACTGGTCCGCGGGACCGAGCTCGGCGAGAACCTCGTCCATCGGCAGCCGCGCCAGTCGAAGACTGTCGTAGGGCGGCTGGGCGTCGCCACGCTCGTACAGGCACAGCAGGTGCCCGTCGGCGGTGACGGCGAGGTCGCTGTAGGCCGACGGGAACTCGTTGATGACCCTTCCCCGCGACCAGGTGCGTCCATCGTCGCCGCTGGCCCGGACGGTCAGCCGTTCCCGTCCGGTACTGGCCGGGTTGGCGAAGAACAACACGCCGTCGGGACCTTCCAGGACGCTGCCCTGGCACGTGGGCTCGACCAGGGTCTCGTGCCACTGCAGCGGGCCGAACGTCTCGCCGCCGTCGTCGCTGTAGGCGTAGCCACGAAGGCCGCTGTCGTTGTGATTGCGGGCGTTGAAGTAGACCCGGTCCGCCGGCCCGCCGCGAAGTTCGGCGACGGTGGATTCGTTCGTGCCCTCGGGGAGGACGCCGCCGACGTGCCAGCTCGCCCCGCCGTCGTCGCTGTAGATGACGTGCGACCGGAACGGGTCGTTCCAGCGATCATGGGCGATCCCGACAGCGTGGTCGCACGGGATGATCAGCCGGCCACTGGCCAGCTGGGTACCGTGGCACGGCCCGGTCGCGTACCAGGTCCACGACGGGTCCTTCACCTGAGCGGTGATCTCCTGCGGCGAGGACCAGCTCACGCCGTCGTCGGCGCTGCGGGTGATCCAGACGGTGCGGTCAGCCAGGCCTGCGCACACGTCGGTCTCGTTGTGCTCGGCCGGATTCTGGGTGAACAGCAGGATCACCTCGCCCGTCCGCCGGTCGACCACCGGAGCCGGATTGCCCCGGGTGAAGCCGGGCGCAGCGGTCACCACACGTGGCTCGTCCCAGGTCAGGCCATGATCGTGGCTCCGGCGCAGCAGCAGGTGAATCTCCCCCGCGTCGCCTCGGCCGTCCCGGCGGCCTTCGCAGAAGGCCAACACCGTGCCCGAATCGGTCACCACCAACGCGGGAATCCGGTACGTGTGGTAGCCGCCGTCGCCGGACGTCCACAGGTCGTGGCTCGTCGTATGGTGCGTGGCCAGCATCGATGATCGATCTCCCATCACGTGTCAGGTGTACGGGTCGGCAGCGTCCCGGAGGCCGTCGCCGACGAAGTTCAAGGTGAGCACCGCGACGACCACGGCGATCCCGGGGATCAGCAGCCACGGCGCGTGCATGAGGCTGCGCACGTTCTGCGCTTCCTGCAGCAGCACCCCCCAACTCACCGCGGGCGCCTGCAGGCCCAAACCGAGGAAGCTCAGTGCAGTTTCGGCCAGGATCATCGCCGGAATGGCCAGCGTCAGCGCCGCGATGATGTGACTGCTGAACGTCGGCAGCATGTACTTGCGCATGATCCGGAACGTGCCGCAGTTGTCGAGCCGGGCCGCTTCCACGAATTCCTCCTCACGCAGCGCAAGGAAGCGACCCCTGACCACTCGGGCCAGTTCCGTCCAGCCGATCATCGACAAGATCACGGTGATCGCGAAATACGTCATGAGCGGGCCCCACCCGTCCGGGACTGCCGCGGCGAGCGCCATCCACAACGGCAAGGTCGGAATGCTCATGATGAATTCGATGAGCCGCTGCGCCGCAGTGTCGATGGCACCGCCGAAGTAGCCGGAAATGCCGCCGATGATGATGCCCAGCACCATGCTCACCGCGACACCGACCAGCCCGATCGACATCGAGACCCGCGTACCGTGGACGATTCGGCTGAACATGTCTCGGCCCAGCCGGTCGGTACCGAGAATGAAGACCGGCTCGTCGGCGTTCTTGGGCCCGATCAGATGCCGATCCCAGGTGATCAGTCCGAAAAGCTCGTACTCCTCGCCCTTGACGAACAGCCCCAGCTCACGCGTTTGCGACGGGTCCGTGCTGACCCGGCGCTGCTGGGTCGTCTCATCGATCTCGACGGTGTACCCGTCGGCGAACAAGCCGAGCTGGAAACCGTCGCTGGTGTCCACCGGACGAATGACCTGCGGCGGTGTGTACTGGTGATCGGCGAACCTGGTCGTCGCACTGTAGGGCGCGATGAACTCGGCGAACACGGCCACCAGGTAGATGAACAAGAGGATTCCACCAGACACCATGGCCAACCTGTGCCGGCTGAACCGCCGCCACACCAGTTTCCAATGGCCGGTCGACCCGATGTCGGCGCCGGTTTCGGTGCTCGTGTTCTCGATCGTCTCGGTGCTCACGTCGGCATCACCGCTTCCCGTACCGGATGCGCGGGTCGAGACGGGCCAGCAAGATGTCGGAGATCAGGGTGCCGATGACCGTCAGGACGCTCAGGATCAACAGAAAGCTCCCGGCCAGATACATGTCCTGGCTCTCCAGTGCGCGCAGCAGTACCGGGCCGGTCGTCGGCAGGCTGAGCACGACCGACACGATGATCTCCGCGGAGATCAACGACGGCAGCAGCCACCCGACCGTGGACACGATCGGGCTCGCCGCGATCCGACTGGGGTACCTCACCAGAAGGCGCCCCTCGGGCAGGCCTTTCGCCCGCCCGGTTGTCACGTACGGCCGGTTGAGCTCGTCGAGGAGGTTCGCCCGCACGATACGGATCATTCCGGCGGTGCCGGCGGTTCCGATGATCACCACCGGAATCCACAGGTGCGCCAGCAGATCCAGCACCTTGCCCAGATTCCAGTTCGCTTCCTCGAACTCCGGCGAGAACAGCCCGCCGACGCTCTGCCCGAAATATCGGTGCGATACATAGAGCAAGATCAACGCCAGCAGGAAGTTCGGCACGGCCAGGCCGATGAACCCGACGAAGGTCGCCGTGTAGTCGCCGATCGAGTACCGCTTGACCGCGGAGTACATCCCGATCGGGATCGCCACGGCCCACACGAAGGCCAACGTGCACAGTGACAGCAGGACCGTGAAGCCCAGCCGCCCCTGGATGACGTCGGCGACCGGCTCGTTGTAGACCAGTGATTGGCCGAAGTCTCCCTCCAGCACGATGCCGCTGATCCATTTCCAGTACTGGACCCAGATCGGCTCGTCGAGCCCGTATCGGCTCCGTAACGCATCGAGCTGCGCCCGATCGACGTACTGTCCTTCGGCTTCCAGCCGGGCGACCACCGTGGTGAGGTAGTCGCCCGGTGGAGCCTGAATGATCAGGAACGTCACGATGGAGATCGCTATCAGCGTGGGCACCATGTAGAGAACCCTGCGGACGATGAACTGCGTCATCATGGGGGATCTCCTCGCTCTTCAACCGTCACGACCGATGCACTCGATTCAGCTGACTATTCGGCCTTGAAGAACTGCTCGGGGTTGTACGGCGCGGGGTTGGGATACGGCGACCCGGACGGCATCTCCTCGGGCACGTTGCGCATGGAGTTCTTCACCACCGCGTATTCAGGTCGCGGCGTGGCGATACCGATCTGATAGAACTGCTCGGCCGCGATGTCCAGGATCTGACGGAACAGGTCCTCCTGCTGCGCAGGATCGAACGTCGCCTGCAGTTCGTCCCAGAGCCGGAGTTGCTCCATGACGTATTCCGGCGGCTGCTCGGCGTCCGGAAAACCTTGGTACCAGCGAGCCCACTCGACGCCGTATCCGGCCGACTCCACGACGGGGACGTAGTTCCACGGCACGAGCATCGTCGCGCGGCCACCCAGCCCCGACCCGAAGACGGCATCGTGCTGATTGCTGTTGCGGGTCTCGAGAAGCAACTCGTTCGAGATGACGTCTCGCTTCATGTCGATACCGACTTCACGCGCGTAGTCCACCAGCAACTCGCTGACGTCGTCCCACCCGAAGGCATCGGCCCGTACGGACACCGTGAACGAGATCGGCTCGCCGTCCGGCCCGAGCCGGATGCCGTCCTCGTTGCGCTGGTCGTAACCCGCCTCGTCGAGATACTGATTCGCCAGATCCACGTCGTACTCGACGAACTGGCTGGCCAGTTGCTCGTGATAGAACGGCGTATCCCGCAGCGGGCTGGTCTGCCACGGCTCACCTTGGCCGCTGTAGACGAGGTCGATGATCTCCTGCCGATTGATGGCGTGTGAAAGACCCATCCGGAACAACTTGTTGTTGAAGATCTCGCGTTTCGTCTCGTCCTGATGGGTCAGGTTCAGCTGGAGCTCGGCGATGTTCATGCTGTCGTAGTGGTAGGTCAACAGCCAGTAGTCGCCGTCCTCCTGGCCTTCGACCAGGACGGGGTACTCGCTGCCGGAGTTCAGCCCCCGGTGCTCGAGGTCCACTTCGCCGTCGACGGCACGCAGGAGCGCGACCTCGGGATCTTCGGCCAGCCGGTAGACGACCTCGTCGAGATACGGCAGCTGACGGCCGTCCGGGTCGACCTTCCAGTAGTACGGGTTGCGTTCGGCCACAGCACGGTTGCCCGTGTTGCCCGGCTCAGTGATGACCCAGGGGGTCAGACGCGGCAAGTCCGGGTTGTACCGCCACTGCGCTTCGCTCTCGAACAGCGCCTGCCAGTCGCCGAAACCGCTCTCGGCGACCAGCTCATCGAGATCGGGGTTGTGGTCGGGGTGGAACTGCGACATGTAGTGCTCGGGGTAGTTGAGTATCGACACGCCCCGGTCCAGTTGCGCCATGTCGTGCAGGAAGAACGCCTTGGGCCCGGCGAAATCGAACCGCACCGTGTAGTCGTCGACGCGCTCCACCGTCACCGGTTCGCCTTGGCTGGCCAGCCAGTCCGGCGTGCTGGGCGTCAGCGTCGGATTGGAGAACACCGACTCGTACCAGAACATGATGTCGTCGGCGTCGAACGGCTCACCGTCGGACCACTTGATGCCTTCTCTGAGGTGGAAGGTGTAGCTGTCGCCATCCTCACTGATCTCGAACTCCGCGAGGTTGGGGATGATCTCCTCGATACCGGTCGCTCCGGTGTATTCGCGCGCCCAGCGCACCAGGCCCTCGTACCCGATCGGATTGAACGCGTTGTTGTCGTCGGGTCCCAGGTAATAGGTGTTCCAGGTGCCGCCGTACCGGCCGATCTCGTCCACCGGCTCGACGACCAGCGCCTCTTCGGGCAGCCGCTCGTCGAGTTCGGGCAACGTGCCATCGGCGACTCGCTGGGCCAGGCTCGGCGCTTCGAGCGCGTCAGCGTCGGCGGCGTCCCCACCACCGTCGCTGCCCGTATCGGCGTCGGTGCTGAAGAAGCTGCAGCCGCTGAGGACCACCATCGACACGGCGGCGGCCGTCAGCGCCCTACGGCGGGGACTACGCCTCCGCGTTCGCCGCGCCGGTCCGGTGGATGTCTGGGGTGACAACGGATCTACACTGCTCGCGGTCATTCGGGACCTCCTTGTCCGTGCCCCCGGCTGCGCCATACTCGAGCGCAACCGGGCGCCGTGGTCGGTGAAGGATCGCTGTTACTCGAACTCGATCTCGTCGAGTGGCAGCCGCAGGACCAAGTCCCTGGCCAGTGGTGCGTTCGTGCTGTGCATGATGTTCAACTCGTGGTCGGTGAGCCCTCGGCGATAGACCCGGACCTCGTCGATGTCTCCGTCGAACTGCTGGATTCCATCCATGCGCTGCCCGACATACAGGCCGTCGATGCCGAACTCGCGGCCGATGGTGACCGACCCCTCGGGGGCGGAGGTCGAGGCGACCTCGTCGCCGTCGACCCACAACGAGAGCTCTCCGTCAGCTCGGCGCAGGGCGACCTGGTGCCATGCACCGTCGTCATACGCCTGATCGGTGGCCACCGACGACGTCCCGTTCTCCGTCGTGATCAGCGCGCGGAGCCGATCGGCGCCCGGTTCGGCGCGCAACCAGAACGACGGCTTGGAACTTCCGATGCCGTAGGCCCAGACCAGCACCTGCTCGGTCTCGCTGCCGTCGTACCGGAACCAGGCGGACACGGTGAAGTCGTCGGAACCCAGGTCGAGTGCGTCGGTGAAGGGGATCTGCAGGTGCGCGCTCTCACCATCGAGCGAGAGGGCGCTGCCGTGCCGGCGGCTGGGCCCGTCCGTCTGGTCGCACTCACCGCGAACATAGGCCGTCACGGGTTCCGCCGTCCGTGAGTGGTCCGGTGTGGTCGGCCCGGGCTCGGGCGGGTCCGGGAAGTTCGGCGGGTCGCCGTTGGGGGTGGCGAGATACGCCTCGTTGAACCGCGCGAAACGGATCTCGTCGTACGGACTGGTGCCCTCCCCCGCCTCGTACATCAGGCCGATTTCATGATCGGGCAGCGACACCATGTCCGAGTACGCAGCCGGGCCCCAATGGATGATCTTGCCCTCGTCCCAGTGCTCCCACGTCTGGCCCTCGTCGTAGGACGACCGAATGGCCATGGCCTCCCGAGACGCCGGGTGGGCCGGGGCGGAGAACAGGATCCGGTCGTGGTCGTCGCCGGCGTCGCTGGCACGTTGCCGCAGCGTGGCGCCCTGGATGATGGGCGCGGAGAGGTCCGGGATCGGAGCGAACCGCGCGTCGAAACTCTCGCCGCCGTCGCTGCTGACGGCGAAGGCACGGGTGCCCTCCGCGGTGCCGTGTTGATCCCGCGCGGCCGCGTAGACCCGGCCGTCGGTCAACTCGACGACGCTGACCTCCTGCGGGTTGACGACGTTGTCGCCGACGCTGTCCACGGCCCCGATGTTCCACGTCTGGCCACCGTCGTCGCTGTACAGCAAGTGCGCACCGCGGGCAAGTCCCTCCGGCCGGTCCGAACCCCAGGTGTGGTTGGCGCCAGCCACCAATCGTCCGGCGTGCGGCCCGCGCTGCAATTGGATGGCGTGGACCGGCCCGGTGGCGTAGAACTCCCATTCGGGCAACTTCACGTCGTCGGTGATGTCCACGGGCTCGGACCAGGTGACCCCGTGGTCGTCGCTGTAGGACACGAAGGGACGGCGGTCCTTGGTGTCGCCGTTGGCGTTCCAGGTGCTCAGAAGCACGACGCGACCGGTCTCGCGGTCGACCACCGGCGCCGGGTTACCGCGAGTGTCGCCGGCCCCGTCGATGACGACCTCCAGTGGACCCCAGGTACGGCCACCGTCGAGCGAACGGCGCAGGACGAGGTCGATGTCTCCGTGATCACCGCAATCGGCCACCCGGCCCTCGGCGAAGGCCAGGATGGTGCCGTCGGCGGCTTCGACGACGGCCGGGATCCGGAAACACGTGTAGCCATGGGTACCGGCTTCGAAGATGACGTCCTCGTCGAAGAACGGTTCGTCGAGGTCACCGGTTGCTTTCGGGTGCTGCGGCAGTGGTGGGGATGACGCGTCGGAGCTGGCCGCCAGCTCCGCATGGCCGAGGCTCGTCATCAACGCGAGACCAGCCAAACTCGCAATCCAGCGGATCATCATTCGTACGGTCGCCTCCCGTCGCGGGGGTGTCGTCAGTCGGCGGTGCGTGGAGCTATCAGATATCTGATAGATGGCGGTGTCAAGAGTTTCGCGGATGTGAATATGAGATGACGCCGATGAAACCGGCCGAGATCCACGGCACGTGGGCCACACTCGTGCTGCCGCTGACCGAGGACGACACGATCGACTGGGAGCGCCTCAGCGAGCAGCTCCACACCGTGGTCACCAGCGGCGTGCATGGCGTGTACGCACACGGGACGGCCGGTGAGTTCTTCACGCTCAGCGACGACGAGTTCGACCACATCAACGAGCTGCTGGCGCACGCCTGTGCCGCCGCGGATCTCCCTTCGGCGCCGCCACCACCGGAACGACCACCGGCCTGGATCGCATCCGGCGGGCCGCTGAGCATGCGCCCGGTGCGATCCAGGTGGTGCTGCCCGACTGGCTGCCACTCACCGCCGACGAGTGTCTCGCCTTCCTCGACCGCGTGGCCTCGGTCGCGGCGCCAGTTCCGGTGGTGCTCTACAACCCGCCGCATGCCAAGACCCAGGTGTCACCGGAACTCTTGGGCGTCGAACGGCGGATCGGCGTGCTCTTCGAACGCCACATCGCACCGCAGCAAGCACGCGGGCTGTCCAACCCGGCCCTGGACAAGTTTCTCGCCGCTATCGGAGACTGGGCTGACGTCGGCCTACGCGTGCGCTGGCCCTACGCGAGCGCGCCGGCCGGCGCGCTCGTCTGCGCTCGTCAGGACGCCCGGGAACTCCTGCCCGAGCTGTTTTCTTCGTTGCGCTGACGCTCCGCGCCAGCCATCAGCGAGCCTTCACCAGGGAGTCGGCAAAGCTGTACACAGCGTCGCCAGCGATGATCCCGCCGCCGAAGACGGCCAGCATGTTCGCGCTCTCGGCTCCTTTGACCCGCAGCACCACGATCCGGACGATCAATCCGCCGGCCACCGCGTACGCCGCCATCGGGTCGGCGACGATCAACCCGGTAGCCAGCAGGACGCCCATCTGCCGGCTGGAACCACCGATGACTTGGATCAGCGCCCCGGGGACGGCCCACAGCAAGATCTCGGTGATGGTGTCCGGCCCCAGGCCGGCGTCGATGGCTGCGGCGAACACCCGGCTGCTCGGCGCGAACAGATCGTTGGAGAAGTAGATGTCGTGCACGAAGAAGACGATCACGGCCGCGACGACGAAACCGATGAGACCGGCAAGGAGCTGCTGGCGACGGCCTTCCAGTTCGAAGGCCGGATCGCGCCCCCGGTCGCGCAACACCCAGCCGGCCTTGAAGTCGTACCCGGCATCGGCGAAGGCCGGGCTGCCGGCGGCCACGAAACCCGCCATGAGCACGACGGCCGGCGCCGGAAAGCCGACGGCCATACCGATGAAGAGAAACACCAGCGCCGTGGCGAACGCAGGGAACCACCCGGCGTGCATGGCCGAAAGGCCCACGATGAATTCGGCGGCGATACAGGCGACGGCGGCGAACAGCGCGAAGCCGATGACCATCAGCGGCGACATCTCGGTGAACAGCCCACCGGCCAACGCCAGGACGGTCCCGGCGAGCACGTACAGCACCGCTCCCCGCCCCAGCCCGATCAGCGCGGCCTGATCCGAGCGTGTGGGCTCGGCTGCACCCCCGGCCACGGCGGGGGCGAGGGCGTTGTCGGCCGTACTGCCCGACCGGCGCACCACCAGCAAGATCGCCTGCACCAGGGCCACCAGGCCAGCGCCGATCATGACGCCGTGCGGGATGTAGGTGTCGCTGAGCGTCACGCTGAAGAAGACGTCGGAGTATCCCGCGAGGAACAGGCCCACCGCGAACATCGACAACGCCCAGATGTTGCCGATGAAGGCCACCCCGGCACCGGACATCGGTATGCCCGCGAATGCGCCGAGCGCACCGACCCCGCTGCCGATCAGCAGCACCCCGGCTCGTTTGCCGCCCTGGTCACCGGCGATGATCGCTTCGGCAGCGGCGATACCGGGCGGCCAGGCGGCCTTCGCCGGGAAAATCCGGGAGTCGTAAAGCCAGTAGAGCATGAGCAGGTCGATCAGCATGGCCATCGCCGCACCGGCGAACATCGGCATGACCAGATCGGGCTCATCCAAGGCCACCGGGATGCCGATGGTCAGCAGCATGCAGTTCGCTGCGCCGAACGTGCCCGACGAGATGGTCGTCTGGACGAGGTTCTGCTGGTGGACCGAGCGGAACCGCTGGAAAGCGGCGATCGGCACACGAGAGAGCATGATCGCGAACAACACGCCGATGAGTGACGTGTTGGGGGTCACGCCCAGCGTGGTGATGATCTGCAGCCCGATGATCGCCCCGCCGCCGGCCATGACCAGCAAGGTGATGAAGACGACGGGCTCGCTGACGCGAGGATGGCTGCGGTCGTCCCGGACCTGCTGCTCACGCGAGTTCACGTCGTGACCTTTCTGACGGCAACGCTTCCAGCACGACCCGCACCACCAGCGTCCTGGCCACGACGACCGCAGCGCCGCACTGCTGTCTCGCCCGAGAGCCCATCGCGGCGGAATAGCCCATGCAGTCGAGCACGATCAGCTCCGACGACTCCGCCAAGGCAGCGCAGGTCGCGACGACTTCGCCGGTGGCCTGTGGCCCGTACGGATCGGCGACGCCGACCTGGACGGTGTCCGCGCTCGCGGCCCACCGCTCGTGAGCCTGCTCGCGCTGCGCATCCTCCGGCACGACCACTCCGAGGCGGCGCCCCCGGGCGAGTGCCGACACGGCCGGACGCAGGATCTCTTCGCTGGTGTACACCGCAGCTGGCAGGTCCGCGGACGCCAACTCGGCCGTGCACATCACCAGGACACGGTCGGCACCGGCCGCCAGGGCGCGGTTGGCCGCCGAGGCCACCCGCGGCATGATCCGCGAGTGTGCGACTCGCACCGGTGTCCCGTCAGCGAGCTTGGTCACCAACAGCTCATCGCCGGGTCCGGGTGCCAACGCAGCGAGTTCGCCGGCGGCGAGACCGTCCAACGCTCCGGCTTCCACCAGTTCGGTCGTACCGAGCAAGGGCTGCACGTCCGCAGCGATGTCAGGACGCGGCGCCTGACCGATGGTGATCAGTCCTAGGCGGCTCATGACCTCTCTCCGCTCGAGTGGTGCTGGACGACGAACCGGACCAGCGAAGCAGAAGGTCACCGGGGCGGAAATAGCCGATGTGCACAGCGCCGAAGCAGTGACGAGGCACACTGACCAGTTGAGCAGTGGCTCGAGCGGGAGCCCGTCAGGCCCATGGCGGCGACGGCGGGCTCAGCGTGGTCCGGCAGGCCAGGTGCAGCGCCAGCCGCTCGTCCACATTGGACAGATCCACTCCGAGAATGGCTTCGATGCGCTGGATCCGGGTCGCCACGGTGTTGCGATGGACGCCGAGCACGGCCGCGGTCTCGGTCAGGTTCGATTCGGCGTCGAGGTAGGCGTTCAACGTCTCCGTCAAGTGCCCCTGGTGTCCGCCGAGAGGCGCCAGCAACTCGTGGGCAGCCGGCTGGAAGGTGTCCGTCCTGGTCCACGCCAACAGCAGCTGGGCCAGTCCCAGGCGGTCGATGTACAGGAACCGCCCGAGCTCCTTGCGGTTCACCGCCAGTTGCGCGGCGTCGTGCGCTTCGGCCAGGGAGTTCGCCAGGCCGCGGCTGCCCCGGTAGGCGCGGCCGACACCCATGTACGTGGTCACCCACCGGTTGATCGTCCGGTGACCACGCCGTAGCGCCGTGACCACCGTGTTGAGCTCAGCCGCGGACGGTTCGTGATCCATCGACACCCATCCGGACCAGCCGTGGTTCTCCGGAACGATCTCCACCGTCACGGCCTCGCCGGCGAAGATCGATCCGATGTCCAGGACCGCGGTCGCCTCGTCGCCGTCGACCAGGCCGATGGCGAACCCCACATGCCAGCCGTCCAGCCGCCAGCCGAGCTCGCCGGCCTGTCGTCGCAGGATCGGCGAGGGCTCGTCGTGGCCCTGCCGGATCATCGCCAGCAGCCCAGAGCGCAGCCGCGCATCCCGCTCGGCCACGAGCCGGCGTTCGGCCTGCCACGTCCGGACACCGAACGCCGCCACGCGCAAAGCGGTCCGGACGGCGGAGTAATGATCATTCAACTCAGCCGACAACTGCGCCACCAGCCACAGCGCGACGGATTCGGCCCCAGCATCGGTCACGGGTACCGCCACGGCGTAGCCGTCCGCCGTCGGGTTCCGCTGCTCGCCGGGCCGGCTCGGGTCGACCGCGACGCCGGGGACGTCATCGCCGGCGAGCCGTCGACCATCTGCTGCGAACACCGCTACCGGCGCAGACAGCGCCTGCCCGAGCCGCCGGCACAGTTCACCCAGCTCCGACGGCACCGCGGTCACCGCGTCGACGACGCGCTCGACGTAGACGGCTCGGTCGTCATCGCCGCCTCGGATGACCGCACGCGCGGCCAGGATCGCCTCGCTGACGTCCTCGGCGGTGAAGACCGCCACGCCCAACCGTTCGGCCAGCCGGATCGTGCTGGCCGGGATGGTCCCGCTGCCGTCGGGGCCGGTCCGTTCCGCCGGCACCACCAAACCGGCCGCGGACTCGTCGGCGAGTCTGCGGATCAACACGTCACTGCGCACGTCGAACGCCGTCGGCAGGTTGACCAGGCCGTAGAGAACACCTTCGGTCAGCTGTCCCGGGCGGACGTCCGCGAGCAAATGCGCGTCTCGCACCTGGCGTTTCGCACCATCGACTGAGGTCAGACCCACCACGTCTCGCCACGACGGCGCAGCGATCAGCCGGCTCAACGGGACGGTGCCACTGGTCACGGTGCCACTCCAAAGGCCCCCGGCATGAGGCAGGCGTCCACGTCGATGCCGAAAGCGCGCGGGGCGACCGCCGGCAGATGGCGTGGTCGTCGCCAGAACGAAGCACCGGGCAGGTGGAGCACGCTGACGTCCATGCCGTACCGGATCCGATCGCACGGCACCGGTACAGCGGTCCTGCGCTCCACCACACAGATGATGTCCGGGGTACTGGCCACCGGCACCCCGTCGCGCAGCACCGTCAAGTACTCGTTCTCCATGTCGATGCGGATCAACGCCTGTGTTTCATGGTCGGCCAACGTCACCACACCGCGGCTGAACATCGAGGCTCCCTGGTAGCGCACCACGTCCTCGACCAGTCCGCTGGCGTGGATCCGGCCGCCGAGCTCGTCGGCCAGCCCGGCCGGGTCCGGGATCTGCGCGTCCAGCTGCACGCGGCCGAGCCACTGCGCATGACTGAACGAGCCGACCGCCGCGGCCTCGCGCAGCACGCCGGCCGGGATCGGCGCGCACGCCATGGCGGCCCACCCGCCGGACTCGGCGAGGAAAAGCCGCGCCACCCGCTCCACACCGTGCGCGTCCAGGTCGTCCAGGACGATCGACGCCCCGGTACCGCCTGCCAGTGCCGCTGGGGTGAGCCGGCACCCGTAGACGGCCGCGGTGAACTGATCGAGCCTGGGCAGTGCTCGGCCCATGAGGTCGGCATCTACCGCGTCGATCCCGGTGTCGGCGGCGGCGACCAGCACCATGAGCCCGTTGACCCCACCCACCTCGGTACCGACCAGGGCGCGCGGGCTGACGCCGGTCACCCGCGTCACCGAATCGACGACCCGGACGAACTCCGATCCGCTCGGGAGCTTTTCGCGCAGCGCACCGGTAGCGCCCACGATGCCGACCGGCAGAACTGGGTCGTCATCACCCAGGCAAGCCAAGCTCTGGACCACCGGTGGCTGTCCACGCCATATCGCCTGGCGTAGCAGTGTTCTCGCCAACGGTGTCGGCCCGCCGCCACCGCAGCCGAGTAGTTCGCTGCCCCGTTCCAGGGCGGCCAGCCCTGCGTCGGAGGTGTCGATGACGCTCACTCCACCGCAGCGTATATCGCCACTGGGTGGTGTTCAGGCGAGCTGCTCAACCGGCACGAACGGCGTGTCCAGACCGAACGCGGCCGGCCCGAACGCGGCGAGCGCCGCCTCGGTCCGCATGACCGGCGGTGTCCCGATGCCGAGCACCTGCACCCGCTGCCCGTAACGCAGCCGGTCGGTGGTGATCGCCTCACCCGTCTCGGAGTCCAGAACGCAGATGAGATCAGGCACGACGCAGACGAGTTCGCCGTCGAGACGTGCGGTGAGGAACTCGTTCTGGAAGTCGACCACGAGCTCGGCAGCGCTCTCGAAGGCCCGGAATCGGGCCCGGCCCTTGGTGAACCCGGCATCGACCGTCCTCTCCACGTCGACGATCTTGCCGTTGAACAACGACCGCACGCCCGCGTAGCCGGACTCAGCCACGACCTCGGCCAGCGCCTCACTGACCGGGCGATGCTCGGTTCGAGCACGGCGCACGGCCCGGCCGATCGTCAGCCCGAGCGTGAGCGTTCCGGGGATCGCGGTGCGCTTGAGGTCGCGGCCGTCCATACTGAACTCGCTGATGTGGGCCACCCCGCCCATGCGCATGGTGACCCCTCGGGCCAGCCATTCCATCCGGGCGTTGTCCCCGCCGGTGTCGATGATCGACGTCTCACCGAACTCCCCGGCCATCGCCATCGGCGATCCCGAGACGCCATAGGCGGCGAACGTCTTCATCTGCAGTTCCGGGAAGGCCCGCCCCATCCCGTCGGCATCTACCACAGGGAGCCCGGTCTGGGCGGCGACCACCAACGGGATCATCGAGTTGATCCCCCCGCATTCGACCGCCACCACCGCGTCAGCCGTCCGCCCGACATACGTTTCCAGAGTCCGCAACGCCTGGACGGGCTCAGCGCCGTTGGGAAGCTTCTCTGCTCCGATGCTCGGTGCGCCCATCTGCGCACACGGCACGACGAACCAGTCGTCGTCGACGTCGTCCAACCCGAGCACCCGCACGTGTCCCGAACCGATCGCTCGACGGGCCATCAGACGGCCGATGTGCGGGTCGCCGCCGCCCCCGGTGCCCAGGACCGCCGCGCCGACGCTGAGGTCCAGAAGGTCGCTGCTGCTCAGCGTGAACGTCATGCCCGCACCCCTTCTTCGGCCACCGGCGCGGCGTGTTTCAGGTTGAGCTCGCCGACCGCGCGGACCCGGATCCTGGTGGCGTTGCCAGGCAGGTAGGCCAGCGGGACCTCGTCCACGTCCACGACCTCCACCGTGGCCGGCACGGCGCCGGCTCGCACTGCGCGGTCCACGGCTTCCTGCTTCGCCTCGTCCAGCAACGACTCCCGCTGCCCTGCAGGTACCGAGAACACTCGATCCACTTCTCCGCTGATCATTCCCAGGGCCGCACCGACGGCGTTCGCCACGGCGTGGTGTTCGAGATGAACGACCTCGCCGAGTCCGGGCAGCTCGGCGGGCAGGAGGATCGATCCCCCACCGACGGCGACCAGCGGCAGCGCGCGAGCCGACACCCGCATGCGGTCCACGCCCTCGGCGATGCGTTCGACGATCCGGTCCAGGATCTGGTCGACGTACTCCTGGGACAGATGAGACACCCGCTCGGGATCGCCGAGATCGCTCCATCCCTTGGCCACGGCCACGTCGGTTGCGGTGAGGACCTCACCGCCGAAGACGAGAGCACGCTCGGTGATCTCGTGCCCGACCGATTGCGGCCCGACGTCCGGACCTCCGGACGGGTCAGTCCCGACGATGCTCCCACCGCCGATGCCGACCGAGAGGACGTCCGGCATCCGGAAGTTGGTCCGCACCCCCGCGACGGTGACGTCGACATTGGACTCACGCGGAAAGCCGCCTTGCAGGATGCCGATGTCGCTGGTGGTGCCACCGACGTCGACCACCGCGCAGTCGCTGAGCCCGGACAGCAGTGCCGCGCCGCGCATCGAGTTGGTGGGTCCGGAGGCGAAGGTCGACACGGGAAAACGCCGCGCGTACTCGATGTCCATCAAGGTGCCGTCGTTCTGGCTCAGATACAGCGCAGCGGAGTAGCCGAGTCCGCTGATCGCCGTACGCAGCCCGCGCACGATGTCGATGGCCAGTTCGGACAATGCGGCGTTGATGATGGTGGCGTTCTCCCGTTCGAGCAGCCCGATCCGGCCGATCTCGTGTGACTGCGAGATCAACAGATGTGGTGCGTGCTCGGCGATGATCGCAGCCGCCTCGGCCTCCGCTTCGGCCGTGACCGGTGAGAACACTGAGGTCACCGCCACGCAGCGCAACTCCTTCGCCACGATGTCGTCGACCACCCGGCGCAGTTCGTCACGGTCCACACGGGTGATGACGCGCCCGTCGTATTCGTTGCCCCCGTGACACAGGTACGGCGTGCCGCGTATCGCCTCGACCAGTGATTCCGGCCACTCGACCATCGGCGGCAACGCTGCTGTCGCCGGCAGCCCGAGTCGGATGGCCGCCGAGGGGGCCAACCGCCGGCGTTCGATGAGCGCGTTGATGAAGTGCGTGGTGCCGATCATGATCGCGTCGACGGCATCGGTGCGGTAGCCGTTACGCTCGTGCAGCTGCTTGAGGACCGAGACGATCCCCGTGGTCACATCAGGCTGCGTCGGCACTTTGAGTGAATCGACGACGCGCTGTCCATCGACGAGGACCACGTCGGTGTTGGTGCCCCCGACATCAATACCGATTCGCATCAGTGGCGCTACTTCCTCACACCCCGCGGTGCGTTCGCCGTCCGGCCGTCTCATGTTCGCGGGCGAGACACGACATCAGCCGTACCCGCGAAAGGCTGCGACTCAGGCTAGGAGACCACGGGCTCGGCGTCATGGTGCACTACGCTGGGGAGCACGCGTCGTTCTGTGCAACTAGCACTGCGGTCCGCGCAACAGGTGTCAGGCACTCAGCAGATCGTCCAGGAACGAGAGTGCAGCCGGGTATGCCGCCAGCCGGTTGACCCGCTTGGCCAGGCCGTGGCCCTCGTCGTCGAACACCAGGAGTTCGCACGCGACGCCCTTGTCGTCCAGGGCGGCCTTGATCTGTTCCGCCTCACTCAACGGCACCCGCGGGTCGTTCGCGCCGTGAATGACGAACAGCGGCGTGTCGATGGCGTGAACGTACGTCAGCGGCGAGGCCTG
>Ga0079224_100001050_pt1 | contig 30359 bp, 29 predicted proteins | sample Stecom2015_FD_80414 | JGI IMG/M metagenome (GOLD analysis project Ga0079224, IMG submission 80414) | Agricultural soil microbial communities from Utah to study Nitrogen management - Steer compost 2015 | ecosystem: Environmental > Terrestrial > Soil > Agricultural land | place: USA: Utah... | reverse complement strand
GTGTGGCCTTCGGCGGCGGTCGTGCTCGCCGACGGCAGCGATGGCAGGGACATCGTGCGCCTGACGCTGCTGGCGATAAGTTGCGGCTGGCTGTCATGGAACGCGATGACGGCGATGCTCGGCCTGGTCTGGCCAACACCGCGCCAGGCACCGGACCGCTTCGGCCTTCCTCGCCTCCCTCACGGCCGAACCGCGGTCCTCATCCCCGTCTACAACGAGGACAGTAGCCGCGTTTTTGCCAACCTGGCAGCCATGTACGTCGAACTCGATCGCCTCAACGTGGGCGATCGGTTCCACTTCCATGTCCTGAGCGACTCCACCGATCCGGACTGCGTGGCGAGGGAGCGGCAGGCCTATCTTCGCGCCTTGTGCGAGCTGCGCGCGGGCGGACGCATCTTCTATCGCCACCGTTCGCCGAACACCCATCGCAAGGCCGGCAACATCGCCGACTTCATTCGCGCCTCCGGAGGCGCATACGACTACATGCTGGTGCTCGACGCCGACAGCCTCATGCGCGGCAGCACCATGGTGGAGTTGGCGCGTCGCATCGAGGCGGACCCCGAGCTCGGTCTGTTACAGACGGTCCCCGTCATCATCGGCCGCAGTTCGCTGTTCGGCCGTGTTCTGCAGTTCGCGGCAGCACTCTATTCGCAGACCTTTGCCCGCGGCGTCGCGGCCCTGCAGGGCCGTCACGGCATCTACTGGGGCCACAACGCGATCATCCGCACCCGCGCCTTCGCCGCCTCCTGCGGCCTGCCCGAACTTAGCGGCAAGCCGCCGTTCGGCGGCCCGATCCTGAGTCACGACTTCGTCGAGGCTGCGCTGCTGGCGCGTGCCGGCTGGAAGGTGCAGGTGGATCCCGAGCTTGACGGCTCCTACGAGGAGACACCGGCCAATCTGCTCGTCTATGCCAAGCGCGACCGCCGCTGGTGCCAGGGCAATCTCCAGCGCGCCCGCGTGCTCCCCGCTCCCGGCCTGCCGATGTGGAGCCGGCTGATGTTCGTGCAGGGGATCATGGCCTATGCCGCCTCGCCTGTCTGGCTGCTGTTCCTGGCCGCCAGCCTGCTGGCACCGCTGGTCGTGCCTGAACCGATCTATTTCCCCGAACCCGGCAGCCCGTTCCCCGTGCTCCCGTATTCGGAAACCGGCAAGGCCCTTGTGCTCATCGCCGGCGTGGTCGGCATCCTCGTGCTTCCCAAGGCGCTCTGTCTGCTGCGGGCGCTGGCGACCGGCGACTGCCGGGGATTCGCCGGACGCGTTCCCGCAACGTTGAGCGCGTTGGGTGAAATCCTGCTGACCAGCGCGCTCGCTCCCGTGCTGATGATGTTCCAGACGCGCGCCGTGGTCGAAGTGCTTTCGGGCGCGGACGCAGGCTGGCCCGCGAGCTCGCGCGAGGACGGCTCCGTGTCGCTGAGCGAGGCCTGGAGGGCAACCTGGTGGATCGTGGCCAGTGGCCTCGTCTGGCTGATCGTTGCCTTCGCCGTGCAGCCCTCGCTGGTTTGGTGGATCCTGCCGATCGTCGTACCGCTGCTGGCGGCACCCCTGCTCGTCAGCTGGACTGCGTCACCCGGCGCGGGACGCAGCGCCGCCTCGCTCGCCTTGTTCGCAACGCCGGCCGAAACCGAACCCGAGACCGTGATCCGTCTCGCGCGCACGTTCCGCGAGGCCTGGTTCTCCTCGCCGACCGCACCGAAGGACGGATTTCCCGACCAGCGTCCGGTACGACCGGTAGCCTCCACCGCCTGATCTGCCGGCACCCGCGGCCGCTTCCACGAGGCGTTCACCGGAACAAGTTCGGCAAGGCGTCCGCCATCTGCGGCATCTCGCCGCTCTCGCTAAGCAACGCTGCAAATTCAGTCTCCGCGGGCCGCTTGTCGCGACTTCCGCACGGCGGCAATCTCTTCACAAGAGCCTTGCATCGCGAATTGCGGATAACAACAATGGGGGCGGTACAACCGGCACGGAAGAAGCACCGCTGGTCCGTCGCGGTCGGGACGGGGGCGCATGAGCAGATATCCCGAGAGCAGATACCCCGAGGTTTACCGGCGCTGGCTTGATGACCCCGAAGGATTCTGGGCGGAAGCGGCGGCGGAGATCGACTGGTACAAGCCATGGGATCGGGTCTATGCCGAAGTTGATGGCATGGATCGCTGGTTTGTCGGCGCCGAATGCAACACCTGCCACAATTGCATCGACCGGCACGTCGCGGCGGGTCGGGCCGAACAGGCAGCGCTGATCTACGACAGCCCGGTCACCAACACCGTCAGGACATTCACGTTTCGCGAACTGCTCGACGAGGTGGCAACCTTTGCCGCCGCCCTGACCGACCTCGGGGTGACAAAGGGCGACCGCGTCATCGTCTACATGCCCATGGTGCCCGAAGCGTTGATCGCGATGCTGGCCTGCGCGCGCATCGGGGCTATACATTCGGTGGTCTTCGGCGGCTTTGCGGCCAACGAACTGGCGACCCGTATCGACGACGCACGACCCAAGGTGATCGTCAGCGCGTCATGCGGTATCGAGCCCGGCCGCATCGTGCCCTACAAGCCGCTGCTCGACGAGGCGATCGAGCTTACTTCGGAGAAGCCGCAGTCCTGCGTCATCCTTCAGCGCCCGGTCGAGGAGGCACCGCTCACGCCGGGTCGCGATCACGACTGGCGTAGCATTGTCGACAAGGCGCGTACCGCCGGCCGTCGCGCCGACTGCGTGCCCGTCGCCGCCACCGACCCGCTCTACATTCTCTATACGTCGGGAACCACGGGGCAGCCGAAGGGCGTCGTGCGCGACAATGGCGGCCACATGGTGGCATTGAAATGGTCGATGCCCAACGTCTACGGCGTCGAGCCGGGCGAAGTGTACTGGGCCGCCTCCGATGTCGGATGGGTGGTCGGCCATTCCTACATCGTCTATGCACCGCTGCTGCACGGCTGCACCACCATCCTGTTCGAGGGCAAGCCGGTCGGCACGCCGGACGCGGGCACGTTCTGGCGGGTCATTTCCGAGCACGGCGTCGCGGCGCTGTTCACCGCGCCGACCGCCTTCCGCGCCATCAAGAAGGAAGACCCGCAAGGCGAGTTCATCAGGAAGTACGACCTGAGCGGCTTCCGCACCCTCTTCCTCGCCGGCGAACGCGCCGATCCCGATACGATCGTCTGGGCCGAAGAGAAGCTGCAGGTTCCGGTCATCGACCACTGGTGGCAGACCGAAACCGGATGGCCGATCGCTGCCAATCCGGTGGGACTCGGGATGCTGCCGGTCAAGCACGGTTCCCCCTCCGTCGCCATGCCGGGCTATGACATACGGGTGCTCGACGACAACGGAAAGGAAGTCCCTGACGGCGAGATCGGCGCAATCTGTGTCAAGCTACCGCTGCCGCCCGGTTGCCTGCCGACCCTGTGGGAGGCCCACGACCGCTTCCGCAAGAGTTATCTGGAGCAGTTCCCCGGATACTACCAGACGGCAGATGCGGGGTATCGGGACGCCGACGGTTATCTCTATGTGATGGCCCGCACGGACGACATCATCAACGTCGCCGGTCACCGGCTGTCGACCGGAGCGATGGAAGAAGTCCTGACAAGCCACCCAGACGTCGCCGAATGCGCGGTCATCGGGATTGCCGACCCGATGAAGGGGCAGGTTCCGGCGGGATTTCTGGTGCTGAGTGCCGGTGTCAAGCGCAGCCCCGCTGAAGTGGAACGGGAGTGCATAGACCTGGTGCGCAAGCAGATAGGCCCGGTCGCGTCCTTCAGGCTTGCCATGACCGTGCCGAGACTGCCAAAGACGAGGTCGGGAAAGATCCTTCGGGGCACCATGCGCAAGATTGCCGACGGCGAGCCCTGGCGGATGCCGGCGACGATCGACGACCCGGCAATTCTCGACGAAATCACACAGGTCCTGGATCGCGCGGGCATCCGCAAGACCTGACCAAGTCACGTCCCATCGGTCTTTAGAGGGGTGAGCAATGCGGCTCGACGGCAAGGTTGCAATCGTAACTGGCGCGGCAAACGGAATCGGGCTCGCCTGCGCGCGCAGGCTGGCTCAGGATGGTGCCAGGGTGGTGCTCTCCGACGTCGAGACGGAAAAGGGTGAGGCGGCCGCGGCCGAGATCGCCAACTCGGGCCATCAGGCGAAGTTCATCGAATGCGACGTGACCGAACGCCTCGATGTGCGCAACCTGGTGGCCGGAACCATCGACGCATTCGGCGCCATCGACATTCTGGTGAACAACGCCGGCATCGTTCATGGCGCCGACTTCCTCGAGGTCACCGAGGAGGACTTCGACCGCGTCCTGCGGGTCAACCTCAAAGGCATGTTCCTGGTGGGACAGGCCGTTGCGGCACGGATGGTCGAGCAGGTGAAAGCCGGCGCAAAGCCCGGGGCGATCGTCAACATGTCATCGGTGAACGCGGTCTTCGCGATCGCCAACCAGGTACCCTACTCGGTGTCGAAAGGCGGCGTGAACCAGCTCACCAAGGTGATGGCGCTGTCGCTTGCTCCACTTGGAATCCGCGTCAACGCCATTGGCCCCGGATCGATCATGACGGACATCCTGAAGGCGGTGGTCAACGACCAGGAGGCGATGCGCAGGGTGCTGTCGCGCACGCCCATGGGCCGCATCGGCGAACCCGAGGAAATCGCCTCCGTGGCCGCGTTCCTTGCCTCGGACGACGCCAGCTACCTGACCGGGCAGACGATCTACGTCGATGGCGGGCGACTGCCGCTCAACTACACGGTACCGGTTCCGGAGTAGGCGCGCCCCGCCGGCCGGCGTCTAGCGGTCGGTCGGTTCTTCCTCGAGCTTCAGGTTCTTCAGCTTCGCGAATACCGAGTCCGGATCGTACGTGCGCTCCTCGGATTCGGGCTCGGGCTGCTCCCCCGCGTCGTCCGGCGAGTCGTGACCGGCCTCGTCGGCGGGCCGGTCCTCATCTTCCGCAACCTCGGCCGTTTCGGTCGCCCTGGGTGCGGTTTCGCTGGCCGGCAGGAGGGTGCCGGCACGCACCTGTTCGGCCTCGGCCTTCCTGCGTTCACGCTCGAGACGCTGGGCTGCGGCCCGGACCGCGTTGTCGAGCTCGATCTGCGAGCACAGGCCGAGCGTTACCGGATCGACCGGCTTGATGTTGCTGGAGTTCCAGTGCGTGCGGTCGCGGATGGACTGGATCGTCGGTTTCGTGGTGCCCACCAGCTTCATGATCTGGCTGTCGGTAAGCTCGGGATGGTTCCGAAGCAGCCACGAAATGGCATCCGGCCGGTCCTGTCGGCGCGAAACCGGCGTGTAGCGGGGGCCGCGCTTGGTCGGCACCTCCGGTATTTCGACCTTCGGCTCGGCCAGCTTCAACCGGTACGACGGATCCGCCTGCCCGCGCTCCAGCTCCTCGCGCGTCAGCTGCCCCGACGCGACCGGATCCATGCCACGGATTCCCAGCGCCACGTCACCATCGGCAATGCCCTTGACCTCCAGTTCGTGGAGTTCACAGAAATCAGCGATCTGCTCGAAGGTGAGCGACGTGTTCTCGACCAGCCAGACGGCTGTCGCCTTGGGCATCAAAAGTCTGCTTGCCATGATAGAGCTCCTTCGGACGCCGGCGGTTGCCGGGTCACGCTCCCGCGATTGCAACTGCAATAAAGGGAAATCGACTGATTATATAAGCCGAAACTGGAAAGCTGCAAACCGCTTTTCGGGCGCGGGCTCACACGGTCAGTATGATCTTGCCGATGTGTTTGCTGCCTTCCATGCGCCTGTGCGCCTCGGCCGCCTCGGCCAGCGGGAACTCGGTATCGATCACCGGCCTGATCCGCCCTTGGGCAATCAGTGGCCAGACCTTGGCCTCCAGCTCCTCGGCGATGACCGCCTTTTCGGCGACGCTGCGCGGCCGCAACGTGGAGCCGGTCAGCGTGAGCCGCTTCAGCATCACCGGCAGGAAATCGACCTCGGCTATCGAGCCGTTGAGAAAGGCGATCGAGACGATCCACCCGTCGCGTGCGGCGCAGGCGATGTTGCGCTCGATGTAGTCGCCGCCGACCATGTCGAGAATGACGTTGACCCCGCGGCGCCCGGTTTCGGCCTTGACGCGGTCGACGAAGTCCTCCTCGAGGTAGTTGATCGCAAAATCCGCGCCGAGCCGCTCGCATGCGGCACACTTCTCCGCCGAACCCGCGGTCGCGAACACCGTTGCCCCGAATGCCTTTGCCAGCATGATCGCGGTGGTCCCGATACCGCTCGAGCCCCCGTGCACCAGGAAGGCATCGCCCTGCTTCAGCCCGGCACGCTGGAACACGTTGCTCCATACCGTGAAGAACGTTTCCGGCAGCCCTGCGGCCTCGACCATGCTGAGGCCGTGAGGCACCGGCAGGGCGTTTGCCTCCGCGGCGATGCAGTATTCCGCGTAGCCGCCGCCCGGGACCAGGGCGCAGACCTCGTCGCCTTCGCTGTAACGACTGGTCCCCGGCCCCTTCGCGGCGACCGTCCCGGCGACTTCGAGCCCCGGTGTCGTCGGCGCGCCCTTCGGCGGCGGGTACAGCCCCTGCCGCTGCAGCACGTCCGGCCGGTTGATGCCGGCGGCGGCCACCTTGATCAGGATCTCGCCCTCCCCCGGCGTCGGCACCGGCAGCCGTGCCGGCCGCAGCACCTCCGGGTCGCCCGGGGCGGAGATCTCGATTGCCAGCATGTGATCTGGAACGGGGGGTGTGGACATTGCGGACCTGCTCCTCTGATTGGGGTTGATGATCTAACGGGGCTGGCCCAGACTGACAACCGTCTCAAGCCTGTCACGGAAATCGGATGAACAGGATGGAGCGATGGCAGAGGACGAGGATCGACCGCGCCCCACGGTGCCGCAGATCGGCGAGGACCTGTCGGAGCTTTCGGTAGCGGAGCTCGAATCGCGAATCACCCTGCTCGAATCGGAGATTTCGCGCATCCGGCGCGAGATCGAGGAAAAGCGGCGTGTCCGGTCGCAGGCCGAAACCGTCTTCAAGACCTGAATCGATGACCGATCATGCGCGTGCAAGTATCTGATCGTGCTGATCGTTCGGATATGCTCCGCAGCCCCGCCGCAACCGCCGACCGCCAATATCCACAATTTGGAAACCGATTAACTTTTCGTTAGGACATTTTTCGGTATTTTAACCATGCGTAATCCAGTCATCTGGATTCTCCGAGTGGCTCCTGTCCACTCTGTTTGACGCCTCCCTGTTAAACCTTAGAGCCGCGCCCCCGCGGCTCTTTTTTTCAAGGCCGGTTGAATCCGCAGGCGCGGCGGCAGGCAAGGCAGGGTCCGACCTGAACCCCAGATGTCAAAACCCGGCCCTGGGCCAGGGCCGGGTTGTGATTACCAACGCAGGGTCCGGTTCAGGACCGGCAAGAAGGGGTTTGGCGGTTCTACCTGCAGGTTCTGACGGTGCGCTTGACCAGGTGGCCGTTCTTCCACCGCTTCACCACCTTCACGCGGCAGCCATGCACATGGCGGCGGTGCAGGCGATGATGCCGGTGAAAGTGCCGATGGCCGTAGTACGGCGTGCCGACCGAGAAGTGGAATCCCGGGACATAGATGCCGGCGTGGACCCCGTGAGCCGATGCGCTGGTCGGAGTGAGTGCCGCAAATCCGATAGCCGCAGCCGCCGCGACACCGAGTGCTGTCTTCTTCAACATGTCTTCCTCCATTCCTTCGAAGCACTGTTCGCCACGGGGCGTCTTTCGACGCTGATGTGATGACGCCTTCGCGGCAGTGATGGGAACGGTTCTACATGCGCGAGCTTGAACACCCCCTGATCAGGACGTTCATCTGGGGTTCATCAATGAAGGTCGCCCGACCCGACCCGCGGTCGCGGCCTTGACCGCACTCGCCGAAACACGCAAATAGCGAGGCAGGCGAGTGACGCGGGGACCCGCTCGAAGGAGGCATGGATGGAGAAGTTCGACGTTCTGACAGGCGTTGCCGCGCCCCTGCCGATGATCAATGTCGATACCGACCGGATCATACCCAAGCAGTTTCTGAAGACGATCAAGCGCACCGGCCTCGGCAAGGCCCTGTTCCACGAGTTGCGGTACGACGAGGACGGACGCGAGGTATCGGACTTCGTGCTGAACCAGCCGGCCTATCGCAATGCCGCCATCCTGATCGGCGGCGAGAATTTCGGCTGCGGGTCGAGCCGCGAACATGCGGCGTGGGCACTGCTCGACTTCGGCATCCGCTGCGTCATCGCCCCGTCGTTCGCCGACATCTTCTTCAACAACTGTTTCAAGAACGGCATCCTGCCGATCGTGTTGCCGCAGGACGACGTCGACAGCCTGATGGAGGCGGCATCTCGGGGCGCAAACGCAACGGTGACGATCGATCTTCCGAATCAGACGATCACCACTCCTGACGGCGACAAGATTGCGTTCGAGATCGACGAGTTCCGGAAGCACTGCCTTCTCAACGGGCTCGACGATATCGGGCTGACCCTGCAGCAGGCGGACGCAATTGCCGGCTACGAGGCGCGGCGCCGCGAGTCGCACCCCTGGCTCTAGGCATTTCCAAGGTCAGGGCGACGCGGCTGTGGGTGCCGCTGCCATACTGCACGCTGGTGCGAGGATACTGACGGCACGGATGCCGGACGCCATCAGCGGGCGGGCGAACCTTCCAGGTTGCGGTCGACTCCCGCCGGCGCCGATGTCTTCTTCACGGCGGCGGCAGGCCGTTCCGACCGTTTCTCCCCGGCTTCCGGCTCCGCATCGATCCGCGCGGTCGTCGCGCCGCTGATCACGGTCTTGCCGTCGCGGATCACTTCCACCCGTCCCGAATATTCGCCACCTTCCCAGCCGCTGTCCGGGCGGCGTTTGCCGGCAAACGCGACGTAATGCGCCTTGGCCCGGTCCAGCGGTTCGTTGACGTGGCTGACCAGTTCGCCGCCGGGCCCGTCGACGACGATCCGGATCCGGTCACCTTCCTGGAGGTTCACGAACCGCCCGTAGACCACCAGCGCCTCGGCCTCGGGGCCCGGCACGAAATCCGCGAAGCGGGCAACCTCGACGTCCTCGGTCGAGACCGGGCCGGGTGAGAAGCCGATCTCGATCAGCTCACCGGAACGATAGACGAGTGCCGCCCGCGCCGCCTCGTCCCACATCGATCCTTCGTCGGTCAGCTTGCAGGATCCGTCCAGCCACTTGCCGGTGAACGGGTCGATCACCTCGTCGTGCAGCCGGACGGTCATGTGCAGGTGCGGGAACTGGGCGAGCCCGGAATACCCGACCTGGCCGAGCCGGTCACCGCGCCGGACGGTCTGGCCCGGCTCGACGGCAATGCTGCCTTCGCGCATGTGGCAGTATTGGGTCTGCCACCCGTCCGCGTGCTCGATCAGGACGCCGTTGCCGCATTCGCGATGTTCGACGGAACTGCGATTCTCCTCGCTTACCAGCCGGTCGGGCATGCCGTCGCGGACCGCCTTCACCGTCCCTTCCGCCGCTGCCAGCACGTCGACCCCGCGTTCGACCTCTGCCGTTGAGCGCAGCCGGATATCGGTGCCGGTATGGCCGTCGTTGGTTGCCTGATTGCAGGCGTAGTCGAGCGCCGCCGGCGAAGGATCGACATCGACATACTTCTGAACGAAGCAGGTCTTGCCGACGTCACAGTCTACCGGAAGCGACAGCAGAAGCGGCGGCTCGTCGGCGGCCACGGCGGCGCCGCAGGTGCCGATCACGGCTGCGGCCGCCAGCAGGCTTCTCATCATCGCCTTGATCGCTTTCACTTGCCTTCAGGCCCGTCAGCGGCTAGGCAGGCATGCGAATTGCGGCGCCTGTCCTGACGCGCCGATCTTATTGGACCATGGGGGAAAGTCCAAACTGTGGCAACATACGACCTGCTTCTTCTTCCCGGTGACGGCATCGGCCCGGAAGTCATGGCCGAGGTCGAACGCGTCATCGCCTGGTTCAACGGCCGCGGCAACGACACGGGCGCGACCTTCGAAACCGAGACCGCCCTGTGCGGCGGCGCATCGATCGACGCGCACGGCGTCCCGATCCTCGACGAGACGGTAGACAAGGCCCACAAGGCCCACGCCGTCCTGCTCGGGGCGGTCGGCGGCCCCAAGTGGGACGACCTGCCGTTCGAGCAGAAGCCGGAGCGGGGCCTGCTTCGTCTGCGGCGCGAACTCGAGCTGTTCGCCAACCTGCGCCCTGCAATCTGCTACCCGGCGCTCGCCGATGCCTCGTCGCTCAAGCGCGAGCTGATCCAGGGTCTCGACATCCTGATCGTCCGCGAGCTCACCGGCGGCGTCTATTTCGGCGAACCACGCGGCATAACCGACATTGGCAACGGTGAGCGGCGCGGCATCAACACCCAGGTCTATACCACCTCCGAGATCCGCCGTGTCGCCCGCGTGGCCTTCGATCTCGCTGCACGACGACGTTTGAAGCTGACGTCGGTCGAGAAGGCCAACGTCATGGAATCAGGCGTCCTGTGGCGGCAGGAAGTGCAGTGGGTATACGACCACGAATATGCGGATTCCGGCATCGAACTCAGCCACATGTACGCCGACAACTGCGCCATGCAGCTGGTCCGCAATCCGAAGCAGTTCGACGTCATCGTCACCGACAACCTGTTCGGCGACATTCTCTCCGATGCCGCCGCGATGCTTACCGGGTCGCTCGGCATGCTCCCCTCGGCTTCGCTCGGCGCCGCCGACCAGACCGGCCGCCGGAAGGCCCTGTACGAACCGGTCCACGGTTCGGCCCCCGATATCGCCGGCCGCGGCTTGGCGAACCCGCTGGCGATGATCGCGAGCCTCGCCATGGCGTTCCGGTATTCGCTCGACATGGATCGCCAGGCCAGTCTGCTTGAACAGGCCATCGCCAGCGCCCTCGAGAAGGGTTTCCGGACCCGCGATATCCTCCAGGAGGGGACGCGGGAGGGCAGCACCGAGCAGATGGGCAGGGCGGTCATCGACGAACTCGACACCCTTGCCGACCGCTAGCCTCACGAACCGGACCTGACGCCGACCCGCTCCACTTGCGGACGTCGCGAACACGAGACCGGGCCGGTGCGGGAAACGACAAGCTCGACCGGCTGATGTCGCGCTTTGCGACCCTTCGCACCCCCACCCCGGCTGGATCCGCGCCCGCGGGTGGCGTCAGCGGTCATAACGGGCTACTCAGGATCCATGGGCAAGAGGAAGGCACCGTACGGCGCATGGCCGTCACCGGTGAGTGCCGCGGTGGCGGCCGCTCAGGCGCTCCGCTTCGGTCTCGTACAGAGTGATGGCGAACGACTCTGCTGGTCGGAGCAACGGCCGGCGGAAGACGGCCGCACGACGATCATGTCACTCGGTCCGGATGGTCGGATGACCGAACGGCTCCCTCCGCCTGTCTCGACCCGCTCGCGGGTACACGAGTATGGCGGCGGCGAGTTCCTGGCCACCGGTGGCAACCTGTTCTTTGTCAACGACGCGGACCAGGACATCTACCGGATTTCCGGCGACGGTCCGGCCCGGGTAACGGATGCTCCTGAAGTCCGGTTCGCCGACATGACGTTTGATCCGGTGCGGAACCGGCTTGTCTGCGTGGCCGAACGCCATTCGCCCGACAGCCCCGGCCTGCCGCAGAACTTCCTCGTCGCGGTGGTCCTGGACGGACCGGAAGCAGGCACGATCACGCACCTTGTCGAAGGCCGTGACTTCTACGCCTCTCCGCGGGTGAGCCCGGATGGCCGGACGCTCGTCTGGCTGGAATGGGACCTCCCCGGCATGCCGTGGGAATGCGCTGCACTGATGTCTGCCACCTTCGATGCCGCGGGCGGCCTTGCTGACCGATGCCCGATTGCGGGCGGCGCGGGCAACGCCGCATTCCAGCCCACGTGGTCATCCAACGCGGACCTCGTGTTCGTGTGGGAAGACGGGCCCTGGAGCAGCCTCTACCGCTGGGACGGGTACAAGGTGCAGCGGTTGACGGATGGAGAGGCGGAGTTCATGCGGCCGCTGTGGGGACTGGGCACGGGATCGTTCGCCGTGCTGCCCGACGGACGCGTCGCCACCGCAGGGTTCAGTGAGGGCAGGCTCCGGTTGCTCGTCGTCGATCGCGACGGCGGCATCGAGGACGTACCGGTTCCGTTGGTATCTCTGGGAAACCTGTGTCCGTGGCGGGACGGGGTAGCAGGGATCGGCGCCAGCGACACGACCTTGCCGGGCGTGGTGCATGTCTCGCTGGCTCCCGGACGCACCGGGGAAACGCAAACGGTGCGCACGGGCGGCGATATCGGACTGGCGCAGGGAGACATCTCGGTTGCCGAACACCTGACGCTTGCGACCGGCAACGGTCCCGTGCACGCACTTTACTATCCGCCGGCCAGTGCCCGCTACGAGGGTCCGGCAGACGAACGGCCGCCGGTTATCGTGTCTGCTCACGGTGGTCCGACCGGAATGGCCGATCGCGGTCTCAAGCCGAAGATTCAGTACTGGACCAGCCGCGGTTTTGGCTATCTCGATGTCGATTACCGTGGCAGCACCGGTTACGGGCGCGCCTACCGCGAAGCCCTCAACGGCCGATGGGGCATCGCCGACGTGGAGGACGTGGTCGCCGCTGCCGGCGAACTTGTTGCGCAAGACCTCGCCGATGGCAAACGGCTGGTCATATCCGGCGGCAGTGCCGGCGGGTTCACCGTGCTGTCGGCACTCGCCTTCCACGACATCTTTGCCGCCGGCGCCTCGTACTACGGCGTCGCCGATCTTGAGAGGTTGCTTGCGCACACCCACAAGTTCGAGTCGGGCTACCTCTACGCCCTTACCGGTACCCGTCCCGGTGCCACCCACAGGGTGTTCCGTGAGCGCTCCCCGGTGCATCACGCCGGACGCATCGACCGGCCTGTCATCTTCTTTCAGGGTCTCGAGGATCGGGTGGTGCCGCCGGAACAGTCGCGTCGCATGGCCGAGACGCTGAGACAGCGCGGTGTGCCGGTCGTCTATCTGGAGTTTCCCGGCGAGGCGCATGGGTTCCGGCGGGCCGAAACGGTCATCACCGCACTCGAGGCCGAGTACGCCTTCTATTCCCGGGTGCTTGGGATCACGCCGCCCGAACCCGGCCCCGTCCTCGAGATCGCCAATGAGGAGGCTCTTCCGTGAACTTCGCCAGCGACAACGTCTATGGTGCACCGGACGAGATACTGCACGCTCTGGTCCGCGCAAACGGCGGGCCGGCCGCACCATATGGTGACGATGCGTACAGCGCCCGCCTCAAGTCACGGTTCGCGGACGTGTTCGAACATGACGTCGAGGTATTTCCGGTAGCGACCGGAACCGCAGCGAATGCGCTGTCGATCAGCCTGCTCGCGCCGCCATATCGCTCGGTGCTCGCCCATCGCGTGGCTCACGTCCATACCAACGAATGCGGCGCGTCCGAGTTCTACACCGGCGGTGCCAGGGTCGTCGGCCTTCCCGGCCCTGCCGGCAAGCTCGAAGCATCTGCCCTCGAAGCCACTCTGGACAGGATGCTCGATGGCGACGAGCATCACATGCAACCCGCCGCCGTCAGTCTGACTCAGGCCACCGAGTTCGGCACCGTGTACGATCCTGGTGAGATCGCGCGGTTGGCCGAAGTTGCGCACGCGCGCGGCCTCGCCGTCCACATGGACGGCGCCCGGTTTGCCAATGCTCTGGTGGCGCTCGGCTGCACGCCCGCCGACATGACATGGCGTGCGGGGATAGACGTGCTGTCGTTCGGGGCAACCAAGAATGGAACGATCGGCGCCGAGGCCGTGGTACTCTTCGACCGCGACAAGGCAGAGGAACTCAGGTTCCGCCGCAAGCGTGCCGGACACACCGCATCCAAGACCCGGTTCATGGCGGCGCAACTCGAAGCCTACCTCGAAGACGACCTGTGGCTGAGATGCGCGCGCCACGCCAACACTCTGGCAGCCCGACTTGCGGAAGGCCTGTGCCGCATCGATGGTGTGCGTCTCGCGGTTCCAGCCGCCACCAACCAGATCTTTCCCGTTCTGCCGATAGCCGTGCACGAGCGGCTTCGGGCGGCCAGCGCCCATTACCATGTGTGGCGTTCGGACGTGGATCCTGACCTTGGGATCGATCCCGGCCGCGAGGTGCTGGTCCGCCTCATCGCGTCGTTCGAAGCGACGGAAGAGCAGGTCGACGCCTTCGTGGCAGCAGCAGCAGGCGAAGGTCGCGCGTCACCAAGGACTGCACGGACAGGCTGACATGAAAGAAGGGCGCCCCGCCGGGGCGCCCCTACAGTTCCGGCTCGCGTTTGACTTACGCGGCCTTCTGGTCGATCTGCTTCCGATCGCTGCCGCCGGCCACGCTGATCGCGATGGTCCGTGGCTTCATCTTCTCGGGCAGCTCACGCTTCAGATTGACGTGGAGCAACCCGTTCTCGAGCGTGGCCCCGGTGACCTCGACGAACTCGGCCAGCTGGAAGCGCCGCTCGAAGCTGCGCGCAGCGATGCCCTGGTGCAGGAACTCGCCGACGGTGTTCTCCGTCTTCTCCTTGCGGTTGCCGGAGATCGTCAGCGCATTCTCCTTCACCTCGATCGTCAGGTCATCCTCGCTGAAGCCGGCGACCGCCATCGTGATGCGGTACTCGTCTTCACCCAGCCGCTCGATGTTGTAGGGCGGATAGCTGGGCGCGTTCGCCTCCAGACGCCCGATGGTGTCAAGGATCGAAGCGAGGCGATCGAAGCCGATCGTGGTCCTGTAAAGGGGGGTCAGGTCGAACATGACATATCCTCCTTTGAAGCGACATGTTTCCTCGAACCCGCTTGCTCCAGCCGGGTTCTGTTCAGTTCCGGATGCGGACCCGCACTCGGCGTCCGCATGTATAATATGGGAAGAGTATCCTTTGATTTCAAGGGCTTCGGCCGATCTGACCGTCGCCTCAGGAGTTAGGTCGGCTTGCGCGTGCGTTCAACCAGAAGCAACCCGCCGACGGCTATGAGGCCGGCCCCTGCCAGAGTCGAAAGGCCGGGGATCTCGTCGAACACGACAAGACCGATCACCGCGGCACCGATCAGCTCGAGATAGACGAGCGGTGCCAGTATGGATGCCTCTGCGAACCGGAAGGCACTGATCGAGAGGATGTGACTGACGGCTGACAGCAGGCCGAGCGCAACAAAGAACTTGAGGTCCGCCGCTGCCGGCACCGACCACGAGACGATCGCTTGCGGGGTCAGGAGCAGCATCCCTACGATACATTGAAACGCCAGCGTCTTTACCGGATCGCTCGACTGCGACGCCTGCCGTGTCGTGATCAGGTAGAACGCGAACAGGATGCCCGATCCGAGCGCCAGCAGCAGCCCAGGATCGGTCGAGCTGCCCGGCCGCAGGATCACGAGTGACCCCGCGAATCCGAGCACCAGGCTCGCCGATTTGCGGACCGTCATCCGTTCCTTCAGCAGCACTACGGAGAGAACGACGGCTGCGATCGGTCCGATGAAGAATACGCTTGTCGCCGTCGCCAGCGGAACCCGGGCAATGGCGAGGAAATACAGCGTCATCGCCGAGACGAGAAAGATGGTGCGCAGGGTGTGCGGTAATCGCCGCTCCGTCGGGAATACATGCCGTCCATGCACCACGATCGCGAACGGAAGCACGATCATGCTGGCGACGGCATACCGGGCCCAACTGATGAACAACGGCGAGTGGGTGACGCTCAGGAATTTTGCCAGTCCGTCCACCAGTGGGATCGAAAGCATGGCAAGCACCATCAGGATGATGCCTTGCGTCTGGCGTGTTGCAGCGGCCGGAGCCGTAGAGACCATCTTGGTTACCTGCGCGCGTGGTGTGTGAACGAATCATCCCGACCTCCTGGGCGGAGGGACAGGCGCGGGAGCCGCCTCAAGACATATGCCTTGTCAGACTGCTTGCAGCATGGCCCGCACGGGCTTACGTGATGGACAGCGGGTAATCCCGATCCGACGATCGTACAAGCTGATACTTGCATGGCCTCCAACCGAATGCGGGGAACACGGCACACGGCGGCGCGCGTAAGCGACGCGCCTGTTGCCGGAAGCGAGCCGTCGCTGCTGGCGATCGAGGGCAATCGGCCGCCCCGCGGCCTGCGCGCGAACTGGCTGACCGCGGGCGATGGAACGCGACTGCGGTACGCCGTTTGCGCTCCGAGCGGAACCGGAATGGGTACCGTCTGCCTTCTTCAGGGACGCGGCGAGTACATCGAAAAGTATTTCGAGGTCATAGCCGACCTCAGCGCGCGCGGGTTCACGGTCGCGACGCTTGATTGGCGCGGTCAGGGGCGATCGGATCGGCTGCTTTCGGGGCGCCGCAGTCACATCAACCACTTTGCCGAATACGACGACGATCTGAATGCGTTCATGCATTCCGTCTTGTTGCCCGATTGCCCGCCGCCGCATTTTGCCCTCGCCCATTCCACGGGAGCCAATGTCGTCCTGCGATCGCTCGCGCGCCAGCGAGTGTTCACCCGGGTAGTGGCGGTGTCGCCGCTCGTCGCAATACGCGCGCTTGCCGTGCCCCAGTGGGCGATCAAGGTCTTTGCCGATCTGCTTTGCATCGCCGGGTTGTCGACATGGACGATACCGGGTGGCGCGCGGCGCGCCGGCGAGCAGCGCACCTTCGAAAACAATCGAGTGACCACGGATCCGGTACGGTTTGCCCGCAACGTTGCGATCCTCGAGGCTGATCCGTCGCTCGGCACCGGAGCACCGACGATCGGCTGGCTCGCTGCGGCATGCCAGGCGATGACCGAGCTGCAGCAGATGGACTTTCCCGAATCCATGAAGGTTCCGGTGCTGTTTGTCTCGGCCAGTGGGGATCGCGTCGTATCGAACGAGGCAATCACCCGTCTTGCCGAGCGCATGCGCAGCGCCTCGCGCGTCGTCATCCGCGGGGCGCGCCATGAGATCATGATGGAGCGCGATGATCTTCGCGAGCAGTTCTGGGCTGCCTTCGACGCCTTCATCGGCACCTGGCGACCGTCCGGGGAGAGTCAACCCGAGAGGATGGCGACAGCCGCTTCGTGAAGCGCGCTCGTAGCCGCGGCAACGATATTGCCCCCTTCTGCCGCAGGACCGCCGTCCCAGGTGGTAACGATCCCCCCGGCCTGTTCGACTATGGGGATAAGGGCGACGATGTCGTAGGGATCCATTCCCGGATCCACCACGAGATCGCACAGGCCCGCCGCCAGCAGGCAGTAGAAATAGGCATCGCCGCCGTAGCGCGTATGGCAGACACGATCTGCGAGCGCGGCAAATCGCTCCTGTTGTGGTCCCGGCTCGAAATTGATCGGGTCGGTGGTCGCCATCAGGGCCGTTTCAAGGCTGGCCGTCTTGCGTGTCTCCAGTTGGCGGCTGCCGTTCCGGTTCACGATGAACGCGCCTGCCGGCGATCCAACGAACCGCTCGCCCACGAACGGCTGGTTCATGACGCCGAGCAGCGGCCGCTCTCCGTCCGCAAGCCCGACCAGCGTGGCCCAGACCGGCACGCCGTAGATGAACGCCTTGGTTCCGTCGATCGGGTCGAGATACCAGGTGAGCGGAGACGTGCCATCATGTACCGGCAGCTCTTCCCCCCGCACGGTATGGCCGGGGTAATGCTCCGCAATCAGCGCCCGCATTGCCACCTCGGCGGCGCGGTCCGCTTCCGTGACCGGGTCGAAGCCCCGCTTCTTGCGCTTGTTGTTTACCGCGATCCCCTGGCGGAACAACGGCAGGATCGCCTCGCCCGCTGCATCGGCAAGCCGGCAGGCGAAGGTGAGAAGTTCCTCGGTGTCCACATCTGCCATCGCTCGTGATCCTGTTGACGCCGGGGTTCCGGCTCGCTGACCGACCTCAGATCAACGTCATTGCCGCCGCTGCTGCGACGCCGTCAGCCCATCGGTTGAGAAAAATTGCTCAATAACTATATGCGCCGCAACAAAGCGAATTCCCAAAGGGGATTCCTGTCTGATTCCAGCCGGCGGCACGCAAATTTTCTGTCCCTGTGGCCGACTTGCAACGATAAACGGTTTCAATAGGTTACAAGGCGCGTTCGGTATATCGAACAGTCCGTCAAATTGTCGCAGGTAGCCCACGGGGGTTGAAATGCGTTCGTTGCAACGCAATATGTCACTCGCGTGAGTGAGGATTCCCATCCTCCTTTCGTAGCCCTTCCTGGGCGTTTCCTCCCTAAACTTGGGCCGTTCGACGCGTTCGAACGGCCCCTTTTTTTGCGCCATGACCCGACTGCTATTCGGCTGCGCAGCGCGTGGGCTGTATGAGGTCGGGCAACGCCGCTATGAGTTCGGCTGCGACGGTTGTCAGGTCGTCCCTCAGCCGATCGAAGCCCGCATGCCGTTCGAGCGTCTCCTCGTCCAGGTACAATGCGCGGCTGATTTCCAGCTGCAGCGCATGCGACGACTCCGCCGGACGGCCGTAGCTCTGGGTTATGAAACCGCCGGCATAGGGCTTGTTGCGCATTACCGTATAGCCCAGCCGTTGCAGCAACCGCTCGAAGAAGTCCACGATCTGGCCGGCGCATGAGGCGCCATAGCGGTCACCGAGCACGAAATCGGGACGGGCAACGGATTCCGTGGAGCCGGGCCCGGCGATGATCGACGGCATCGAGTGGCAGTCGATGAGGAGCGCCGTGCCAAACTGCTGCCGCACCGCGGAGAAGATGTTTGCAAGCGTCCGGTGATAGGGCACGTGCAGGGAGAGGATCCGCGTCTCCGCCTCGGCGAACGTCAGCGGTTCGTGATAGATCTCCTCGGCTTCCGACACCACCCGCGCGATGGTGCCGAGACCTCCGGCGACGCGCGCCGACCCCGTGTTGACGTAGTCCGGGAGCGGATCGGCGAACATCAGCGGGTCGAGTTCGTACGGCTCGCGGTTCACGTCCAGGTAGGCTCGCGGGAAGTTGGCGCGCACGAGCGGGAGCCCGAGGTCGACGACCTGCTCCACCAGCTCGTCGACATAGCAGTCTTCGGAGCGCCTGAGGCTGAGTGGATCGAGCTTGGTGCGCCGCAGGAACTCCGGAGGATAGATGCGACCGCTGTGCGGCGAGTTGTACACGATCGGGGCGCTGAGGTGTTTCGGCTCAAGCACCTCGAATGGCGGATCGAAGAGCTGAACAGGATGGCTGGGGCCTTCCTGCCTTCCGCGTTCCATCTTGTACTCATCCTCCTTGGCGCGCGTGGGGGTGGCGCCCATACGGCAAAACATGCCAACATACAGGGTCCAAGTCCACTTGCTTTGCCATCGGGGCTGAAGTAGCTGCACTGACGGCAGGCAAGGCTTTCATCAGGTATTTACCGCACATCGCTAGCTTGCCGCACGGGACGTTTGGATTTCGCTGGGTGGGGACGAACGGAACAAGCAATGGCGAAGATTCTGCTTGCCGAGGACGATGAGGACCTCAGGCGCTTCCTGGTGCGCGCACTCGAGAAGGCCGGGCACGAGGTCACGTCGTTCGGTGAAGGCTTGAGCGCCTATGAACAGCTCAAGCAGGAGTGTTTCGAGCTTCTGCTGACGGACATCGTCATGCCGGAGATGGACGGTATCGAACTCGCCCGCCGCGCGGCGGAGCTCGATCCGTCACTGAGGATAATGTTCATCACCGGTTTTGCCGCCGTTGCGCTCAATCCCGACAACAACGCCCCGAAGGAAGCCAAGATCCTGTCGAAACCGTTTCATCTGCGCGACCTGGTCGACGAGGTGGAGCGGATGATGGCGGCCTGAGCCGGCAGAACCCGGGGGGCGCGGCGCATCGAACCTTGCGCCGCCACCGGCGAGCCGATATATGCAGCATTGGCAGAAGGTCCCGCCAATATGCCGCAGGATGGGCGTGTAGCTCAGCGGGAGAGCACTACGTTGACATCGTAGGGGTCGCTGGTTCGATCCCAGCCACGCCCACCACTCCCTCGATATGCCGCGACGCGGCTTGATCCACGAGGCAGAATCCGAAGGGCCCGGCCGCATCGCGCAACCGGGCCCCGCAGTCTGAGCCTGAAACGCGCTCGGGCGTTATTCGGCCTTGGCCGCTTCGCGCGCGGCGTCGAGCCACGCATTCACGGTCTCCTGGTTGGCCTCGATCCATTCCGCGGCGTGCCGGCGGATGTCCTCGGCGCTGTCCTCGCCGTCATTCATCTTGGCGTTCTGGGCGAAGATGTCCTCGATCGGGATCGAGGCCTCTTCCAGCAGCGCGCGGACGGCGGGGTTCTCGTTCAGGAACTCGGTATTGGCGACCGGGCGGATGTCGTTGGCCGGCCAGCCCATCTTGCAGGGATCGTTGACGCAGCCGGCAACCCCTTCGAGCGTGGTGGCATCCTCGAGATCCTTCTGGTCTTCCGGAAGATCGGGGTGGTCCACTTCGATCCACACCACGTCCTCACCCGGCGTCAGCACGCCGACCGTCCAGTTCGGCGTCCACGTGTAGAAGAAGATCGGCTCGCCGCTCCTGTACTTCGCCAGCGCATCGGCCATCGCGGCGGAATAGCCGGCCTTGATCGGCTCGATGTGATCGCGCAGCTCGTACGCGTCGAGATGGTGCTCGATCACCACCTCGCATCCCCAGCCCGGCGGACAGGCGACCATCTCCGCCTTGCCGTCGTTGTTCGAGTCGAACAGCTTCTTGATCTCGTCCCGCTTGAAGTCCTCGAGGCTCGTGATGTTGTGCTCCTCGGCCGTCTTCTTGTCGATCAGGTAGCCCTGCAGCGCGCCGCCCTTGGCGACATAGCCCACCAGTTCGGCGCCCTGGTCGATGGCGTCCTGATAGGTGTTGTGCAGCGGGAACCAGCCGTTCACCCAGAGGTCGAGATCGCCCTGGCCCACCGACTGGTAGAACGGCGGATTGTCGAGGGTGGTCGGACCTTCTACCGAATAGCCCAGCTTCTCGAGCAGCTGCTTGTAGATCTCGGCGTGGAACCAGCCGGTATCCCACGTAGCGCGCGCCATCCGCACGGTCTTGCCTTCGCCCGGCATGTCCTGAGCGAAGGACGGAGCGATCGTCGCGGCCAGGAACACGGCCGCGACCGCGCCCGCGACAGCCGTTCCGATAACGGGGATTCGTTTCATGGATCCGTCTCCTCTTTAGTCAGCGTGAACAGTCTCTGGCACCGTTTTCCGGTGCCTTTCGCGCGTCTGCCGGCACGCTCGGGCGCCGCCGGCGGGCGCGGCGAATGCACGTGGCGGGAGCTCATGCCCCTGCCGTCGAATCGGCCGGCCGCAGTCGCAGGAACCCGCGCAGTGTCTGCCACAGCGAGCGATGCTGCTGCGGCCCCTCGCCGCCCAGCGCCTGGGTGATCCGATCGAGGATGATCGCCAGCAGGACGATGCCGATGCCGCCTTCAGTGGCGGCGCCGACATCCAGCCGGCCGAGACCGGTGAACACCGTAAGCCCGAGCCCGCCGGCACCGATCAGCGCGGCGATGACCACCATCGACAACGCCAGCATGAGGGTCTGGTTGAGCCCGGCCATGATGGTCCGCATCGCCAGCGGAATCTGGATCTCCCACAGCACCTGCCGGGGGGTCGAGCCGAACGCATACCCTGCCTCCACCAGCTCCTTCTGGACCTGGCGGATACCCAGGTTCGTCAGCCGGATCAGCGGCGGCAGGGCGAAGATCGTCGTGGCGATGACGCCCGGCACGATGCCGACGCCGAACAGCATCACGATCGGCACGAGATAGACGAACGGCGGGATGGTCTGCATCACGTCGAGGATCGGCCGCAGGAAGGCGGCGACGCGATCGCTTCTTGCCGCGGCGATGCCGAGCGGAACGCCGACGATGGCGCAGAAGACCACCGCGGTCACAACCATGGCGAGGGTCGTCATGGTTTCCGGCCAGACATTGATCAGGTCGAGGAACACCAGGGACACGAGGGTGAACAGCGCCACGCCCCGCCCGGCCGTACGCCACGCGAGCAGCGTGAATGCCGCCACGACGACCAACATCGGCAGCCAGTTGAGGAAGGCGTCGAGGTTGCGCAGCACCTCGTTGACCGGCCACTGGATGGCGCGGAAGGCCGGTCGGAAGTTCGGCACCAGCCAGTCCTTGATGGCGAACTCCACCCAGTCGTCGAGCGGGATCCGAAGCGTATCGGACGGTTGCCACATCAGCCTGCTCCTCTACGCGGTGGGCGCCGATACGCGGCGCGTTGCCGAGCCGTTTTCGGCTGACGTCGCCGGCGCCGCCGGGCCCGATGCGGCGGTGTCGTTCGCCTCGTCTCCGCCGTTGCCGGCCAGCGCCGCGAACACGTCGCCCGGCTCCACCACGCCCTGGAGCTCGCCGCTTTCCGAAACGACGGCGACCGGCCAACCCCGCACGCAGGCGGCGTAGACCTCGTTCAGGTACGCATCGCGCGGGGTTGACGGGTAGTCGCTCACCACCTGCGCCGCGAGGTCGCCGTCGCCTCGGCCGGCCTTCTCCAGGTCGTCGGCAAACACGAGGCCGAGTATCCGCCCGCCCTCGATGACGTGCAGGGCGCTGCGTCCGAGCTCGCGCATTCGCTCCAGTGCCGCCCGTGGCGTGGTGGCGGCATCGAGCGGATGGGCGTCCTTCATCACCGTGCGTGCGGTGAACACCCGGCCGCGGTCCACGTCCTGGGTGAATGCGGCGACGTAGTCGTCGGCCGGCGAGGCCACGATCTCCTGCGGCGTGCCGACCTGCACGAACCGGCCTTCCTTCATGATGGCGATGTGATCGCCGAGGATCAGCGCCTCGTTGAGGTCGTGGGTGATGAAGATGATCGTCTTGTGCATCTGCCGCTGCAGGACGATCAGTTCGTCCTGCATGTCGCGGCGGATGAGCGGATCGAGCGCGCTGAACGGTTCGTCCATCAGCAGGATCTGGGGATCGACCGCGAGCGCACGGGCAAGCCCGACGCGCTGCTGCATTCCGCCCGAAAGCGCGTTGGGCGGACTGTCTGCCCACGCCGCCAGGCCCACCTGGTCGAGGGCCGCCAACGCCTTCTCGCGACGCTCGGCAGGCGCAACGCCGCGGATCTTCAATCCGTACTCGACGTTTTCCACCACCGTCTTGTGGGGGAACAGCGCGAAGTGCTGGAACACCATCGAGACGGTGTTCAGGCGCAGGCTACGCAACGCGGCGTCGCCCATCTGAACCACGTCCTCGCCGTCGATGAGCACCGTGCCGCGGGTGGGCTCAACCAGCCGGTTGAGCATCCGCACGAGGGTCGACTTCCCCGAACCCGAGAGACCCATGACGACGAAGATCTCGCCTTCCGCGACGGTGAAGCTCACGTCCTGCACACCTATGGTGTGGCCCGTCTCCTGGAGGATCTCGTCCTTGGATTTTCCGTCTTCGAGAAGGCGGATCGCCATCTCGGGCTCGGGTCCGAAGACCTTGTAGAGTCGCTGGACGTCAACCTTGGCAGCCATCGTGTCCGGTATCGCCCTCCCTCGCGTCGCAATTCCCCCCAGCCAGGCGGTCGAACGTGACCGTGCAGACATTCGAAACGAAACGCACCGGCCCCACGGCGCGTTCCCGGAAGGGAACAGCGGCTCCTGCAGATCGCCCGATTGGCTATGGTGGTGGCACACCTACCATCGTTGACCCTCGCGTCAAGGCACGGAACCGACCGATTTTGCTTGTAGTCCGGCCTGTTCACCATGCGGGAAGGCGCCGATCCCCGGCTCCGCGACGAGGCATGCAATTTGCACACGGTAACGTTCAGGTAATCGTACGAGGAGGATACCGGTGCAGGGACATGCACGATCAGGACCCGCAACGTCTCGCCACGAGCGGGCGTCACCGCCCCGCGTCAGGCTGGTCACGGGACGACGGGCCTGTCTCGCGGCAGAGCCGTTGTGGCGCGCGCTCTACGACAGCAACGCGCCTTCGGCTGCGTTTCTGTCGTGGCCGTGGATCGAGGAATCGATCGTCGCCTTGCCGACATCCGCGCAACCCTGCCTGGCCGTCGCCGGGGACGAGTACGGTCCGCGGTTCGTGCTCCCGCTGCGGCTCGATGGCGTCGCCGGGTTCACCATTGCAAGCCCGCTCACGACCCCCCTCGCCCAGTATTTCGACGGCATAGGCACGCCAGTACCCGGCGTACTCGATGCCATCGGCGATGCCCTCTCCCGCGAGACCTCGGCGACGGTGCTCAGGCTGAGCCACGTCCGTGAAGATGCGGGCATCGCCGGCTGGCTCGATGACATGCGGACGACGGTCACGCCGCGCGGCGGAGCCGTGGCTGCCGAACTGGCCGGCCTGCCATCGGTCGACGCCTATCTCGCCACTCTTTCCACGTCGATCCGCAAGCGCACCCGCCAGCGCCGCCGTCAGCTGGGCGAACTTGGCAAGGTGGCGTTTTCCGTGGTGCCCGGACACCAGGCGGAGGACACCACGTCGTTGCTGATACGCATGAAGTCCGACTGGCTCGGCAGCCGGGGACTTGTCAGCAGGGCCTTCGCCGATCGCAGGATGCTCGCGACCCTCGCGCGGGTCGTCGCGGCGGCCGAGAGCGGCAGTGTCGTTTCGGCGCTGACGCTCGATGACCGGGTGATCGCCGGCGAGATCGGGTTCGTGCAGGCAAGCCGCTATGTCGCCTACCTCGGTGCCTACGATCAGGCATTCGCCCGCCACGGAGTCGGGCGGCTGCAGATCTTCGAGACCATTTCGTGGTGCTTCGAGAACGGCATCCGCACCTACGACATGCTGGCGCCGGCCGATCCCTACAAGTGCGAACTGGCGCCCGGCGCCGACCCCGTCTCGGTGCACGACTGCGACCTCGCCTTCACGACCGCCGCCGATGTTTACATGCGGGTTGCCCGCGGCAGCATCACTGCTGCCCGACGCGTGCATGCCGCAATGCCGGTCGGGCTGCGCCGGGCCGGTCACGCGGTCATCGGCCGGCCGGGCGGCGCGATCGCCGGAGCCATCGGGATGGGCTCGTTGATGCTGCTTGGCAGCATGGAGTGACCCCCTCGATGACCCCGCACGCGACCTCGCCGGGCCTGCTGATGCCGGGTCACCGCTGGCGTAGCGTGTCCGCGCTGGCCGGGTCGTCGGGAAGGCCGTTACCGGAACAGGCGTCCCTGGTGAGGCGATCCCGTGATCAGCGTCACCATATGCGCCAGCGCGAGCACGACCAGCACCGCGCAAACGAAGAACAGCGGCGTCGTCGGTATCAGGGTGGGCTCGATGCTGCCCCGCCGCCTGTGCTCTACGACGGCAAGACCGATGATGCCCACCAGTCCCGCCGCCAGCGCGGCGATCGTCAGCATCATGTCGAGCGACATGACCGCGCTGTCCTGTTCGGCGATTGCGACACCATGACCGGTCGGCCACCTGTCCGTTGACAGGCTTTTGCGTGCTCCGTATGGTCCGCCGGATTTCGACTGCGGCCGGACCCGTCGTGTGCCGGCATCTGGGACTGTGATCCGATGAAGGTCAGAAACTCGATTCGAACGCTCGTGAAACGCCACCGCGACAATCGCGTGGTGCGTCGCCGCGGGCGCATCTACATCATCAACAAGACCAACCGGCGGTTCAAGGTCCGTCAGGGCTGACCGGCGAGGGCCTTCGGCCCGCCACGCCAGGACGTCGGTATCCGGACTGCTTTGACGCGCGGGGCGGAGCGTATTACTCTTTCCCGATGCGGCGACGTGACCGAGGCAGCCTGAACGCATTTGCTGTCGTTGCCGTTGCTACGGCGATGACGGCGTTGTGCGCGCCTGCCCTTGCCGACCTCACCGAGGAAAACCTGCGCCGGCCCGTCCCTTCTCCGGAGGAACTGGCACAGCAGCGTGAGTCCATTCTCGATTCACTGCTGCAGCAGTTGTCGACCGCCCGCGACGAAGAGACCGCAAAACGTCTCGAACATGCCATCTGGCAGCTCTGGATGCGGTCGGGAAGCCCGACCGTCGACGTGCTCATGCAACAGGCGATGAAGGCGGTCAACGGCGGTCGCACCGATGCCGCTCTCGGCATCCTCGATTCCGTCGTCGAACTCGCCCCCGACTATGCCGAGGGCTGGAACAGGAGGGCGACGGTTCTCTATCTGCGCCGCGAATTCGACGCTTCGCTGCGCGATATCGCCCGCACCCTCGAGCTGGAACCGCGTCACTTCGGTGCCCTGAGCGGCATGGGGCTGATCAAGCGGGCGACGGGCGACGACAAGGGTGCGCTTGCAGCCTTTCGTCAGGCGCTGAAGATCCATCCGTTCCTGCCGGCGGCGCGCGACGGCGTGCGGGCCCTGACCGAGAAGGTCGAGGGACACGACATCTAGCCTGCCCCGGACGCTTCGCCGTGGTCTCCGACGTAGGCGATGTGCAGGGTGTTGGTGGCCCCCGGCGTGCCGAACGGCAGGCCGGCGGAGATGATGATGCGCTGGCCTGCCTGCGCGAAACCCTCCTGGAAGGCGATCTTGCAGGCGCGGTTGATCATGTCGTCCATGTCGTGGGCGTCTTCCGTCAGGACGCAATGGAGGCCCCAGACGATTGCCAGTCTGCGCCCGGTCGCGGCGATCGGCGTCAGGGCGATGATCGGAAGTTGCGGCCGTTCCCGCGCCGCCCGCAGTCCCGTCGCCCCTGACGACGTGTAACAGACCATCGCCGACAGGTTCAGCGTTTCGGCCACGGTTCTTGCCGCCGCGCTGATGGCATCGGCGCTCGTCTGCTCGGGTTCGGTCCGCTGGGCATGGACGATCGCCGAGTAGAGCGGGTCCTGCTCGACCTCGCGGGCAATCTTGTCCATCATCAGGACGGCCTTGTCGGGGTACTCGCCCACCGCCGATTCGGCCGACAGCATGACCGCGTCGGCGCCTTCGAACACGGCGGTCGCAACGTCCGATACCTCGGCCCGCGTCGGGCTCGGAGAGTGGATCATCGATTCCAGCATCTGGGTTGCCACCACAACCGGCTTGCCGGCGCCCCTCGCCGCCCTGGTGATCTGCTTCTGGCGCCCCGGCACCTGTTCGATCGGCAGTTCGACGCCGAGGTCGCCGCGCGCGATCATGATCCCGTCGACGACTTCGAGGATGTCGTCCAGCCGATCGAGCGCGGCGGGCTTCTCGATCTTGGCCATCAGCGCGGCCCGGCCGCGCGCGTACTTGCGGGCTTCCGCGACATCTTCGGGCCGTTGCACGAACGACAGCGCCACCCAGTCGACGCCGAGGTTCACCGCATACTCGAGATCCGAGCTGTCCTTCGGCGTCATTGCGGTAAGCGGCAGGATGGTGTCCGGCAGGTTGACCCCCTTGCGGTCGGTCAGCCTGCCGCCGACCTCTACCCGGGTCCTGATCGTCTTCGCGTCACGATCAAGGACGGTGAGCCGCAGCTTGCCGTCGTCCAGCAACAGCGTGTGACCGGGTTCGACTGCCTCGAAGATCTCGCGGTGAGGCAGGTGGACGCTCCGGTTGTCGCCGTCTATCGGGTCCAGCAAGAGGTCGAAAGGCTGCCCCTCTTCGAGCATGGCGGCACCGCCTGCGATGGTGCCGATCCTGAGCTTCGGCCCTTGCAGGTCGACCAGGATGCCAACCGGCCGGCCACGCTCGGCCTCGACGGCGCGGATAGCGCCGTGAAGCTCCTTTAGCGCCGCCTGCTCGGTATGGCTCATGTTGATGCGGAAGACGTCGACCCCGCAGTCGAACAACCGCTCGATCATGCGCGGCGAAGAGCTGGCAGGTCCGAGCGTCGCGACGATCTTGACCCGCCTCAGCCGTCTCACTGCTGCTGTTCCTCGCTGCTCTTGGTACCCGACAGCGAAACGGTCCAGTCCGGCTCTTCTCCGGTGTCGACCTCGAAGAAGCCGGTTCGCTGATACCCCCGCTCCTCGCAACTGTTGATGCCGCGAATCGTGAACAGCTTGTCCCGGGTGCACATGACGGCCTTGCCGCCCCACGCGCCGCCGTGATCGTAGTCTACGGCATAGATGTAATAGTAGCGTGCGATCAGATCGCCCTTCAGCAGCGTCTCGCAGCTGTGCGGGCCGATGTTCCACCAGCCCTCGCTCGCCCAGCCCTTGGTGTCCTTGTACCCGAGCGCCACCCCGACACGGGCGTCGGTATTGTTGCAGAGCTTGAGATCCGCCCGGGCGGGCACCGTGCCGAGGGCAATGCACATTGCCGCGAGGCCCACCGCGAACACACGTCTGCTCATGCCGATTTCCAGTTCCCTACACGATGGTTGCGGCGTGAAAATACCATGCTGTTACCCATGTTCCAGTGGAAATGTCCCGCATTGTTCGCGCATCATCCGCCACCTGCCTGCATCGAGGCTTGATCCTGTCCCGCAGCCGCTGCAAAGGAACACCGGATGCGGGGCCGACGGTGAAGCGACTAATCCGCTGTCATCGGACACCGTGTGGCCACCTCCGCCATGGCTCATTATATTCAATGTCATGCTGAAGCAATCTCCGGACACCGTACGTCGGACCACCGCGCCGACTGTCGCGATCGACGGCGAAGGCGATGCGTTCGAGATCATCGAAGGCGACCTGTCGAAGGGGATCCTCCTCGTCTGCGATCACGCGACGAACGCGTTGCCGGAAGAATACGGCACCCTCGGGCTGCCGGAGGATCAGCTGAACCGCCACATCGCGCACGATATCGGCGTCGCTGACGTCACCCGCGGGCTTGCGAGTGCAGTGGGGATTCCCGCCGTCCTGTCGACCTACTCGCGACTGCTCATCGATCCCAACCGCGGTGCCGATGATCCGACCCTCGTGATGCAGATCTCCGATGGCTCCGTGATCCCCGGCAACGTCGGCATAGGGCCCGACGAGATCGCGCGGCGGTTGCAGCGCTTCCACGAGCCGTACCATCGCGCCATCGACGGGATGATCGATGCCGCTCTCGCACTCGGCGTGGTTCCGGCACTCCTGTCGATCCACAGTTTCACGCCCCACTGGAAGGGAATGCCGCGGATCTGGCATGCCGGTATCCTGTGGGACAGGGACGACCGCCTGGCGCGGTACCTCATCGACGCCTTGCGGGCGGAGGGCGACCTCGTCGTCGGCGACAACGAACCCTACTCGGGCGAGCTCGAAGGCGACTGCATGAACCGCCACGGCACCGGACGGAGCCTTGCCCATGCCCTGATCGAGATCAGGCAGGATCTGATCGGCCACCCTGAAGGCGTTTCCGAGTGGATTGACCGGCTGGCCCGGCTGGTTGCACCGATCAGCGCCATGGCAGACCTGCACGTGGCAGCGTTGTGACACATCATCGGATGGAGTGAATGATGGACGACCAGACACGAGTCGAACTCGAAGCCGCGGTATTCCGAAGGCTCGTAGCGCACCTGCGGGAGCGGACCGAGGTGCAGAACATCGATCTCATGAATCTTGCCGGCTTTTGCCGTAACTGCCTGTCGAACTGGTACCAGGAGGCGGCCAGTGAAAAGGGATTGAAGCTGGACAAGGCCGAGGCGCGGGAAATCGTCTATGGCATGCCGTATGACGAATGGAAGGCCAGGTACCAGACGGAGGCGACCCCGGAACAGAAGGCGGGATGGAAACAGCGGGCGCATTGAACCGGGCGCCCGTCGAAAGCAGGTTGAATACGCCGCGGACTGCGGCAGCAAGCTCGAATGGAGGGGAAATGGAGATGCCGACCGGAGCCGCACAGGCTCAGTTGCGTAGCGTGGTCGAACGGATCGAGCGGCTCGAGGAGGAAAAGGCCGCGATCAGCGCCGATATCAAGGAAGTCTATGCCGAGGCGAAGGGCAACGGCTTCGACCCGAAAATCCTGCGCAAGGTCATCCGGCTTCGCAAGGTGGACCCGTCGGAGCGCGATGAAGAGCAGGCGCTGCTCGACGTCTACATGCACGCTCTGGGGATGGTGCCGACCGAACCTGCAGGGTCGTGAACGCCCGCAGCTTTACTCGTTACCCGCAAAATCCATCGGCCGTTCCAGCGCGGCGGCCCTAATCGGCGCGGCAGGTTCCTGGCCTGCCGCCTCGCCCTGCTCTGCCGCTTGCCCGCCATCTGCGACGGCAATCCGCGCTGTCTTGGTCGTCGCGTTGGGCGATGCAAGCGCGTGCAGCGACATCAACAGGTTGCCTTTGATGGCGCTGTTGACGCGTTGACGCTCGGCCATCTTGAGCTCGGCTTCAGAGAAGGCCCGCGGTGTTTCCTCTCGCGCGTTGCGCAACGCCGAAAGCAGGCTGCCGAGGCTAGCCATCGCCAGCGGCCCGCGCGGCGGCTCGCGATCACGCGTCAAGCTGTTGCCGACGCGTTCCTCGGGTAGCGTATGCTCGAAATGTTGTGGCGCGCCGTCCCAGCGGAATGCTGTCGGCGCGACGGTGGACAGCTTCTTCAGCTCGAGCGGCTGGAGCTCGACCGGCAATTCCGGCGACGCCATCAGGTCCCGGCCCGTCAGCGTTGCCAGCACGGCGCCGCCGCTCAGCGAGGCGAGCGTCAGCGGCTCCGGGGTTGCGGTTCGGGCAGTGGCGGTGGCGGTGGCGGT
>Ga0079224_100001048_pt1 | contig 30400 bp, 28 predicted proteins | sample Stecom2015_FD_80414 | JGI IMG/M metagenome (GOLD analysis project Ga0079224, IMG submission 80414) | Agricultural soil microbial communities from Utah to study Nitrogen management - Steer compost 2015 | ecosystem: Environmental > Terrestrial > Soil > Agricultural land | place: USA: Utah... | reverse complement strand
CCCTCGATCCAATAGCAATATATTCGGTTACTGCAAATGAATTGCTCATTCAATTACTCACTGAAGTATTTAGTATACCTGTAAATAATTTTTTCCTGTATGATAGTTTAAGTGAATTCCAGGTGCTTGCTGAATATATAGCTATGCAGCAAACCATTTCTCCATTAGTTGAAGGAAGAATAGTTGCTGATATTACTATAGATGTTAACGAAGATCAAAATATTCCAAAAGCATTTAAACTAAATCAAAATTATCCCAATCCGTTCAACCCGGGTACAAAAATCAGTTGGCAATCTTCAGTAGGCAGTTGGCAAACATTAAAAGTTTATGATGTACTTGGAAATGAAATAGCAACTCTCGTTAATGAATACAGACCGGCAGGAACATATGAAATAGAATTTGCCGTAGGTCAGGACTCCAGTCCTGACATTGCAGCCGGAATATATTTTTACAGATTGCAGGCAGGAAATTTTTCGGAGACAAAGAAATTAATTTTTATGAAATAATTTTTACTTGTTAAATCAATTTACATTTAATCCAGGATTAAATAATAAATGAAAAATATTAATCGCAAATCAATTTATCTTATTGTTATATTTATTTTGTTTTTATTAATGGCGGGTTGTTCTTCTTTTCCAAGAATCGAATTAAAAGAAGATTATAATTTCTCATTTAAGCAAACAATCCTCCTATATGTAGTTAATTCAGGGAATTCAGAACTTGATGATACTTACAACAGAATCTTCAGGTTAGATCTATTATCCCGGGGCTATAAAGTTTTTAATGGAAATAATCTGATTACAAACAATGGAGATTCTGTTAGGGAGGGCAATCACAGGCAAATTGCCGACTATCTGCTTTCCAAAAAATATATGCCGTTGGTTAATACTATTATTATTGCAAAACCAGTATGGGATAGTGTTTTCGTAACTACATATATCTCTGAAAGAAAATCCTATGATAAAATATTTTTTACCTTCTGGGGGCAAAATGTTCTGAGATTGTCAAGCGAAATAATGTTCTTTGATCCTTTCAATAAAGAACCGGTAATGAGTATTTCTGCACAAGATACATCACTAATTTATGCCGAAAAGGATATTAAAAATATTTCTTACGTTCAATTTCCCTGGATGCTTGTAGCAAGACAAATGAGTAAGGTATTAAAAGAAATTCCTATATGTACACAAGAAATTTACTTTTCCGCTGCTAACCAATTAAAGGTTAGTTTTTGGGTAGATAAATCTTACAGAAATATTTTTCCCTATGAGTGGAAGGAACGAATTATAAGAAGAGTACTTTATGCAAACGATATACTTAAATCTCAATTGGATATTGAACTCGTTATTTCAGAGTTTAAAGAATGGAATTCTGAGTTTGATTATTCATTAGACAGAACCTTATATAATTTATCTGTTGTTCCTTTTAATAATAAAAATCAAATTCGGATTGGCGTTACTCTCAATGAAAAATTAAAAACAAATTGGACTCAAAGAAATAATGTTGGATTATCGTATCTCCTTGGAAATGATGCTGTTATCACTGCCCAGCCAACCTATTCTGAATTAGGTGAGTGGAATCCTAATGAGGAAGCTATTACTCTTGTTCATGAAATAGGACATGTTTTGGGAGCAATACATGTTAAAGATGAAAAATCTATAATGTATCCCTATTCAGGATTTCTTTCTTATGAGTTTGATGATTTTAACAAACAAATAATTAATTCAACTAAAGAAGCTTTCTTTTCAGGAAACAAAGAGGAACAGGTTAAAATTTATGTTAATACATTGTTAAATAAAAAAAATAGTTCTTCAAAAAATTCCATTCCTGTAATAAAAGCTATCACATCTGCTATCTTAAATTTAAGTTCGGGAACACCTAAAGTTTTTCCCCAAACCGATCGTTTGAACTCTTTTTTTTCAAAAGTTATTTCCGACTCAGTTCACTTGCTTGCAGCAATCGGATATGCTCATTATAAAAATGAGAGTTATGAAGAAGCTAAGAGATATTTATTCCGGGCAATAGAAATCGATCCCGATTTTATCGAAGCACACTGGTACCTGGGCAAAGTATTAAGAAAAATTGGTGAAAAAGGCAGCGCTATAAAACATGAAAAAATTGCCGATGCATATATTAGTTCATGGTTCCTGGAAGAATAAACAATATAGAATTTCAAAATATATGGAGAGATAAATGAAACAAATATTATTATTCGTGTTAGTATTAATTTTTACTAATAAACTTCTTCCGCAGGATGCAGGAAATCAGCTTATTGTTAGCCCGCTTATAGGAGAAAAACTTGATCCTTCCGAAAGAATGTTTTATAAACTCTTCCCAAGATTTATGGGATTTGTAGAAGCAAGGTTTTTTCTTAATCCTGATAGTTCAATAAATGCTAAAGTCACATATAAAAAAGAGAGTGTAACAAAAGATTCCTTAATTGTAAATTATTATAAACTTGATGAATTCCGGGATCACTTAATGGATTTATTGATTCAGAAAATAAATTCTGCAAATACCGAATATAAGGTTGTCAAATTATTACTTTCGGATTTTTCAGAGTTATATGTAACAATATATTCAGTTGATCATACTTCTGTTAAAATTTTTAATAAATACAAAAGAGAAGTCATACAGTTTGATAACAATCAGATTAGAATGGCTGAGGTTGAGGAGGGTGCTTCGTTATTACCTTATGCACTCGGCGGATGCCTTTTGGGAGGTATGACAGGGGGTGTTATCGGGGTTGCAACTACATCAGATGAACCCGGGAATTTCGGAGCGGTTTTTACATGGTTTGGAGAGATGGCTAAGGCTTTGACAGGTATTTTAATTGGTGGGTTTGCCGGTTTATTCATGGGTGCAATAGTCGGAAGTAGTACAACAGATATAAATAATTATACTACAGATTTTGATGGATGCTTTTGTAAATTAAATGAATATGCAATTATCCCCAATCCTGATTTGTGATTATTCCTTAACCAAAATAGCATATAAACTAATAGGAGCAAAAAATAATGAATTTACCGGAGTTAGGTCCCATAAGTGAATTTATAAGAATACCCGGAGTGTTTTATAATTCTGTAACTAATGCACCTTTTGATAAATGTCTTTTCTGTAATAAGTATTTACTGGCAAGCGGAGTTACTTATATAATAGAAAAAGCATTTAGAAATTATAAAGAAGTTAAAAAGCAGGATATTATTTTTGAATATGCCTTATGTTGTAAATGTTATAATCTGTTTTATAATTCTTTTTCTGAATAATCCAGATCAAGAATTGATGATTACTTTAATAATAAAGTTGATTTAGTTGTAAGAAGAAATAGATTAATAAGAAAAAGTAAAATTAAATTAAGAGATTGGGTCTCTGCTTGCATAATTAATGGGAAAAAACAGAAAGATCTCGATGAGTATCAGATTATTTGTGAATGCGATGGAAAGTATATGTTGTATGCTTACACTCCTTACATGATTTCCGGTGATGCAATGGATGAAATTGCTCAATTGTTATCGAATGATACTATTGACTCAATTGACAAATTTTTTAATATATATAATGGGTTTCCTCCTAAGTTTAATGTTTTACTTAAATAAAAACTTTATATAATTCCCGGGTTTTTCTTAATTCCGGTATCCCTCAATTTATTTACATCATTATGACATTTCTATGACAATCTAAAAATATTCCTTCATTATCCTTTGGATGAAAATTCCAGAGGATAAAGATGAAAATTAATTTATTAAAAATATCTTCTTCACTTATTATAATTACTATTATTCACACATGTTTAACCGGCTGTGCAACAGTTGAACAAACAATTTATCTTGGTGATGCTGAAGTAAAAGCTCCGTTTACTCCACCGCCGGCACATTTGAATATTAATAAAGAATCCGGAAGCATAACCTTTTCACCCAAATTTTCTGTTCTTACCAACCCTCATCAAATAAAAGGCTCTACAGGGGACAGGTATTCATCATCTTACAGAATTAATGATACAACAACATACCGAACCCGTAATAAGAATCTTCAATGGACTCCGTTAAAATATAATCTTGGATTGGATATGGATATTAAAATCAGTAATCATGTATCTCTGTTTGGAGGGATAAGCACATCACCAGGGAAGAGTATTAGTCTTGAAGGAGGTAATATAGGAATTGGTTTTCACAATCACCTTGAAAATCCAATAATTAAATTTGATATTGGTCTTAATATTCAGAAGTATGAGTATTTTGCTGTTTCAATAGTTAATACAAAAATTTCCTCACCTTTCGGCGAAGAGGAATATTGGGGAATCTACGGAGATAAAGGAAACTCGGTAAATTTTAATCCGTTTCTATCTCTTACTGTTAACTCTTCAGATGAAACAAGTTACTTAAATTATTTTGGAACAATCGGAGTTTTCTCTCAAAGCCTGTTAGATTTTGAACCGGGAGAAACGCGATATAATTACTTTCCATTAGTTATTAATCAAACAACTGTTGATAAAAGAGCCGGCTATATAAGTTATTCATTTTATGCATCTCCCGGCTTAATCTTTAGCCTGAATGAATATTTCAGGATAGTGGTGTCAGCTAAATTTATTGGAGAACTTTCAACATCGGGTGGGAGCTGGTTTACAATTCCTTCGGCTCAACTCGATTTTCAATTGTAAAATATTCTTTACATCACTTTTACTTTTTAATGACATGGATTTTTTTTTTTGTGTAATTATTGTTGAATAAGAAATAAGGAGAAGAAAATTGAAAAAACTAATATTCATTATAGTATTTCTAACTTCACTTTGTGATGCACAAATAAAAGATCTTAACCGTCTACATTATTATTCGAAGGGAAGCTTTGAATATTCTTTCTTTTTTAATATCGGTTCAAGTTCTACAGAAATTAAAGAAAACATAGCACCCTTTGGTTTACCCTCTATGTCTTCAGAAAATGAAGCCGACGATATTCACCTGCATATAGGTGCTTCTGCGGGATATTATTTTTTAAATAACTTTTCCCTGGATCCCGAGTTAGATATAAATCTTACAGGTGAATATTCTTCTTATGTGGTAATCGGAAATTTAAGTTATTCATTCAGCAGCCCAACGAATAATATAACCCCATTTATTAAAGCTGGATATGGATGGGGTAAATTGAAAAATGAAGTTTATAGTAGCAGGGATGCAGAATCTGATGGATTTAAGGTTATTAACTCGGCAGCAGGATTAAAAGTAAGATATACTGAAAATATGATATTTAAAGTGGAAATTAACTATAGAATTCTTCTTAGTTCAATCGAATCAACCAATATCTTCTCTCCTGATAATTATATAAAAATTAAGTCTGATATATCAATTAACACTATTTCACTTTCACTTGGAATTTCAGTTTTACTATAAACAGGTATGTAAAATGAATACAATAAAAAAAATATCAGAAAAAGTTTTGCTGCTTCTGCTTTTTTTTAGTTTTATATTTTATCCCCATTGTGGTAACAGAATAGAAAGAGAATCTGTTCCCCGGAGAAATTTCACTATAGACAGCTGGGGAAAGATAAACCTTACTTAAAACTGCACTTATTTAATGGGGATGTTTACATCCTCAAAACCTGGCAATTCAATTCAGAACAAAAAATTGTATCAGGATTCGGAAGTCTTTTAGACTATAACAGATTGGTTAAAGCCGACGGTGATTTTGAAGTTCCTGTTGAAGAGGTAGCATTAGCCGAAACAAATATAATATCAGGCTCAGGAAGTGAAGGATTATTAACTGCATCTTCAGTTGTAACAGGAATTTTTGCAATCGTATGTATTGCAAATCCTAAAGCCTGCTTTGGCTCCTGTCCTACTTTTTATGCAAGTGATGGAAATAATTTTATTGTGCAGGCAGAAGGTTTTTCTTCTTCTATTTCTCCATCATTAGAAGAGGAAGATATTGATGCTTTATACAGAATAAAACCTGAAAATAAAATCTTTGAGATAAATTTAAAGAATGAAGCTTATGAAACACATATTATAAGAAAAGCAAACCTTTTGGCATTTCATAAAGGAAAAGACAACAGAGTTTTTGCTGCACCCGAAGGAAAATTCCTTGAAGTAAAAAATTTAACTGAAGCATCCGAAATAAAAGCGGATGAAGGAGATATATCCGAAAAACTTTGCAGCTTTGATGGTGTTGAGAGATTTAGTGCTGCCGATTCATTTAACCTGGCTGAGAAAGAATTTATAGATATTTCTTTTAACAACATTTCTGATGCTAGGAAAGGATTGGTAATTGCTTCAAGACAAACGCTGCTTACAACTTATTTATTTTATCAAACACTTGCGTATATGGGTTCGTCGGCGGGTTATTTTTTGGCTAACCTTGAAAGGAATAGTGATGAAATGAAGAAATTGTTAGATAATCCGAGAAAGGAAATGGGAAATATCGAAGTATTTATTGAAAGTGAAAACGGGATATGGGTAAAGGCAGGAGAAACAGGGGAGCATGGTCCTATCTCAACTGATATTAAGATTATCCCTATAGAAACTCATAATAACAACTCAAATTTAAAATTGAGATTGCGAATGACTAAAGGTTTATGGAGACTCGATTACCTGGCATTGGCTGATATTGTTAAAGAGGTTGAGCCTATTATAATTCATCCCACAGGCTCTTTCCCAGAATTCACCAAAGGAAATCAGGATGTTGTTAAGCTGTTAACAAATCCAGACTCAGTATTAATTACACTACCGGGTGATTCATATTTTCTGAATTATGAACTTCCTGATGATTATAAAAACTATGAACTCTTTATGCAAAGTAAAGGGTACTATCTAGAGTGGATGAGGGAAGAATGGCTTCCCGAAGAGAATCCACTTAAAGTTTACCAAATGTTTTATAACCCAAAACAATTTTTTAAAGATCTTGCACCTCAGTACAAACTAATTGAAGCTGGGATGGAAGAGACTTTTTGGAGAAGTAAATATGTCTATCCATAAAGCTTATTTTCTATTGTTATCATCTTTTTTGTACTTTGGTTGTGCAGCATCAAACGCACCATCAAACTGGCTTCCCGAAACAGAGCAGGTCCCGGGTGACGCATTTGGAGGGTGGCTTGCTATAATTACCTATCCCGATACTATTGTCTCTGAAAAATGGATGCAGTATGGTGGGGAATTTATAGCTTCTGACAGTGAAAATGTTTATTTGCTTTATGATACTGTTTATGTAATTCCTAAAATTACTATTCTTAAAGCCGCTCTGGAGCTTGATAAGAAAAACACTTCATCATATACTTTCTGGACTTTTGGTGGAACTCTATCAACAATTACAAACGGAGCATTCGCAATAATTACTGCACCATTCTGGCTTGTTACAGGTATACCTGCTACAATAGACGAATCAAATAGAGATACATATTCATCTGAAAATCCGGATTCATCTTACTGGAAAAGCATTCAAAAGTTCGCCAGGTTTCCGCAGGGTTTACCTGCCAATGTTAATCTTAAAAATTTAAAACCCAAGAAAAGGGAGGGTATATGAAAAGCAAACTGGTTAACCTGGTTTTAGCAATATTAATTATTTCATGCAAATTATATTCACAGGAGAAGCCAAACAGCATTTACTTTGAAGCATTAGGAAATGGGGGATTATATTCTGTAAACTATGACAGAATGTTTACTGAAACAATAGGAGGCAGAATTGGATTTTCCTATATCCCGGAAATTGATTTTATTTTTTCTTCTATAAATGATTTAATGGTCATTCCCGTAATGCTCAATTATTTTATTGGTTCCGTAAATCATAAACTTGAGTTGGGTGCAGGTATAGCCTATGTATCTTTTACAAGCGGAGATTTTTTGGGATTTGAGTCCAGCTCAGGGTCATCTGGTGTTACTGGTACCGCCACAATTGGCTATAGGTATCAACCTGCCAATGGAGGATTCCTTTTCAGAATAGGATTTACACCAATGTTTAATGATGAGGGATTTCAACCATTCGCCGGAGTTAGTTTAGGATTTGGTTTTTAAATATTTCTTTAATTATTTAAAAAAGAAAAGCCCGATTCAATTGAATCGGGCTTTTAAGATTAATCTTAATAAATTTTATTTCAGAAGCGACATCTTAATTGTTTTAACTTGTTCACCTGCCTGAAGTTTTGCTATATAAATTCCTGAAGGAAGATTGTTTGCAGAAAAATTAATTCTGTATGAACCTTCTTCTTTATTTTCATTGAGAAGATCTGCAACTTTTTCTCCCAATGCATTAAACACTTCAAGTTTTACAAGTGCAGCTTGTCCAATGGAAAATTCAATTGTTGTTTCAGGGTTAAAGGGATTCGGATAATTCTGATTCAATACAAAATCATCAGGCTGAACAAAATCAATCTCAATTACCTGTGAATATTCGAACGAACCATCATTATCAATTTGTTTAAGCCTGTAATAATATTTACCTGGTGCAGATAAAGTTTTATCAGAATATGAATATTCCTTTGATTGTGTAGTTGTACCGGAACCGCCTACAAGGCCGACAGTTTTCCATGAAGTTTCATTCTGGAATTTTCTTTCTATTTCAAAAGCATAATTATTAATTTCAGAAGCAGTAGACCAGCTGAGATTAACTCCCTGAGGTGTAACATTTGCAGTAAAAGAAGTTAATTCAACAGGGACAGTTCCATCGCCAAGGAAATCAAAAACATATAAACCTGTCTGCATATCTGAACAGATTACAACACCAGAAGGGAAGTAAGGATATGCACCCCAAACTCCTGCATAAGTACCTGAACTGCTTGGGTAAGTATCATAGTAACCGGCTATAGTCGGATTTGTTGGATCTGAAATATCCAGTACAACATAACCATCTTTATAATATGATACGTGTGCAAAATTTCCTTTGATAAATATATTATGAACCGGAGTGTTGGAAGCAGTTTCAAAAGAGGGAACAACAAGATTCCATGTTGAACGATCCTGAAGATCCCAAACTGTAATATCTCTTACATTAAATTCTTCACAGGCTATAAAATACCTTTTATCTTCAGTCAGCCAACCGCTGTGTGCATAAATTCCGGGCAACGCTATACTCTGGTTAATAAGCTGAGGATTTGATTTATTTGTAAGATCAACGAGATCATAAGTATCTTCAGAAGAAACGTAAGCTGTATCATTCCATACATAAACATCATGTACGTAACCGCTCGCGGTGTAATAAGCAGTTCTGGTTGGGTTAACAGGATTGGAGAGATCAATAATATGCATTCCGCCGCCAGCATTTGTTCCTACTACATAAGCAAAGCCATCTGCAATGTAAAGATTATGTGCTCTTGAAAACCAGGTATCGATTGTATTAACAAGCGTGGCAGATGTCGGAAGATTTGAAAGATCAATAATCTGCAAACCCTGTCCGGAACCTGTTCCTTCTGTAGTTACATAAGCATATGTACTGTGAGTTTTTATATCTCTCCAAGATGAAAAAGGTCCTGGGATAAAGGCTCTTTCAACAGGATTATAAGGGTCAGTAATTTCAATTATTGAAGTTCCATGTTCTGTTCCTAATAATGCATACTCGCGTCCTTCGGAATCAACGTAACCCCAGCAGTCATTATAACCAATAGACGGATATTGATTAAGGTTAGAGAGGAGATTAACATTGGAACTTTGCTGTGCCAAAATAGTTGCTGTTAAGCAAAGAAAAAAATAAATGTAGTTAAGTACCTTCATTAGTTCTGCCTTTGTTTATTTTAAGAGGATTAATTTGATTGTCTTGAAATTATATAAAGTTTTCGCAACAACAAAATAAATTCCTGAAGAAATATCATGGTTTTTGTCATCCTTACTGTCCCAATAAAAAACATTTCTCCCCTTATTCAATAAACCATTGTGAATTTGCCTTACCTTTTCTCCTAGTATATCATAAACAGTAAGTGTGACTTCTTCTGTATTATCAATATTAACAATAATATTTGTTCCGCTGTTAAAAGGATTAGGATAAGACTCCAAAGAAAAATTTTGCGGTAGTTCACTTTCATTAATTACTGATGTTACTTTATTATTCCTGAAATAATAAATACCACCTTTTATATTGCCGATAAACAAATCGTAATCTGTATCATTATTAATATCAACAAAAGATGGATAAACATAACCCCCGAAAGTCTGGTTGAGAAATTTATCTGTAACTAGTGTCCATTGAGGGGAATCATTATTTCCATCATTCCTGTAATAAAATATTTTATCTGATCCGCCGGAAAATAGATCAAGATCTCCATCATTATCATAATCAATTAAGAAAGGAGAGGATAAATCACCAACATCAAGAAAATTTATGAAAGAAGTATCTCTTACAAATAAAAAATTTTCTGGTGTACCGATGTTTCTGTATGAACGTATCTGCCCGTTAAATCCTCCCGTTATCAAATCAAGATCATTATCATTATCAATATCTATCAGGAATGGGCGAGCAATATTTCCTGCGGTTATAAAATTTCCATCATTGTCTTTCAACTGTTCTACAAAAACAAAATACGGTGAAGATGGTGTTCCGTCATTTCTGTAATAAGAAAATCTTCCGAGAAATTCACCTATAATAAGATCAAAATCACCATCATTATCCAGATCACCAAAAGAAGGAGTAATAGTAAGATTACCTTCAATGCCGAAGAATGATGTATCAACTAAATTAAATGAAGGATTTGCTGCTGTACCTGTATTTTCAAAATAAAATAATGAGCCATTTGGAAGTCTTGCACTTCCTGAAAACATATCATAATCTCCATCATTATCTATATCAACAAAAACGGGAGAGCTATTGGTCCCCATATCAAGAGTTTTAAGAAAATTATCATTATCAAGGTTAAAAACAGGATTTGAAGAAGAACCATTGTTTCTGTAAAACATTAAGTTTTGAGGTACTGTATTATCGTAAAGTACAGTAACAAAAAGATCGAGATCATTATCGCCATCTATATCAGCAAGGCGGGGCATATTAAATCCGCTTGTCCAGATGCTGTCTTCATTTTGAGGATATATATCGTAAGTATATGGAGTATCCATAACAGCAGTTACAGCAGTACCATTATTTTGAATATAATAGAGACTCCTTCCAAAAAAATCTCCCCAGAAAAGATCATAATCATTATCGTCATCAATGTCAGCAAAATCTAATGAGCTTGAACCATGTCTTTCTAATTTAGCACCACCGCCAATTATGAGAATATCTGCCCACCTGTCTGTCTTAAATTCAAAACTGAAATTTGTTGTGGTTCCGATATTTTCATAATAATAAATTGTTCCTACAGAGTTGCCAAGAAAAAGATCTTTATCTCCGTCATTATCAATATCGACCAAAATATTATTACAGCCGAAATCAGTTATTATAGGAACTATTATTGAATCACCTGAATCAACAAATAAACATTTAACTGTGTCAATTTCCAGATTAAAAACAGGGTTAGTGACTGAACCAATATTTCTTCTGAACTCAATCACAGTTGATGAACCGGTAAACAAATCGTAATCATTATCATTATCCATATCTGTAAAATAAAACCAGCCTGATAATTTTAAACCCGGAATAGTATCGAATGAAAGAACAAATTCCGGATTAAACATATCACCAATGTTTTCATACCAGCCGTAAGTCTGATCACTGTCGATATATATTAGATCAAGATCATTATCTCCATCAATATCAATAAACTGATGCTCTAAATTATTGTGCCCCCCTGAAAATGTATTGCGGATAATTCCTTCTGTATCACTTACAGGAATACCTGTTAGTGATCTGGTAAAATCCTGAGAGTATAAAATTGTGGAAGAAAGAAATAAAAACAGAATTACCTGATTTCGTAAAGACATGCATCTCCGATTATTTTAAATGGTTCAACTTTAAAATTATCAATATCTTTTTGCTTTGTTTGAATTGATCTCTCAATAATCATGAAACCTTGCTGAGAAAGGTATTTGTTATTCAATATAGATTCAACAACTTTATAAATATCATCTTTAAAGAAAGGGGGATCAGCTAATATTAAATCAAAATTTCTTTCGTTAAATGAATTTATAAACCTCAGAGCTTCCGATTTATGCACAACAGATTTTTCATCAGCATTAAGTGATTTAATATTCTGTAACAGGTTATTGTAAATAGCAAAATCTTTTTCAACAAAATGAACTTTGGCTGCACCTCTGCTGATGCATTCAAGTCCTAATGCTCCCGAACCGGAATAAAGATCAAGCACTTTAATATTTTCAAAATCAATTTTATTATTTAAAAGATTGAAGAGTGTTTCTCTTACGCGGTCAGTCATTGGCCGGATCAATTTTGATTCGGGAACATTTATCAGCCTGCTTTTAAATTCCCCTGAAATAATTCTCATCTTCATAATAAAAAAAATTATCTAATCCTTTATGATGAATAAATGAATATATACTAAAATAAGAATTGAAAAGATGAGAGAGAATCATCTTATTTTTCAGTTATGAAATTCTGAATGCAATTCCTGCGGCAGGGGAGAAGGCACTGGCTTTTTTTGAGTAAAGAATATTCTCAAATAAAACAGGATCGGGTTCAATCATTTCAAAAGGATTGAATAGTTTGAAATTTATTTCTATAGCGGAGTTTAATGAGTTTACAAATGATTGGGTTATATCTTCACCTGAAATAAAATAATTATTAAACAATGATCTGTTAATATTTATGCTATCGGTCGGTGTTGTTTCTTTTAAGATAATTGTTGGTAATTCGGCTGCTGAATTATAAGGAATAGATTTAAATAAAAATGGTTTGTCTTCCGATGAAAAAATGAAAGAGATGTATCTGCTGCTGATGTAGACACTTAAGGTATTTCCATTTCTTAAGTTATGTGCGGAAGTTAAGGCCCGCTCAGAAGCGAAATGTGAGTTATCAATAAACTTAATCTTCAGGTTATTTCCTTCACAAAAATATTTTAACCAGTGCAGGTATTTTCTTCTGATTGCACTTACAAGAAGTGAATCAAATTTAATAAACCTGTTGCTTTTAATTTCTATACTTTGAATTACAAGATCATTTATAAAAATATATGGATATAATACAGATAACTGCCATTTTATATCTTCATATAAATCCTGCTGCAGCAGAGTGTTATCATAAGGAACCTGGAGATTAAGGAACAGTTCGGGAGGTAAAGTAAAAGAAGCTGCTTTTGAATTTAATTTGCTTTTTAAAAGCAATTCATTAAAAGCAGCCTGAAGCACTGAAATTATTTTTGTTTCTTTATCTTCTGTTAATTTTAACCGCTCATCAAAATAAACTTCATCAATATTTTGTAAAAGAAATCCGGAGTTTTTATAGTTTATTTCAACAAGCTGAATTTTAGAAGATGTTATATTAAATCCTGCATGGTTTTCATAAGCAGCCAATATTACTCCCATGAAGCAGTATTTTTCAAAGCTTCATTATCAATGCTGCCGACAGTGCCATAGCCATCGGGGTCCTCAATATAATAAAGGTTCCCTATACTAACAGTTGAATCAACACGTAAAACTCTGCCCTGCCTGTTTACAACAGTATCTATCTGAATGCTTGTATCAACCTGGACAATATATTCTCTCTGTGTTTTAGGGGTCCTGTAAAGACTGTCAGGTGTAAACTCACCGTGAGATAATGGAACGAAAGGATTAGCCGGTTTTCTGGTTAATGAATCAAACGCAGTCATTATGCTGTCAACCATTGGATCATTTTTAACAAAATTCACAAGCGAATCAAGGTCAGCGGTAAACCTGCCGTATTTTTTCTGATAAAGGATCTCAGCTTCTTTTAAATTACTCATCCTTAAACGGGATTCGGTTTGGTTAAATTTTTCTGATTCAACAATTTCTTTAGGATCGATAATAGCAACCTTAATAAGTACAACAACTAAAATTACAATTACAGCATAAAGTCCGGCGTGTATATACCAGGGTTCAGATTTATTCATTTTCCCTCCGGGAGTTATAATTTAGAATTAATCAATATATAGATACCTGACTATATTATGGAATTTAGCTTCACCAATTCCCTTTATGTCAAGCAATTCATTTAAAGAATTAAACTTTCCTTTTTTATTTCTGTATTCTATTATTCTTTCTGCAGTTTTACTTCCAATACCTGGAAGCAAAGTTAATTGATTTATGTCTGCAGAATTAAGATTTATACTTTTTTCTGCAGGAGTTACTTTAGTGATTTCTCCTGCAAATTTACTTTCATTAAAATCTAAAACTTCCCGCTTATAGTCAACAGAAATTAACCCCTGATTATCTTCGGGTTCATCAAAATTATTACCTGCTGAAAAGAAAAGACTATCCTGATGAGAATAATCGTATGAAACTTTTAATTGTTTATCCTCATTAAGGAAGAATGTTTTATAAGCAAAACCAAGAAGGAAAGTTGATATAAGGAAAAAGAGAACTTTTATCTCAGTTTCAGTTAAGCCGAATAAAACTGATAATTTTTTAAACATCTTTTAGAAATTAATTTTTGAGGCTAAAACCCAAATCTTTTAAAGAAATTTTTTTCATCCTTATTGGCTGAATTTTTAAAATTCGGCATTTCGGCAAGTTGTTTTAAAAGTTCTCTTTCTTTGGAATTTATTTTCTTCGGAACATCAATATTTATTTTTACGAGCTGGTCTCCATAACCCGATTCATTTAAATGCCTGATTCCTTTATCCCTCATACGGAGGAGTTTACCCGGTGGTGTACCCGGATCAATCTTAAGTTTAGCTTTTCCTTTTAAAGTAGGAACTTCTACTTCAGCTCCCAAAACTGCTTCAGGGTAGGAGATAAATAATTCATAAATTATATCGTCATTATTTCTTACAAAATATTCATGCGGCAGTTCTTCAAACACAACAATAAGATCTCCAGCCGGCCCACCTCTTCTTCCTGCATTGCCTTCTCCGCGTATAGTTATATAACTATCCTGGTAAACACCCGGCGGAACATTAATACTTACAGTTCTTTCTTCCTGAACTCTTCCATCACCGCGGCATTTTCTGCAGGGGCTATCGATTACAGTCCCTTCACCATTGCAATTTGTACAGGGCTGAATATTAACAAACTGCCCAAAAACCGATCTTGAAACATTTCTTACTTCACCTGTACCCTGGCAAACAGGACAGGTTTTAGTCGATGTTCCACCTTCAGCACCGGAACCATTACAGAGATCGCATCTTACTAATTTTCTTAATTTAATTTTTTTATTTACTCCTTCAGCAATCTCTTCAAGTGTTAATTTTAAAGTTACTTTTAAATCAGAACCAGGAACTCCTCCTGTCCGGCGTCTTCTTGTTCTTTGTCCTGTTCCAAAAAAGTCATCGAATATAGAACCGCCGCCAAAGATATCGGAGAAGTGTGAGAAGATGTCATTGATATCAGTAAAGCCCTGAGAACCAAAACCGGATTTTACACCTTCATGTCCGTACCTGTCATAGCGGGCTTTCTTTTCATCATTGCTCAAAACCTCGTAAGCTTCGGCAGCTTCTTTAAATTTTGCTTCTGCAGTCTGATCATCCGGATTCCTGTCGGGATGATACTGCATAGCAAGCTTCCGGTAAGCTTTTCGTATCTCATCCTTAGTTGCATTTCTGCTTACCCCAAGTACTTCGTAATAGTCTCTTTTAGTCATATAATTTTCTTACTTCACTCTCTCTTATCGTTTTGGCTGTTTGTGTTACTATTTTCAATAGGCTCTTCGGAAGGCTGCTGACTTACAATTACTTTGGAATGTCTTATTACTCTGTCTTTATAAACATATCCTGTTTCAACTTCATCGAGGATTGTAAGCGGTTCAACAGAAGCATCCTCTCTTTGCATTATTGCTTCATGATAATTTACATCGAAGGGTTTACCGACAGCTTCGATTTTCTTTATACCCTCTTCATCAAAAGTTTTAAGAAGTTTATCGTAAATTAATTTTAAACCTTCTTTAATTGAGTTTATATCTTTTGCATCTTCAATATGTTCGAGAGATCTTTCAAAGTCATCCATTACAGGAAGAAGTTTTAAAATGAAAGATGAAGCAGCATATTTTATAAGATTTATCTGGTCATTTTCTGTTCTTCTTTTATAATTCTCAAACTCAGCAGCCTTCCGTAAAAATCTGTCTTTTAATTCTGTTACTTCTTTTTCAAGAGCTTCAATTTTTAAAGTTTTCTCATCAGGCTGTTCATTTACTCCTTCAGATAAATCTTTTTCATTTTTTGTTTGCTCTTCATCTTTAACTTCCTGCTCTGATTTCAATTCTTTATTATCCTGAATTTCATTTTCAATTTCCGGATGCAAATCTTTTAACTCTTTATTTTCTTCAGTTGTTTTATTTTCACTATTTCTTTTTTCATCTTTCATAAAAATCTCCTTATCTGGAATTTGTTAGCGTTTCCGAAATCACTTGAGACATAAAGTTGACTATCGAAACTATTTTTGAATATTCCATTCGCTTAGGGCCAATAATTCCAACAACTCCGTTTGTTTCACCGAATTTATATTCTTTAGTAATCAAGCTGTAGTCGTTGAGTTTAATATCTTCATTTTCACTGCCAATAGAAATAAAAATGTCATTACTATCACTTGATTTTTCAAGTATGTGAACTATAATATCTTTATCCTCAATTAATTCAATTATACTTTGAAATCTTTCAGGATTTTCAAACTCGGGTTGTTTGATAATATTTTTTGCACCTGCAATTACAACATTTTCTTTTTTCAGAACATCTTTAAAAATCTTATCAACCGAATCGAAGAATAACCTCATTATAGCATTATCACCTTCATCAATAAAATCACGGAAACGTTCATTAAAAGTTTTTCTGATTTCAGAAAAAGTTAAACCTGAAAGACGTTCATTCAATAAACTTTGTACAGGTTCAATATTAGATTCATCAATTTCGGAAGAAAGTTCCAAAGTTATAGTTTTAACCAGCCCGGATTTGATGCTGATTACAACCAAAATTCTTGTTGATGAAAGGCTAACAATCTGAATTTTTTCAAGAACTCCTGTTTCGAGTCTTGGGTATGTAACACAGGCTAATTGCTTGGTGATTTTTGTAAGCAAAGAAGAACTTATTCTTAAGATATCATCAGTTTCAGGAGCTTCCTCAAGTTTCTCCTTTATATAATCTTTTTCAGATTTTTTCATGTGGTGGATATCCATTAAGGAATCCACATAAAACCTGTAACCCTTATCTGTTGGAATTCTGCCTGCAGAAGTATGAGGATGATTTATAAAGCCGGCCTCTTCAAGGTCGGACATAATATTTCGTACCGAAGCAGGGGAGAGCCCTATCTCATATTTTTTGGCAATATTTCGCGAGCCTACCGGTGCTGCAGTAAGAATAAACTGATGAATTACATACCTTAAAATGGTTTTTTCGCGTTCGCTTAATTCCTGGTTAGCCATAACAAAAAAATAGATTTTGGGTTACAAATATAAGAAAAAATCCTCATTAAATGAGGACATAGACGGGGGATAAACCTTTGCCTTTCCAAAACTTACCATATTTAATTTTATAATTTTGCTGAAATAATTAAAGTGAAAATAATTTTACACAATTAATATTAATAAAAAAACCCGGCAGGGAAGCCAGCCGGGTTATGTTTTGAAAGATGGCAGAATATTATTTCAGGAGTACCATCTTTCTTGTTTCTCTGAATGAAGTAGACCTGTCGAGTGCATTAGCTTCTAAAGAGTAGAAGTATATTCCGGATGACAGATCGGTTCCAGCAACATTAAATTCAACCTTATGAAGACCTGAACCTTTGATATCATCAACCAGTACTTTTACAACTTCTCCTGTTATGCTGAATACGGTTAATTTAACTCTGCTCTCGTACGGAATATTATATGTAATTGTAGTAGACGGATTAAACGGATTAGGATAATTCTGAACGAGAGTGTATTGTGAAGGTGAAGAGTATTCACTCTCATCAACATTAACTGTTCCGCCTAATGCCTGGATTGATTTTGTTAATACATCAATTGCAAACCTTGGGTTGTGCATTCCTTTACTTCCATCATAAGCAATCAATTGGTAATTGAAGTATGCTTTCTTTTGATCGTCTTCTGTAATAGCAGCATAATCAATTGAATCAATGCCAACAGGAGGCAGCCATATTCTTAATAATTTTTCTAGACCTGCTATCTCTTCAGGGATACTTTCAACTGTTCCATCATTATCAAAATCTACTGCTGCTTTGAAATCATTCCAGCTTTCGATTTCACCATGGCAGGGTACGCAGGCGGCAGTATGGTAATAATCATTTTCTTCATCATAAAGATTAAAGGAATGTCCGCCCACTCTATCTCTTGTAACAGTTCCGGTATCGGTGGTTGCATACATGTGGCAGTCTGCGCATGCGTTTATTAATGCAATTTTATGATAGCCGCTTGTATAAGGAACACCATTGAATTCAGCAGCATTTTGTCCTAACAGAACATCAGCCTGAACTGAATGATGGGGTCCCCAGTGCGAATTTACAGTTGTAGAAATAATCTCAACATTATCTTTTCTTGCTTTATGGCAATTCATACAAATCTGTCCTGTTCCGCCAATATTATATTCGTAGCCATTTGCAAGAACATTTTCTCCTTCAGGGGTATAACGAAGTGAGTATGCATTATCATTTCCGTGAGGATCGTGGCATGCAGCACAGGTAATATTTTTTAACTGATATGGTTTCATACCAGTGGTATTTGTAGTTAAACCTTTGGTGAAGTTTACAAAACCCTGACCATCATGGCATCTTATACAATTACCCAGACTATTATTTTGAGATGATGAACCCTGGGCAAATGAATTGGACCATATTACTTCTGAGTGAGCAGAATTTTCAAACTCAGAATATTTATTATGTCTCCATGGTTCATCGTGACATTGAGCACAATTTCCAGCATCTACCGTAATACCTATTTTCTCGGGATGACCACCATAAGCATGCTCTCTACCCGGGCCATGGCAGTTTTCACAACCGATAGTTGCATGATTAACTAATCCAGGGAAATATTGTTTTAATGAATCAAACATATTTGTATTTGAAGGCGGAACAAAACTCCAGCCTAATGCTTCGGCTATATCATCAAAACCATTATTGTGTGCTTCTATATTATGATCATAACCTGTAGTGTGACATTTCATACAGCTTGTACTGTAATGTGTACTTGTTTCCAGTTCACGCTGAAAAACTATAGCGTGCCCGGAAACTTTCCATCTGTCAAAAATTTCAGTAAAGTCTTCCGGACCAGAGGAGTGGCAGCTCATACATTGCGGGAATGTAGCGGTTGTTCCTTCAAATTTTCCGACACCAACATATTCTGAACTGTAAATATTAATTGTTGTATCGGCACTTCCTCCGGCTGTTGATATAGATAGACCAACAACGTAAGTTCCAATAACATCCGGTTTGAACTGTACCCATGTAGGATTAATTATTTCTAAATCTGCTGTGGAGGTTGCAGGTTTAGAAATTAAGGTAAAGGTGGCAGAACTAATTGGTTCGTCATTACCAATATTCCAAGCGGAGAGATATACGTAGGTTTGATTTGGTACAACGTTCAAACCGGACGAAACTGAGTTTGTATTAAAACCTAATGTTTGTAACCTGTGTGGTGTTAATGCTTCTGTTTTAATTAATGCTCTCTGTGCAAAAGAAAAACCTGTTAAAAGTATTGTAAGTATAAAAATCTGTAATATTTTTTTCATATATAAATCCCCTGTATAGGATAATTAAGTTAGTTCTATTTTCCCAAAAATTGTTCCACTGACTTTATGCTTTAATTTTGTTGATATAGAAATAATTAACAGTATCTTTCTATATATATTTCTTTAATAAGAGAAAAATCATTTTTTCATTTTCACTATTGAGAGAACTATTATTTGTTAATTATCAATATTGATCTCTTATTTAATAAATAAACTTGCTGCATAATCAATATTCATCAAAATAGATTTTGAGTATCTTTGTTAAAGTTTTCTTTTAATACTAAATTTTAATTATGCATTTAATTCTATCTTAAGCGGAGTGTAAATTGGATAATACTTATAAATCAGCCGGTGTTGATATTGAAGCCGGAGATGAAACTGTTAGACGTATAAAGAAGTTTGCCAAATCAACTTTCAACAAAAATGTTCTTTCCGATATCGGACTTTTTGGTGCGTTTTATAAACCTGATTTTTCTCAGTACTCAGAACCTGTTCTTGTTTCAAGTGTTGATGGTGTAGGTACCAAACTAAAAATTGCTTTTGCAATGAATTTTCATAAAACTGTCGGGCAGGATCTTGTTAATCATTGTGTAAATGATATTGCTGTCTGCGGTGCCAAGCCTCTCTTCTTTATGGATTATCTTGCATTCGGAAAATTAAGCCCTGATGTAGCTGCAGATATAATTGAAGGATTTTCTATAGCTTGCAAAGAAAATGATTGTGCATTAATCGGTGGTGAGACTGCAGAGATGCCGGGTTTGTATGATGAAAAAGAATATGATATGTCAGGTACTATTGTAGGTATTGTTGATAGAAAAAAAATTATTGATGGAAAGAGAATTTCAAAAGGAGATATTCTCATCGGATTTCAATCTAATGGTTTGCATACTAATGGATATTCCCTTGCAAGAAAAGTTCTTCTATCAAAATTCAAAGTTGATGAGAAGATATCTGAACTTAATTCCACATTAGGCGAAGAGCTTTTAAGAGTTCATAAATCATATCTTAAATTAATTAATGCATTAAAAGAAAAAACTGATATTAAAGGTTTCTCACATATTACAGGTGGGGGAATTGTCGGCAATACAATCAGAATTCTTCCTGAAGGTTTAAGTTTAAAGATTAATTGGGATAGCTGGGATGTTCTTCCTGTTTTTGAGTTAATTAAAGAAACAGGAAATATAAATGATGAAGAGATGAGAAAGGTTTTTAATCTTGGAATCGGTTTGATTGCAATTGTAAGCAGAAATAATCAAAATGAAGTACTAAAAATTGCAGATGAACTTGGTGAAAAATCTTTCATCATTGGTGAAGTTGTTTAAATGAGGAGAATACACTCTGTGCCTCTCTGTGCCTTCTCTGTGTTACTCTGTGTAACTATTCTTCTTTCCGGCTGCGACAAAGGAATAGCTCCGAAATCCGGCGAAGCAGGCTTTTCCGGTATAATTACCTTTATCGGACAATGGCCAGATTCTGTAACAAGAACTCATCTTGTAATATTCAAAGACCCATTAAATTCTTCAGCAGATTTTTCTTTACAGAATCTTCGCTATGTTAGTAATGAAATTCCTTTCGGTACTACGACATATAATTTCAGTTCAAAAGATTCATCAGTTATTCCCGGTACAGGATTGTTCGAACCAGGTGAGTATGCATATGTTGCAGTTGCCCAGCAAACAACCGAAAATGTTTCGTTAATTAGAGCAGACTGGTTTGTAGTGGGAGTTTATTATAAGAATAATGATACTACAAAACCGGGCACGCTAGTAATTCCTGAAAACACTTTTGTAGAAAACATAAATATTATTTGTGATTTTAATAATCCACCTCCACAACCGCCGGGAGGGAAGTAGAGTTCAAACCTGCCTGCCGTCAGGCAGGTTAAAGTTCAAGAATTAATATTGAAATGAAATATATTTCTATCATTTTTATTTTTATTCTTTTTACCGGAATTACTTATCCTCAATCACTTTCCATTTCAGGTAAAGTAACTGATTCACGTTTAAACCCCCTTCCAAATGTTAACATAATTATTTCGGAAACCGGAAGAGGTGCAGCAACAAATGTTGAAGGGAATTTTATAATTGAAAATCTTTTACCGGGAGAATACGATTTAGAGTTTTCTTTCATCGGATATGAATCTCAAACAATCAAAGTTGTTTTAAAGGATAAATCTGAAAAGATAAATGTTGTACTAAAAGAACTTCCTGTTGAAACAGAACAGGTTATTATATCAGCATCAAAATATGAACAAAGGATTTCAGAACTTCCAGTAAGTGCTGAAGTAATCGGAGCAGAGATTATATCACAAAAGAATTTTAATAATCTTGAAGATGCTTTACGTTATGTGCCGGGAATTAATATGACCGATGATCAAATTAGTATTCGCGGTTCAAGCGGGTACAGCAGAGGTGCAGGTTCGAGAGTTCTTCTTGCAATAGACGGCTTGCCTTTTTATACCGGAGATACAGGAGAAACTATATGGGAAGTAATTCCTGTTCATGTTTTGGAAAGAGTTGAGATAATTAAAGGGGCTGCTAGTTCTTTATATGGTTCGACTGCAATTGGCGGTGTGGTTAATCTTATTACTTCAAAAATTCCTGAAGATCAAATAATCTATTTGAAATCCTACATCGGTGCATATGATAAACCTTCTTACGATGAGTGGGATTGGTCAGGTGAGTACAGGATATTTAACGGACAAACTCTTACTTATGCAAATACTTTTTCTGATATAGGAATAACTGCATCTTTCTCACGACTTGAGGATCTCGGTTACAGGCAAAATAATTTTTCTAAAAGATACATCGGCTTTCTAAAAAGTGATATTAAATTTTCCCAAAGTTCATCTTTAACATTGCTTGCAAATTTATTTACCAAGAAGAGCGGCAATTTTGTTTACTGGAGAAATTCAAGAAATGCTCTTGTCCCACCTGAAGGAGATTTGGGTCAGGTTGTTAATGCCGACAGACATATGACCGGAGCAATTTTCAACCAGGTATTAAGTGATAATCATCTTTTAAAATTAAAAGCAAGCTACTATTACACTGCATGGGATGATGGTGCAGTCCCTCTCAATAAATCGACTACAGATTTGTTCAGGGGAGAAATACAGTTGAATTCTGTTTTAAGTAATTCACTTATTCTTGTTTCAGGTGTTGAAGCATCAGGTGCAGAGGTTAATTCTACATTATTTGGAAATCCCGGTTCTGTAAGTTTTGGAGCATATGCAAGTGCTGATTACAAATTTAATTTTCCCTTAATTGCTTCTTTAGGGATAAGATATGATTATAATAAACTTGATACTTTAAACGGCAGCAATGCATTCTCTCCAAAATTAGGAATGAATTATAAATTCTCCGATAAATTAATTTTCAGAACATCTGTTGGCACAGGCTTCCGTGCACCAACACCTGCAGAAGCATTTACATCAACTACTGCAAGCGGTATTACAGTTAAACCAAATCCAAAACTGAAATCAGAAACAAATCTTACCATTGAAGGAGCTTTAAACTATAAGCCAATTAATTTTCTCACTTTAGATCTTGCAGCATTCAACAATGAATATTATGATTTTATTGAAGCAGGTGTTGACCCTTCAGATGGAATGATAATGTTTGATAATCTTGTAAGAGCAAGAATACAGGGATTTGAATTTCAAACTCAGTTTGATTTAAAAGAAATTAATACTTCTCTCAACTTGAGTTACACTTATTTATGGGCAAGAGATATTGAAAAGAAGAGAGCATTGAAATACAGACCAAGACATACTTTTTACAGCAGTCTGAATTATACATTGAGTAATTTTTCAGCTGGAGCAGATTTCAGATACTGGAGCCGCGTTGAAGAGATAGATGAAGAATTAATTAACCTTGGTCTTGTACCTGACGGAAATCTGAGAGTTGAAGTTTTCGTTCTCGATTTACGGGCAGGTTGCAAATTTAATTTTGGAAATATTCCTCTGAACATTTTCCTCAATGCCAACAATGTACTTAATTACAATTATGTAGAACTTATTGGTAACCTTGCACCAATAAGAAATTATTCATTAAGCATTGAGTTGGGTATTTAATTATTAATCTCAACAATTACTTTTTATTAAATAATCCTCCAAGCATATTCATACCCTGACTTAAAATATCTCCTTCAGGCATTTTACCATCAGGTGTTAATTTATCTACAACCTGCGGTAGAAGGTTCGATAGACTTCCTAATAAATCATTCTTTTCAATACCAAACTTTGAAGAAACTGAATTAATGGTATTATTGTCCAAAACTTTTTCCAGTTGATTTGGAGAAACCGGAATATTATTGCCTGTTCCTATCCATGATGAAATAACATCTCCGAGACCATTGGAATTGAATTTACTTATTAAACCGTTTAATCCGCCTTCACTTCCAATTATGTCCATCACTGCTGAAACTAAATTGCCTTGTTTATCCCCTTCACCACCAAAAACTGATTTTAAAGAATCCATGATATTCATATTTGTTCCTTTCTTAAATGTTAAAAAATTTATGAAGAATAAATTCTGTTTCAGGAGAGTAAGGAGATTGTCATACCGGGAATTGAATTATGGCTCTGATTTTTTTCTCTCGGGAAACTCTGACGCAAAATCTAAATTTATTTCCATTAAAGCTATTAGCCAGCTAACATGTATATACTATTTAGGTTATTTAAATCATATTTTGTGAATATTAAACATCTATTAAGCCTTAAAACTTTATTCTCCTGCAAAAAATAATTTTATTCCTTAAGTTTATCAGAGCTTAAAAATATTTTAATTCAAACCTCTCTTTCCGGAGAGGAATAGAATGAGGGTTTTTATGTTTATAGATACACACGCACATTTATTTTATCCTAATTTCTCAGAAGATATTGATGAGGTAATAGAAAGAGCTAAATCTTCAGGAGTGGATTATATTATTGTCCCTGCTACAGATGTTGAAACAGCCAAACAAACTCTTGCACTCGCAGATAAATATGATATGATTTATGCTGCTGTCGGGGTTCATCCCCATGAAACAAAAGAATGGACAAATGATAATCTTAAAATAATTGAAGAGCTTGCACAGCATAAAAAAGTTGTGGCAATTGGCGAAATAGGTCTCGATTATTATTATGATTTCTCACCAAAGGAAAAACAGATTGAAGCTTACCGCTCGCAGATAGAACTTGCACTAAAACTTAATCTTCCGACTATAATTCATAACAGAGAATCTGATGAGGATATTCTTAAAATAACAAAAGAATATTGCAAGGATGGTTTAAGGGGACAGTTTCATTGCTTTAATGGTTCTCTGCAGGATGCAAAAGATATTATAAGAATGAAATTTTTCATCTCATTTACGGGGAATATCACATTCAAAAAAGCTGATACACTCAGAGATACATTTTCAAAAATACGGCTTCAACATCTTCTGCTTGAAACCGATTCTCCTTTTATGACTCCGGTTCCGCACCGCGGTAAAAGAAATGAACCGTCATATGTTAAAATTATCGCAGAAAAAGCTGCAGAGCTTCATAAAGTTTCGGTTGAAGATGTTGCAAGGATAACATCTGTAAATGCTTTCAGATTGTTTGGAATCGGTTCTTTACCCGGTACAAGTTTCACATATAAACTTGGTAAAAGTTTGTATGTTAATGTTACCAACAGGTGTGATGCAGATTGTGTTTTTTGCAGAAGAAAAGAAGAACCAATAATTGAAGGATATAATCTTGGAATGAAAAAAAGCGAAGAACCTCCTGCTGAAAAATATATTGAAGAGATAGGCGACCCAAAAGCTTATAAAGAGATTGTCTTCTGCGGTTATGGTGAACCAACAATAAGATGGGATGTTGTTAAGACTATAGCAAAATATGTAAAAGAGAATGGAGGCAAAACAAGACTTGATACGAACGGTCATGGTAATCACATTAATAAAAGAGATATTACTCCCGAAATGAAAGGTGTAATCGATACAATTTCAATTAGTCTTAATGCAGCGGATGCGGCAACTTACTCAGAGATTATGAGAGTTGAGAAAAACATGTTCAATGAAATGATAATGTTTGCAAAAAGTGCTAAGCAGTATGTTGATAAAGTTGTGATGTCTGTTGTTTCAATTGATGAAGTTGAAATTGAGAAAGCAAGAGATGTGGTTGAAAATAAAATTGGTGCTGAGTTTAGGGTGAGGGAGTATTTTTAAAATTGCAAGATTACAAGGTTGTAAAGCGTTATTCCGAATTCATTTCGGAATTTAAAGTATGAATGCGTTTGTCATTCTGAATTCATTCCGGGAAAGAGATGCTGAAACAGGTTCAGCATTTGCTTAGAAGATCAGCATATGTACAAATATTATGTTTAATAAAAAATGTTTACATCTAATATTCTTTCTTTTCCTTCTCCCTTCACTTTGGAATGGGCAGGAGGAAATCTTTTCCCAGGTTAAAGATAAATTAGATAATCTACTCTCCGATCCTTTCTTTGAATCTACTCTTGCAGCAGTTGATATTTATGATCTTACGAATAGAGAAATCGTTTATCAGAAAAATCATAAGTACCTTCTTCATCCTGCATCAAACATGAAAATACTTACCACTGCAGCAGGATTGTTCTTTTTAGGTCCTGATTATTTTTTTGAAACTACACTCTATTATCACGGAGAAATTGATGGGAATATACTTAAAGGTGATTTGTATGTTGTTGGAGGATTTGATCCTGAATTTTCTGTTTATGATTTACAATACTTTGTTAATGCACTCGATTCTCTTGGTATAAAAGAGATAACAGGTAATTTATATGCAGATGTTTCAAGGATGGAAAATCGTTTCTGGGGAGAAGGATGGATGTGGGATGATGATCCTTCAACTGATGCCCCTTATCTCTCATCATTAAATATAAATATGAATGCAGTTGATGTTTATCTTCTTGGAACCGAAATAGGAAAAAGTGCACAGGTAATTTTGCATCCACAGACAGATTATTTTGAAATCTTTAATGAAACCACAACTATTTCATCTAACCAGCAAAATACTTTCTCTGTAACAAGAGACTGGATGAACAGGAAAAATACAATTATATGTACTGGGAAGGTGAATCATAAGAAACATTTAACAGGGGAAGAAGAGCCTGTAAGCCTGAATGTATTCAGACCTGATTTATATTTCCTTACTCTCTTTAATGAAACCTTGCAACAAAACGGAATTAAAGTTCATGGTAAACTTGATAATTTCTGGCTGCCTTATGATGCTGTACATATTACAACTTTTTCAAGACCTGTTATTGATGTTATAAGAAGAGTAAATAAAGTAAGCAGCAATCTTCATGCAGAGATGGTTCTTTATGCAATGGCAGAAAAATATTACGGTAAACCTGCCACATCAAAAAATGGGATTAAGGTAATTAACAATCTCATTGCTATGACAGGAATGAATCCTGAAAAGTACAGGCTTGTTGATGGTTCCGGTTTGTCTCATTACAATCTTGTTTCGGCCGAGCTTATTCTTGCAGTATTAAAACATGTTTATTACAAAGAACCTGCCTTATTTAAAATTTTAAATGAATCATTTCCTATTGCAGGTATAGATGGCACACTCGGCAGAAGAATGGGGGGCAGCACAGCAGAAAAAAGGGTAACTGCAAAGACCGGAACTTTAAGCGGAGTAAGTGCACTATCCGGCTATCTTGCAACAAAGAATGGAAAGTTTCTTGCATTCTCAATATTAATGCAGAATTTTGTTAATGGTGCTTCTACTGCAAGAGCATTCCAGGATGAAATTTGTAAAATTCTTTCTGAATATTAAATGAAAAATCTTGCTGTTATATACGATGACTTCCATCTTAAGCATGCCCCACCTGTGGTTCATGCAGAAAAACCTGAACGATTAACTTTCACTTTAAATTTTCTTAAAGAAAAAAATATTTTTAAGAATGTTGAACTGATTAAGCCGACCGAAGCTAAAAAAGAAGATATACTTCGTGTACATAAAGAAGAATATTTCAATTTTGTTGTTGAGTTTGTTAATAGCGGGAAATTTTTTTTAGATCCCGACACATACATTGTTAAAGATTCTTTTAATTCAGCAATGCTTTCTGCAGGGGCAGCAATAAATGCTGTAGATTTTGTAATGAACAAAACTTATAAAAATATTTTCTCTTTGATGCGTCCACCAGGTCATCATGCAGAAACTGATAAAGCTATGGGGTTTTGCATTTTTAATAATATTGCTGCTGCTGCAGCTTATGCCCTTGAAAAATATAATTTAACCCGCGTTGCTATCATTGATTGGGATGTTCATCATGGCAACGGTACACAGGAAATTTTTTACGATACGTCGAAAGTATTGTTTATAAGTTTGCATCAACATCCGCTTTACCCGGGTACTGGTTCCGAGAATGAAAAAGGAACGGGAAATGGGGAAGGATATACAATAAATTTTCCCTTGCCTCCCGGAACAAAAGGAGAGACTTATAAAAAAATATTTAAAGAAAAAATTATCCCTTCTTTTGAAGATTATAAGCCTGAGTTAATTTTTATCTCTGCAGGATTTGATGCACATAAAGATGATCCGCTTGCTAATTTAAAACTTACCGAAGAAGATTTTGCCGATCTCACAAAAATAATTAATGAATTTGCAGATAAAGAAAACCTGAGTATAATTTCACTTCTTGAAGGAGGCTATAATCTTCCTGCCCTTGCAAATTCAGTATATTACCATTTGAAAAATTTATAGAATATAATTCTTTCCGAAATCATTTTATGAAAAAAGTATTTAAAGAATTTCATATAAGAACATCCCCCTTTCAGCCTGATATACTAAGCGGTTTGTTATGGGAATTAAATATTACAGGTCTTACTGAAGAAGATAATTTCATTAATGTCTATGCGGGAAATGATCTTTCCAGAGATACAGTTGAGAATTTTCTTTTAAAATTAAAGAAGGAAAAAGTAATTGATGACTATTCGTTAGATGAATATGAGTTTGAAAATGTAAACTGGAATGAAGAGTGGGAGAAGAATCTTAATATCATAAAAGTGACAGATAACATTGTAATTAAACCATTATCAAAAGAATATAAATCTTCTCCTGGTGAAATAGTTATAACAATCGATCCTAAAATGTCATTTGGTACAGGTGAGCATCAGACAACAAAGCTTATGCTTATGCTTCTTGAAAAATATATCAAAAATGGAAAAGTTCTTGATGTTGGTTCAGGCACAGCAGTTTTAGCAATTGCATCTGTTAAATTTGGAGCCAATTATGCAGTCGCAATAGATAATGATGAATTATGTTATGAAAATGGAAAAGAGAATACAGCATTAAACAATGTTTCTGATAAAGTTGATATAAGAATTGGTGAGATAAAAGATATAAAAGAAAATGATTTTGATTTTGTAATCGCCAATATTCAGAAGAATGTAATTATTAAAATTGCCGGTGAAATAAAAGAGAAACTAAAAAGCGACGGAACAATTATATTATCTGGTCTGCTTAGTGAAGATGAAGCTGATGTAATTCAAACTTATGAAAGTTTTAATTTCTATCTAATGGAAAAGAGAACAATGGATGAATGGATTGCACTGGTTATGAAAGAGGGGAGAAGGTAATGTGGTTTACCCAATCCCCGTAAATAATTACCTGTAATTAATTTTAACCTGACTACTTGTAAGGAACTTCCAGTCCTCATCGTAAACATAAACCTTGTAAGTGCCCCGGTCATAAAAGGTTACTTGTTTCCAGAACCAGTTCCAGTCAGGTTCGACATCTGCATAAATAGTATTCTCAAAAGTTTCTTAACCTCTTGAGTCAACTCTATAAATGTCGAAGAGAACTTCATAGCAGTCAATACTTTTTCCGCTTCCCATTCTTACAAGGAAATAAAGATATCCGCCGTTACTTCCGATTGTAAAAGTTGACGCTTCATTAATTGCATAACCATCTTCATCAACTCCTTCACAGAAATAAAGGCTTTGTGCAGATGTTAATGCAGTAAACCCAAAAAATAAAACAAATAAGAGTGCAGCAAAATTCACCCTTTTCATTCTTCCTCCTGAATAATTAATAATGTTGGCTGATGTTAACCAAGTCTGTGCCACTGCTTAACATTTAAAAGGAATTAGAATAAATAATAAATTTTAAGAATCATTGAAGGTTGTCGCCATTAAGCGACTTAACGGGTGAGTAATTTTTATTCTGAGAAAGACAGGTTTTTGAGGAAATTCTGAGCCTTAGTGGCGTGGCGACAAAAAAAGAAAACTGCCGCCAAGCGCTAAAACTTTAAAAAGCACCATGTAAAATTTTATATTGAATTTACTTCATCAAAATCATTTTCTGAACAGAAGAAAAATTCCCAGCTCGCATTTCATAAAAATAAATTCCTGATGAAAGAGAAGAAGCATCAAACTGAACTTCATAAGTGCCGGATGGTTTTTCTTCATTAACTAAAGCTGCAACCTCTCTACCGAGTATATCATATACTTTAAGGGTAACAAACTCCTTACTGCCAACTGAATACTGAATACTGGTGGCAGGGTTAAATGGATTAGGATAGTTTTGATAAAGTTCAAATTCAGAAGGTAATGGGAAATCTTCAGTAACAATTACAGCAAGATCCGAGAAGTTGGAGTTGTAAAAATCTATTGATGTTCTTGTTACAGCTCTTCCTTTAATTATTGAATCAAGCGTATCTACTCCTCTTCCAACATTATAGGCAACTATAATATCAACAGGTTTAT
>Ga0079224_100001047_pt1 | contig 30401 bp, 24 predicted proteins | sample Stecom2015_FD_80414 | JGI IMG/M metagenome (GOLD analysis project Ga0079224, IMG submission 80414) | Agricultural soil microbial communities from Utah to study Nitrogen management - Steer compost 2015 | ecosystem: Environmental > Terrestrial > Soil > Agricultural land | place: USA: Utah... | reverse complement strand
GTCACGGCGGTCATAGCGGTGGGGAAACGCCCGGTAACATTCCGAACCCGGAAGCTAAGCCCATCAGCGCCGATGGTACTGCGTTGGAGACGACGTGGGAGAGTAGGACACCGCCGGGCATAAACCCAAGAGAGAGGCATCCCGTACGGGGTGCCTCTCTCTATTTTGTTTTCATCACGTTTCCTGGTGGTCGGTTGGTGGGTTGGGTGGTGGGCGGGAGCGGCCACCCCAACTGCTAGCGTGCCGGTATGCGTGCCGCATACGTTTCCCAGTTCAATGACCAAAACCCGCTCTCCGGCCTGGAGATCGGGGAGCAGCCGGAGCCGGAACCGGCCGGCGACGACTGGGCGATCGTTGAAGTCAAGGCCAGCGCGCTGAACCACCACGACCTGTGGTCGCTACGGGGAGTGGGGCTCACCGCTGACCAACTACCGATGATCCTCGGCTGTGACGCCGCCGGCGTGGACGACCAAGGGAACGAGGTCGTGGTCCACGCGGTCATCGGGGAGCCAGTGGACGGAGACGAAACCCTGGACCCGAAGCGGCACCTACTGAGTGAGAAACTCCCCGGCACCCTGGCGGAGCGGGTGGCGGTGCCCCGGCGGAACCTGCTGCCGAAACCCGCCGAGCTCAGCTTCACCGACGCCGCCTGCCTCCCCACCGCCTGGCTCACCGCCTACCGGATGCTCGTCACCCGCGGCCAGGTCCGCAGCGGGGACGCGGTGCTGGTCCAAGGTGCCGGCGGCGGGGTCGCCACCGCGGCGGTGGTGCTGGCCCAGGCGCTCGGAGCCCGGGTATACGCCACCAGCCGGGACCCCGGCAAGCGGGAAAAGGTCGCTGCCCTGGGCGCCACCGCGTTGGAGCCCGGCGCGCGGCTACCGGAGCGGGTAGACGTGGTGATAGAGACCGTGGGTGAGGCCACCTTCGCCCACTCGATGAAGTCCAGCAAACCCGGCGCCCGGATCGTGGTGTCCGGGGCCACCTCCGGGCACCTGCCCGCCGTCGACCTTCGCCGGGTGTTCTTCCTGCAGCAGCAGATCCTGGGTAGCGCCATGGGCACCCGGGCGGAGTTGGAGGCGTTGCTGGCGTTGATGGTGGAGCGAGACATCCGGCCCGTGGTGGACTCGGTCTACGGCTTCAGCCAGGTCCGGGACGCGTTCGTGCGCCTAGCCAGCGGAGAAATCTTCGGCAAGGTGGTGCTGGACCACACCCGCTGACCGACAGCCAGCCGGTCCTCGCCAGACAACCACAACCAGGCAACCAACAAGCAGTGGGGGTGGTTCCCCGGGCCTAGACCCGGGGAACCACCCCCACTATGTCTTCGGCTACTCTTCCTCGTCGTCCAGACGGGCCAGCCACGTGGCCAGCCGCTCCACCGGGGTTTCGAATTCCGGATGCAGGTCCACGAAATCCCGCAACCGTTCCGCCAGCCACTCGAACGAGACCTGTTCCGGGCCTCGCCGCTCGGCTAGCTCCTCAATTCCCCGGTCCGTGAAGTACAACGTGCACTCCTCGTGTCCGTCTGGTCAGCGTGGTAGGAAAGCCGCCTCTAGCAGGGTGGCCTGCTCCTGCTCGTGCACGATGGTGGAGCCGGTGGCCGGAGCCGCCGCGGCCGGGCGAGAGATCCGCCGCAGCGGCACCCCTTCCAGGTGCTCCAGCAAGTTGAGAGCGATGTGGGACCACGCCCCCTGGTTGGCCGGCTCCTCCTGCACCCAGGCGAAGTCCTGGGCGTTCGGGAACCGGGCCAGGGCCGCCCGCACCTCCTCCACCGGCAGCGGGTAGAGCAGCTCCAGTCGGATGATCGCGGTGTCGGTGATCCCGCGCTCCGCCCGCGCCTCCACCAGGTCGTAGTAGACCTTGCCGCTGCACAGCAGCACCCGCCGGATCGCGGCCGGGTCGGTGACCGACGTGTCCTCGAGCACCGGTTGGAACCGGCCGTTGGTGAACTCCTCGAGGCTGGACACGCAGTCCCGGTGCCGCAGCAGCGACTTGGGCGTGAACACGATCAGCGGCTTCCGCTTCGGCGACAGCGCCTGCCGCCGCAGCAGGTGGAAGTAGTTCGCCGGCGTGGTCGGGATCGCCAACCGCAGGTTGTCCTCCGCCGCCAGCTGGAGCCAGCGCTCCGGCCGCCCCGAGGTGTGGTCGGGACCCTGCCCCTCGTGCCCGTGTGGCAGCAGCACCACCATCGAGTTGCGCTGCCCCCACTTGCTCTCACCGGAGACGATGAACTCGTCCACGATCACCTGGGCACCGTTGGCGAAGTCACCGAACTGCGCCTCCCAGAGCACCAGGGCCTCCGGGTTCTCCACCGAGTACCCGTACTCGAAGCCCATGGCCGCGAACTCCGACAGCAGCGAGTCGTGGACAAAGAACCGTCCACCCTTGTCACACACCGCTGCCAGCGGCACGAACTCGGCCCCGGTCTGCGAGTCGATGACCACCGCATGCCGCTGCACGAAGGTGCCGCGCCGGCTGTCCTGCCCGGAGAGCCGGACGGTGATCCCCTGCGACAGCAGCGAGCCGAACGCGAGCAGCTCGGCGAAGGCCCAGTTGACACCGCCCTCCACCGACATCTTGCGCCGCTGCTCCAGCACCTGCTTGATCCGCTTGTGAGGAGTGAAGCCCTCCGGCAGGTTGGTGTGCGCCTCGCCGATCGCCCGGATCACCTGCGCGTCGACGGTGGTGTCCACCTCCGGCTCCGGCTCGGGTTCCCGCACCGGCGGAAGCTGGGTGGGCGCGGCCGCGTTCCGGGTCGCCCGGAACACCCGCTCCAGCTGCTGCTGGTAGTCGCGCAGCTGCTCCTCCGCCTCCTCCAGGCTGATGTCGCCGCGGCCGATCAGCTCCTCGGTGTAGAGCTTCCGCACCGACCGCTTCCCGTCGATGATCTGGTACATCTTCGGGTTGGTCATCGACGGGTCGTCGCCCTCGTTGTGACCGCGCCGGCGGTAGCAGATCATGTCGATCAGCACGTCCTTGTTGAAGGCCTGCCGATACTCGAACGCCAGCTGGGCCACGCGCACCACGGCCTCCGGGTCGTCCCCGTTGACGTGGAAGATCGGCGCCTGGATCATCCGCCCGATGTCGGTGCAGTACACCGACGAGCGGGCGTAATCCGGGGCGGTGGTGTACCCCACCTGGTTGTTGACCACCACGTGCACGGTCCCACCGGTGCGGTAGCCGCGTAGCTGGGACAGGTTGAGGGTTTCGGCCACCACCCCCTGGCCGGCGAACGCGGCGTCCCCGTGCACCAGCACCGGCAGCACGGTGTAGCCGGTCAGGCCGAGGTCGAGCCGGTCCTGCTTGGCCCGGACGATCCCTTCCAGCACCGGGTCGACCGCCTCCAGGTGGGAGGGGTTGGCCACCACCGACACGGTGGTGCTGTGGTTCCCGTCCGGGGTGGTGAACTTGCCGGTCATGCCCAGGTGGTACTTGACGTCCCCGGAGCCCTGGGTGGAGCGGGGGTCGATGTACCCCTCGAACTCGCTGAAGATCTGCTCGTACGGCTTGCCGACGATGTTGGCCAGGACGTTCAGCCGGCCCCGGTGGGCCATCCCGATCACGACCTCGTCCAGCCCCGACGTGGCCGCGCACTGCAACACCTGGTCCAGCAGCGGGATCAGCGACTCGCCCCCCTCGAGGGAGAACCGCTTCTGCCCCACGTACTTGGTGTGCAGGAAGGTTTCGAACGCCTCCGCCGCGTTGAGCCGGTTGAGGATGTGCTTCTGGGCGGCGGTCGGCGGCTTCTGGTACGGCCGCTCCACCCGCTCGGCGATCCAGCGCCGCTCCTCCGGGTCCTGGATGTGCATGTACTCCACGCCGATCCGGCGGCAGTACGAATCCCGCAGCACCCCGAGGATGTCCCGCAGCTTCATCCGGTCCTTGCCGGCGAAGCCGCCCACCGGGAAGGTCCGGTCCAGGTCCCACAGGGTCAGGCCGTGCTCGAGGATGTCCAGGTCCGGGTGGCGCCGGATCTCGAACCCGAGCGGGTTGGTGTCGGCCATCAGGTGCCCACGGACCCGGTAGGCGCGGATCAGTTCGATCACGCGCGCGTTCTTGTCCACCTGCCGGTCGTCGTCGGTCCGGTTGTCCCGGGTCCAGCGGATCGGCTCGTACGGGATTCGCAGCGAGGTGAAGATCTCGTCGTAGAACCGGTCCTCACCCAGCAGGAGCTGGTGGATGGTCCGCAGGAACTCCCCGGACTGCGCACCCTGGATGATCCGGTGGTCGTACGTGGAGGTGAGCGTGACCACCTTGCTGATCGCCAGGTCGGCCAGGGCTTCGTCGGACATGCCCTGGTAGGGGGCCGGGTACTCCATGGCGCCGACCCCGAGGATCAGGCCCTGGCCGGTCATCAGCCGGGGCAGCGAGTGCACGGTGCCCAGCCCACCCGGGTTGGTGAGGGTCGTGGTGGTGCCGGTGAAGTCGGCGACCGTGAGCTCGTTGCGCCGGGCGCGCCGGACCACTTCCTCGTACGCCTGCCAGAACTGGCGGAAGTCCATGGTCTCGGCGGCCTTGATGTTCGGCACCACCAGGGTGCGGGAGCCGTCCGGGCGGGTCAGGTCGATCGCCAGGCCGAGGTTGACGTGCGGCGGCGTGACCAGGGTCGGCTTGCCGTCGACCTCGGCGTAGGAGCGGTTCATCTCCGGGTGTCGGATCAACGCCTTGACCATGGCGTACCCGATGAGGTGGGTGAAGCTGACCTTGCCGCCCCGACTCCGCGCCAGGTGATTGTTGATCACGATGCGGTTGTCGGCCATCAGCTTCGCCGGCACCGCCCGCACGCTGGTGGCGGTCGGGATGCTCAGGGACTGGTCCATGTTCTGGGCGATCCGGGCGGCGACCCCGCGCAGCGGGGTGTGCTCCGGAGCAGCCTGGGCCTCGGCCGCTGCGGACGGCGTCGATGGGGTAGCCTGCTGAGCCGGCTTCCGGGTCGGCTTCGGAGCAGGGGTGTCGGTCTTCGCCGGCGGTGCCTGCTTAGCGGCGGCCGGTGCCGGTGGAGTAGCTGGCGGCTTCGCCTCCGGGGCCGGTGGGGCGGCCGTAGCGGTGCCGCGTCCGTCTGCGGACGGGCCAGCGGATGGTTCCGGTGCCGGTGCGGGCCCGGCCGGACGGGTGGTGGGAGCGGCCCCGGTATCGGTGCCGCGTGGTGCCGCCGCCTGCTGCTTGGCCGCACCGGGCCGGTAGTCGGCGAAGAAGTCGTGCCAGGCGGAATCTACACTCGCCGGGTCGGCGAGGTAGCGCTGGTACATGTCTTCGACGATCCACTCATTGGGGCCGAACCCAGCTAGCGGGTTATCCTGCGACATCTGTGGCGCTGACACGGCCTTTTGTTCGCCTCTTTCGAGAAGTCGTGTTCGCTGATCTGAACGCTTCAGCTCCAAGGCTACGCGGTCCGTGCCCGCAGGTGATTAGGGCGCCCCGAGAGAGTGTCATCGCTCGGGACGCCCCAGGGAATTCCACCTGAATTGTTAGGAAATGTCGCGTCGGCGGGTGATGAGTACGCCGGTCACGCCGGCCACCGCCGCGTAACCGAGCAGGATCAGGGCCCCGACCCACCACGCCGGCGTGCCCGGCAGACCGTCGCCGCCCAGGGTCATGACCTGGGACGCGATGGACGGCACGATCACCTGCCACTCCAGGATGGTGTCGTTGTTCAGCCAGTTCGCCAGCAGCAGGAACAGGAGCGAGGCCACCTGGGTGCCGACGAGATAGAGCACCGCGGCGGTGATGGTGGCGGCGAGTTGGCTGGTGATCAGCGTGCCGATCGCCACCCCGAGGATCGCCCAGACCACGAACGCGACCAGGTTGAGCAGGATCGCCCGCTGCACGCTCCACTCGCCGAGCATGGTGCCGGCCTCCTGTCCGCTGAAGAACAGGGAGCCGAAGGCGATCGAAATCCCGGTGGTGATCACCCCGAAGAGCGCGCCGAGCAGCACCGCGGTGATCAGCTTGTTCAGGATCACCTTGGTCCGGTGCGGCGTGGTCAGGTAGGTGACCGTCACGGTCTGGTGGAAGTACTCGCTGGTCACGATCACGATGCCCAGCAGCATGACGAACATCAGCCCGAGGAACTGACCGGAGGTGTAGACGTTGCCGCCGTGGTAGAGCGGATCAGCCACCCCGGTCCCCTCCGGGTCGCCGAACGCCGCCGGGTCATCGAAGGCCATGGAGGCGAACCAGATGTTGAAGGCGAGCGAGATCGCGGTCCACAGGAGTGTGCCGCCGGCGAACCACCACCAGGTGGTGGTGGAACGGAGCTTCAGGAGCTCACTGTTGATCAGCCGGAACGGGCTGAGCCGCTGTGCCGGCGAGGGAAGAGTGGTGGTGGTCATCGGATGGTCGCCTTTCCCGCGGTCAGCTCGAGGAACACCTGCTCCAGGTCGGGCCGTTCGGTGCTGAGGTGGTGCAGCTCCACCCCGGCCTGCAGCGCGGCCGCGCCTACGGTGGGGGCGTCCACGCCGGTCACCACCAGTGCGCCGCCCGCCTCGGTGCGGACGACGGCGCCGTGGTCGGCCAACGCCGTGGCCAGCTTGTCCGCGTGCGGGGTCTGCACCCGCACCTGGGACGCGTCGGTCATGGACTCGACCACGGCGTCGATCGGCCCCTGCCGGACCAGCTTGCCGGCGGCGATGATGACGACGTCGTCGGCGAGCTGTTGCATCTCCGACAGCAGGTGACTGGAGACCAGCACGGTCCGGCCTTCCGCGGCCAGCGTTTTCAGGAAGTTCCGCATCCAGCGGATGCCTTCCGGGTCCAGGCCGTTGGCCGGCTCGTCCAGGATCAGTACCTTCGGGTCACCCAGCATCGCGGTCGCGATCCCGAGCCGCTGCTTCATCCCCAGCGAGTAGCCCTTGAACTTCCGGTTGGCCGCCGGGGTCAGCCCCACCAGTTCCAGCACCTCGTCGACGCGCCGGCGCGGCAGCCCCGCCGCGGCCGCGATCACCCGTAGGTGGTTGCGGCCGGTACGGCCCCGGTGGGCGCTGGAGGCCTCCAGTACCGCCCCCACGTGCCGGATCGGGTGCGGCAGGTCGGCGTACCGCCGTCCGCTGATCGTGGCGGTGCCGGATGTGGGGGTCACCAGGTTGAGCAGCATCCGCAGTGTGGTGGTCTTGCCGGCGCCGTTCGGCCCCAGGAACCCGGTGACCCGACCGGGCTCGACCGTGAATGACAGGTCATCTACCGCCCTGACCGTGCGGTACTGCTTGGTCAGGCCGGAGATGACGATCTGCCCGTCGGACATGTCTCTCCTCCCAATTGATACCGCCGCTCAGCTTCTCACAGGCCGACCATTGGCTCCGGGGTGGCGGGCCGGAGGCACCGGTGGAACCGGGCAGTGGAAACCAGGCCCGGGAGCGTTTTCAGCAGGTCGCACCATTGTGGCCAGATCGACCCGTGGAGCGGCCCGGGTGATCCCGACGCGGCAGTGGCCGCATCATGTGATTCAGATCGCGATCCAGGTCGCCCGCGCGTGCGCTAGCGGCTCGTTCTGCCCCGCGAGGTAAACCGCTGACCGGACTTCGGCTTTGCGGCCTGCCACCGACACTACCTCCCCGGTCACCACGCACTGCGCGCCCGGCGCCGGCACCGACCTGACCGACGCGGTCATCCGCCCCAGGACGTACGGGCGGGGCCGGCCGTCGGTCGGCACCTCCCGGCCGATGATCGCCCAGCCGCCGGGGCAGTCCAGGGCCGCCCAGACGGTGATGTCGTCTACCGTTTCCGGCACCCGCCACGGGGCGGCGGTCCGCCCATCCGACATCAAGCCGGGGAAGATGTCCAGCCCATCGTCGTTCGGGCGGCGGGGACCGCAGACGTAACACTGGGGGAACGGGTGGTCGGTGAAGCCGGGGTACGTCTGTGAGACCTTCTCCGCGGTTTCGTACGGGACCGCCGGCACCGGGGGATCGTCGAATCGGACGGACCTGGCCTCCGCGATCACAGTGTCCGCATGGTGCACGGTCAGCTCGTCGCCGTGGCGGGTGACGGTGAGCGGGGTGCCCAGCGGGGGCGGGTGGCGCAGGGTGACCTGGGCGGCGAAGCCGGCGGCCGGCGCCAGTGCGCGGGCCACCAGTCCGCAGGTGTAGCCACCGTTGCCTGACTCGGTGGGGCCGTTGAAGCGTGGTTCGATGATCACGCGTCCATCATCCTTGTACCGCCCGCCCGGAAGAAAGTCAGACTGGTATTGGCTAATTCACTCTGTTCTAGCGCATTTGGGGAATAAACAGCGGTGATGGCGGAAGTGGGCCGGCCGCGAGGCGGGCGGCGGGCGATGGTCACAGGCGGTTTTCAGGTTGTCCGCAGGTAGGGTCCAGCGGAGTGGGTCAAGATGGGGACATGACACGGGCAGTGGAGGCGCGGCTGCTGGTAGTAGAGGACGATCCGAACATCCTCGAATTGCTTTCCGCGAGCCTCCGATTCGCCGGGTTCGAGGTGACTACCGCGCGAACCGGTAGCGAAGGGGTGACCACCGCCCTGCGCAGCAATCCGGACCTGGTGGTCCTGGACGTGATGCTGCCGGACCTGGACGGGTTCGAGGTCATCAAGCTGATGCGGGCCGAGGGCGCCCGGGTGCCGGTGGTGTTCCTGACCGCCCGCGACACCACTGAGGACAAGATTCGGGGTTTGACCCTGGGTGGCGACGACTACGTGACCAAGCCGTTCAGCCTGGAGGAGCTGACCGCCCGCATCCGAGCGGTGCTGCGGCGCACCGCCGGGGTGCAGTCGCCCCGGCTGACCTTCGCCGACCTGGAGCTGGACGAGGAGAGTCACGAGGTCTACCGGGCCGGTCGGCGGGTGTCGTTGTCGCCGACCGAGTTCAAGCTGCTGCGGTACCTGATGCTCAACGCCAACCGGGTGCTGTCCAAGGCGCAGATCCTCGACCACGTCTGGAACTACGACTTCCGGGGTGACGACAACATTGTCGAGTCGTACATCTCCTACCTGCGACGGAAGATCGACAACGTCGAGCCGCGGCTGATCCACACCCTCCGCGGGGTCGGCTACGTGTTACGTAAACCGAGCTGAGTGGGGATGACGTCGTTGTCCACCCGCGTACCGCTGCGGGTCAAGCTGGTCGCGGCGGTGCTGGCGCTGGTGACGTTCGCGCTGATTCTGATCAGCGTGGCCAGCACGGTGGCCTTGCAGTCGTACCTCACCCACCGGATCGATCAGCAGCTGATCGAGACCACCCAGCGGTTCCGGACCTGGATGCCGGTGGATCGGGTGAACTCCTTCCTCCCCAGCGCGTTCGTGATCGACTGGCAGCTGCCGCAGACCCGCTTCACCAGCTTCGATCCCCGGTACGACCCGGCGGAGCTGCCTCCGCTGCCGGAGAACCTGGCCGAGGCGTCCGTGCTGGCCGGCGACCCTTACACAGTGGAGGGCAGTAACGGGGAGACCCGCTGGCGGATGTTGGTGACCCTGTTCCCGGACGGCACCGCCCTCACCGTGGGGCAGGACATGGCGGACGTGGACAGCGCGGTCAGCCGCCTGGTCTGGACCGAGGCGGTGATCGGGGCGGTGGTGTTGGGGCTGATGGCCATCGCGGGGGTGGCGGTGGTACGGACCAGCCTGCGGCCGTTGCGGGCGATTGAACGTACCGCCGATGCGATCGCCGCCGGCGACCTCAGCCGGCGGGTGCCGGAGCCGGAGCCGGATACCGACTCCCCCCGGACCGAACTGGGGCGGGTGGCGCGGACCTTGAACAGCATGCTCACCGAGATCGAGGCCGCGTTCGCCGCGCGGGCGGCCTCCGAGGAACGGATGCGGCGATTTGTGGCCGACGCCTCCCACGAACTGCGCACCCCGTTGACCACCATTCGGGGGTTTGCCGAGTTGTATCGACAGGGGGCGGCGGGCTCCCCCGAGGAGGCGGCCCGGCTGATCGGCCGGATCGAAGAGGAAGCAGCCCGGATGGGGCTGTTGGTGGAGGACCTACTGCTGTTGGCGCGGCTCGACCAGGCCCGGCCGCTGGCGCAGGACCCGGTGGACCTGCCGGTGATCGCCAGCGACGCGGTGCACGCTGCCCGGGCGGTGGACCCGGACCGGTCCATCAGCCTCGAGGTGGCGCCCCAGTCCGGCCCGTTGGTGGTGCCCGGGGACGAGGCGCGGCTGCGGCAGGTGCTGGACAACCTGCTCAGCAACGCGCTTACCCACACCCCGGCCGGCTCTCCGGTGACGGTGCGGCTGGGCCGGGAGGAGCAGCGGGCGGTGGTGGAGGTGGCGGACCGAGGCCCTGGGCTTACCCCGGAGCAGGCGCGGCGGGTGTTCGAGCGGTTCTACCGAGTGGACTCGGCGCGCTCCCGCCCGACGACCGGCCGGGTCGGCACGGGCGGGTCGGGGCTGGGGCTGGCGATCGTCGCCGCGCTGGTGGCGGCGCATCGTGGCACGGTGGATGTGGTCAGCACGCCGGGGGAAGGCGCCACCTTCCGGGTGTGGCTTCCCCTGGCGGATACCCGGTCCACAGCTGATGGGCAGGACGGTTCCAGCCAGATACCAGAGTGATCGGGGAAGGTGGGAGCATGAGCGACCAGGAACGTACCGGGAGCACGTCGGACCACTCGGGGGCCGCCGGTTCGCCGGCCCCGGCGGTCGAGGAACCGACACCGGAGCCGGTCGGCGACGCCGACCGGGGCGCAGCGGCACCCCCAGCGGAGGAGGCGACGACCGAGCGGGCAGCGTCCGAGCCATGGCGGGGGCAGGCGCAGGCGAGCTATCCCGGCCCCGGGGCCGCCGGCGGGCCGGGCTCCCCCGGTGGGGTCGCCGGCTCCCCGACCGTCCCCTTGCCGCCCCCGGGGTGGGGCGGGGCCGACCCGCTCGGGGCGCCGTCGGGGGGTGGGCCGGCGGCCTGGGCGGCGGGACCGCCGTCGCGCGGCGGCCGCACCGCGGTGACGGCGATCGTGATGGTGGGGTTGATGCTGCTGTCCGCGGTGGGCGGTGGGGTGGTCGGGGCGACGCTGTACGGCTACCTCTCCGGCGGCTCCTCCCGAGGGGGGACCACCCTGGTGGTGGACGGGCCGCAGCTGGAGTACACCTCGCTGGCCAGCATCGCCTCCCAGGTCAGTCCCAGTGTGGTGTCGATCCGGGTGGGGCAGTTCGGCGGCTCCGGCGTGGTGCTGTCCGACGACGGGTACATCCTCACCAACGCGCACGTGGTGGAGCCCGCGAGCGGCACCGTGGTGGTGCGGTTCCACGATGGCCGGACCGCGCAGGCCACCGTCGTCGGGGCGGATCGGCGCAGCGACATCGCGGTGATCAAAGTGGAAGGGGTGTCGGACCTGGCCCCGGCCACCTTCGGTGACAGCGACAAGGTGCTGGTGGGCGACACCGTGTTGGCGATCGGCAGCCCGCTGGGGTACGAGGGGTCGGTCACCCAAGGGATCATCAGCGCCTTGGACCGGACCGTCCGGCCGGAGGAGATCAGCGGGGTGACCCTCGCCGGCCTGCTCCAGACCGACGCCGCCATCAACCGGGGCAACTCCGGGGGCGCGCTGGTGAACCTGGCCGGGGAAGTGATCGGTATCAACACCGCGATCGCGGTGGAGAGCGAGGAGTCCGGGTTCATCGGGGTGGGGTTCGCGGTCCCCAGCAACCGGGCTACCGAGATCGCCGAGCGGCTGATCGAGGGGGAGGAGATAAGCCACGCCTACTTAGGGGTGTATGTGGCGCCCGCGGAGGATGGCGGCGCGGTGATCAGCGCCGTCACCCCCGGTAGCCCGGCGGAGGAGGCCGGACTCCGCCCCGGGGATGTGGTGCTGCGCTTCGGTGACCGGCAGATCAGCGACGCCAACGACCTGGTCTCCGCGGTGCAGCAGGCGCGGGTGGGGGAGACGGTGGAGGTGGAGTACCGGCGGAACGGGATCCCGCGGACTACCACCGTCACCTTGGCGGAAGCGGTCGACTGAGCCGGTCGTAGGCCACTGGTCCCGCCCCGCCTGGGCGGTTGACCCGCAGGGGCGGGCAGCCGTTCCCGGTGCTCGTCACACCCAGTCCAGGGAGCGAGTGACCGCCTTCCGCCACCGGGCCCGCTCCCGCTGCCGTACCTCCTCCGACATGGCCGGCTCCCACCGCCGGTCCACGCGCCAGTTTTCCCGCAGGCTGTCCTGGTCCGGCCAGAAACCCACCGCCAGGCCGGCGGCGTAGGCCGCGCCCAGGCAGGTGGTCTCCGTGATGGTCGGTCGGACCACCGGCGCGTTGATCACATCGGCTTGGATCTGCAGCAGCAGATCGCTGGCGGTCATCCCGCCGTCCACCTTCAGCATGGTCAGGTCCAGCCCGGATTCCCGGTTCATCGCCTCCACGATGTCGGCCACCTGCCAGGCGGTCGCCTCCAACGCCGCCCGGGCCAGATGGGCCTTGGTCACGTACGAGGTCAGCCCGGTGATCACGCCGCGGGCGTCTGGCCGCCAGTACGGCGCGAACAGGCCGGAGAAGGCGGGCACCACGTAGCAGCCGCCGTTGTCGGACACACTGGCGGCCAGATCGTTGATCTCCGCAGCGGTCTGGATGATCCCGAGGTTGTCCCGCAGCCACTGCACCAGCGCCCCGGTCACCGCGATGGAGCCTTCGAGCGCGTACGCGGGGGGCTGGGTGCCGATCTGGTAGGCGACGGTCGTGAGCAGCCCGTGTTCGCTGGTGACCGGCGCCGCGCCGGTGTTGAGCAGCAGGAACGACCCGGTGCCGTAGGTGCACTTGGCCTCCCCGGGGGCGAAGCAGCTCTGCCCGAACAGGGCGGCCTGCTGGTCACCCAGCGCCCCGGCCACCGGCACCCCGGCCAGGTCCCCGGTCGCCTCTCCGTACACCTGGGACGATGGCACGATCTCCGGCAGCACCGCGCGCGGCACCCCGGTCGCGGCCAGCAGCTCGTCGTCCCAGTCCAGAGTAGACAGGTTCATCAGCATGGTCCGGCTGGCGTTGGTGACGTCGGTGACGTGCCGACCGGTGAGTTGCCAGATCAGCCACGAGTCCACGGTGCCGAACCGGACTTCGCCGGCTTCGGCGCGTCGGAGCAGCTCCGGCTCCCGTTCGAACCGCCACCGCAGCTTCGGACCGGAGAAGTACGTCGCCAACGGCAGTCCACACCGGTCCCGCCACCACTGGTCGTCGTGTTCGGCGGCCAGCTCCCGGATCAGTTGGTCCGTGCGGGTGTCCTGCCACACGATCGCGTTGCCGAGCGGCTCACCGGTGGTGGCGTCCCACAACAGGGTGGTCTCCCGCTGGTTGGTGATGCCGATCGCGGCCAGGTCGGCGCGGGACAAGCCGGCGCTGTCCAGTGCCCCGCGGACCACCCGCTGGGTCTGGTGCCAGATCTCGGCCGGGTCGTGCTCCACCCATCCGGGCTGGGGAAAGATTTGCCGGTGTTCGGCCTGGTCAGCGGCGACGATGGTGCCGTCGGATCCGAACAGGATGCAGCGGGTGGAGGTGGTCCCCTGATCAATCGCGGCGACGTAACGGGTCACAAGGACAGTCTGCCGGATCCAGGGAAGCGAAGGGGTTGCGCGGGTGGTCTACCGTGAGACGCAGTTGAGGACAGTGACGCCGGGCCGCGCGGCTCGTGGTGAGGAGTGGTGACTATGTCGGGTTACGTGAACCTGTCCGAGGCCGGCGGCCTGACCCAGGCGGGTCAGCGGTACGACGCCGAAGCCGATGACAGTCAGGCTACCGCCCGGACTTTCCAGGGCCGGATGGATCAGTCGCAGCAGGGGCTGCGGGGCCGCACCGGGATGCAGTTCACGAGCATGACCACCCAGCACAGCACCAACCTGGCGCTGCTGGGGCGGCAGTTCGCCCAGCAGGCCTACCGGGCGGTCAAGGGTGAGCAGGCGATCCTGAACGCCGACGACGAGGCGCACGACCTCCAGAGTGTGACCGCCTCGACGGTGGACACCCAGACCTCGTCCATCAGCCGGCCGATCAACGTCTGACCAGTACGCGTTTCCAAGGGAGACAGGCGATGTCGCACCAGATTCGAGCCCACTTCGGCACTATCGAGACGTTGGCGGCCGACCAGGGCGCGCTGGCGGGTAACGTCGAGTCGATCCGGCTGGCACTGCGGCAGCACGCGCAGCAGGCGTTGCAGACGCTGGACGGCGGTATGGGTGCCGAGGAGCACCAGGCGTGCATGGATCACGTGGACCGGCTGATCGACGAGTACATCCAGTCCACGCAGAACATGCAGCGCACCACCACCCAGGTGGGGGACACCTTCCTGGCGGGTGGCCAGCGCGCCCGGTCGGTGCTGGGCAGCGGGACCTGACCGGTCTGGCCGGCGAGGTCCGCCCACGCGGGACGAGCCGGTCGAAACCACCCCGAATGGTTATGGGGGTGGAGGGGAAACCCTCCACCCCCATAACCATGTTCGAAGCCATGACTACGCGCGGTCCGCTGGCGACTGTCCCGGCTGCTACTCCGGTGGGGGAAGCCACGCGATCTGGACCTGTTGGAACCCGCCGCCCCGCATCGCGTAGAGCGCCCGGCCGACCGGGAGCCGCTGCGAGGCCACCCCGTTGGCTAGCGGCCCCTCCATCCGGTCCCCGGAGAACAGGAAGCCCGGGGTGGACATGTCGTTCAGCCGTTGCACAATCGGGTCCAGCGAGGCCCGGGCCGCACCACCGGTGCGGCGGGCCAGCACCAGGTGCAGGCCCAGGTCCCGGCCCTGCACCAGCAGGTCGGCCAGCGGCAGCAACGGGTTGCCGGAGCTGGTGGCGACCAAGTCGTAGTCGTCCACTACGTACAGCACCTCCAGCCCCTGCCACCAGCTGCGTTCCCGCAACTGGGCGGGGGTGACGTCCGGGCCGGGCCGCCGCTGGGCGATCGACTGCCCCACCTCCTTGGCCACCGCCGCGGCCTGATCGGGGCTGGTGCAGTAGGCCAGCAGATAGTCCTTGGGCACCACTTCCAGCAGCGTGCGCCGGTAGTCGACCACCACGATCCCCAGCTGCTCCGGGGGGAAGCGGTTCATGAACCCGCGCAGCACCACCCGGAGCAGGTTGGTCTTGCCGGTCTCCCCGTCGCCGTACACCAGCAGGTGGGGGCTGGTGCCCATCAGGTCGATCCCCGCCGGCTGGAGGGTGAGTTCGGAGATGCCGACCGGGAAACCGGTGCCGTTCGGGTCCACAGGCGGCAGTTCGTGGTAGTCGACGTGCCGGGGGAGGACCCGGACCTGCGCCACCCGACCGTGCGGCCACCGCTGCCGCACCAGCGTGACCAACTCGGACTGCGCCGCCGGTAGATCGTCCACCGCCGCCACCCCGTCGACGCGCGGGACCGCGGTCTGGAACAGCAGATCCCCATCGGTCACACCCCGGCCCGGGTTCTCCTTGCTGATCCGCTTCTGTAGTTCCCGGTCGTACGCGCTGTCGAACGGATCGGACAGCCGCAGCTCGATCCGGCCGGTGAACGACGGCTGCATCCGCATCCGGATCTGCATCGCCTGGGTGATCGACAGCACCACGTGCACGCCGTAGTTGGCGCCCCGGGCGGCGATGTCGCTGACCCGGTCCTCCAGCAGTTCGAAGTTCTCCCGGAACACCGCCCAGCCGTCGATGACCAGGAAGATCGCTCCGGGGACCTCCGATGGGATCCGCCCGGCCGCCCGGGCCGCCCGCAGCTCGGCCGGTGAGGACAGGCCGTACTCCCGGAACAGCTGCTCCCGCTGGTCGATCGCGGTGGCGACCTCGGAGATGGTGCGGGTGACCCGCTCGGGATCCAGCCGTGTCGCCACCCCGGCCACCACCGGCAGCTCCGCCAGCGGCACCAGCCCACCGCCGCCGTAGTCGATGCAGTAGAACGCCACCTCACCCGGGGCGTACCGCAGCGCCATCGAGCAGATCATGGTGCGGAGCAGGGTGCTCTTGCCGGATTGCGGCGCGCCCAGGACGAGCAGGTTGCCGCCGGCGCCGCTGAAGTCCCACTCGAGCGGGAACTGCCGCTGCCGGCTCGGGTCGTCGACCAGGCCGAGCGTGGCCACCAGACCGTCGCCGCCGCGGGCCTGCGGATCCTGCACCGTGTCCAGCGGAAGGATCTCCGGTAGTGGGTCCAGCCACACCGGACGGACCGGGGGCGCACCGGAGGCGGCCAGTCGCTCCACCGCCACATCCAGGATCGACCGCTGCCCCGCCCGCGCCGGGTCCGACTGCTCAGACTGGTCCTTTTTGCTGGCGCGGACGCTTTCGGCCTGGCTGGCCAGCCACCCACCCAGACCGTTGGTGGCGAGGTACGGCACCACCGGCACCACCGTCTCGGTCTCGGTCTCCGGCGGGGTGTACGGGGCGGAGACCAACGCGGCCTTGAACCGCTCGAACACAGTGGTGTCCACCTTCAGATAGCCGCTGCCCGGCTCTGGCGGCAGGTGGTAGGCGTCGGGGACGCCGATCGCCTCCCGGCTCTCCGTTTCGGAGAAGGTGCGCAGGCTGATCCGGTAGGACAGGTGCGACTCCAGACCCCGGATCTTGCCCATGTCCAGGCGCTGGGTGGCCAGCAACTGGTGCACCCCGATCGACCGGCCGATCCGACCGATCGCCACGAACAGCTCCGCGAAGTCCGGTTTGGCCGACAGCAGCTCGCTGAACTCGTCGATGACCACCAGCAGGTGGGGGAGCGGCTCCAGTGGTTCCCCGGCCTCCCGCAGCGCATGGTAGGCGCTGACATTGGGCAGGTTTCCGGCTTCCTTGAGCACTTCCTGCCGGCGCCGCATCTCCCCGAACAGGGCGTCGTGCATCCGGTCGACCAGCGTGATGTCGTCCTCGATGTTGGTGACGATGCCGGCGACGTGCGGCAGTCCCGCCATCGGGGCGAACGTGGCGCCACCTTTGAAGTCCACCAGCATCAGCGCCAACAGCTCCGGTGGGTGGCTGATCACCAGTGAGGTCAGCAGGGTGCGCAGCATCTCCGACTTACCGGAACCGGTCGCCCCTACGACGAGTCCATGCGGCCCCATGCCGCCGTGCGCGGACTCCTTGAGGTCCAGCATCACCGCGTGGCCGTTGGCCCCGATCCCGATCGGTACCCGCAGTCGTTCCCGGAGCGGGCGCGGCTGCCACGTCCGCTTGGGGTCCAATGTGGCCACATCCGCTACCCCGAGGATGTCCGGTAGACCGATCGTGGCGGACAAGGCCCCCTCGCCCGCGTCCTCCGCGACCATCCGCAGCGGCGCCAGGATCCGCGCCAGGCCGGTGAGGGTGCCGGGGGGTACGTGGTCGATCAGGAAGTCGGTGCCGCTCCACTCGAGGTGTCCGGTGCCCGGCTCCCCGGCGGTGACGGTGATCCGGGCGTCGACCTCCTCAGGTTCTTCCCGGCGGTGACCGAGCAGCAGGATCACGTGCACCCCGAGGTCGGCGAGGGAAATGCCGGGCTCCGGCGCGGACAGGCCCCACACCCCCGGCAGGTGTTCGCCGTCGACCACGATCACCAGGTGTTCCCGGGGACGCATCTGCTGGCCGCGCCGGCGCTGGTAGGTGTCCTGCCGGGCCTCCAGGTCCGCCGCCAGCAGCTCCGCCATGCCGGACACGCTGGTGGACACCAGCCGCGCCGGTAGGTCGCCGTCGCGCAGGTGGGGGTGGAGGTGGTGGGGCAGCCACTTGACCCACTCCCACTCTTCGGAGTGTTGAGCCGCGCGTACCACTCCGAGCTGGACTTCCTGCGGGGCGTGGAAGGTCACCAATTGCGACACCAACGCCCGTGCCAGGGCGCGGCCGGCCGCCCGATCACCCACCACACTGAGCACTCCGATTTCCGTCAGGTCGACACATATCGGCTGCTCCCGCACGGTGGTGTAGCGGGCCTGCAGGGTCCGGGCGGTCTCCAGACACACCGGGTCGAACTCGTTCAACGGACCGGTGTCGGTATTCATGGTCAGCGGGGTGGCGACCGGTTGGTCACCGAGGCCGACCCGCAGCACCAGGAAGTCGTCGTCATCGACCCGCCGTTCCCAGCGGCGCGCGTCGGTGCGGGCCAGGTCCAGTAGCCGGGCGGGCTCCGGGTGCCGCCAGGCCGCGTTCGCCTGCTGACTCGCCACCGTCCGGCGCAGTCGGCGGCGTAGCTCCTCCAGATAGTCCAGGTATCGTTCCCGGGACTCCCGGAGCTGCCGGCGGGGACCGGAGCGTTGGCCGATCAGCATCACCACGCCCACCGAGACCGCCGCGATCAGGAACAGTCCGCCGGTGGCGGCCATCAACGGGTTGCTGTTGGTGATGGCCATCAGCAGCCCGCCACTACCGGCCATGACCGGCATGATGATCATGGACGCGCTCATGGCCGCCGGCGGGGTCTGCTGCGGTTTGGGGGGATCCGCGATAGTGATCTCGCCGGAGTCGACCTCCGGTGGGGCGATCCGCGCCGGCCGCTTGACCAGTCGCGTGCTCACCTGGCCGTACCTCCTGCCTCGTTGGGGGCCGACCGGGTCGGGGCGGGCCGAAGTGACCGCGACACCCCCACCGGACGGCGACCGCCCGTGGTGGATCACCCGCCGTAGGATGGCGGGCAGCAGACATTACAGCAGCCTGGAGCCACCCCGTGCCCACCGCCTATAGCCGCGTCACGGTTGTCCATGGTGCTCGCCGGGTTGATCTCGCCCTGCCGAGCGCCCTGCCGCTATCGGACGTGCTGCCGCAACTGCTCGGCTACTGCGCACCGGACACCGCGCCGGAGCAGCCGAACGGCTGGACCCTAGCCCGGGTAGGGGGCGCCGGACTCAATTTGTCGACCACCCTGGCCGACGCGGGGATCGCCGACGGTGACGTCCTCGAGCTACGCACCAGCCAGGAGCAGGTCCATCCGGCGTACGTGGAGGACGTACGAGACGTCCTCGAGGACACCATGGACGCCACGGCCCGCCGCTGGCAGCCCGCGACCACGGTCGCGTTCTCGGTGGCCACCGGCGCCGTGGGGCTGGCGCTGGCCGCCCTGTTGCCGCAGGTGTGGACCCCACAGGCGGCCGGGCCGCTGGTCACCGCGATCAGCGTGGCCGGTTTGCTGGGGGTCGCCGCCTGGTGGACCGACCGGCAGAAGATGCGCCGGATCGCCCAGCTGGCGCTGGCGGTGGCGGCGTTGTGGGGCGGCGTGGCCGCGTGGTCGGTGGCCACCTGGGCGGAGTGGCCGGCGCCGGCCACGGTGGGGGCCGCCTTGATCGGGGCGCTGATGGTGACTGCCCTGATTCGGACAGTCACCCCGGTCGCGGGGGCGCAACTGGCCGGGCTCAGCCTGCTCGGCGCCGCCGGCGCGGTGGTCGGAGTGATCACCGTGGCCGGTGGGGATCCACTGGCGGGGGTGCGGTTGGCCGCGGTGGCCGCGGTCCTGGTGGTCGGGGTGCTGCCCCGGGTGTCGTTGACCATCGGTGGGTTGGCCAGCGCCGACTACCGGGTCCGTAATCACGGACTGGTCACCAGCGAGGCACTGGCGGCCCGGATCGCCCAGAGCGATGCGTTGCTGTACGGCAGCCTGTTGGGAGTGGCGGTGCTGGGAGCCGCCACCGGCGGGCTGCTGGCCGGCAGTGAGCTGCTGTGGGATCGACTGCTGGGGGTGATGGCCGGGGCCGCGTTGGTGCTGCGCTCCCGGGTGTTCTCGCGGATCTCCCAGATCCTGCCGCTGCGTATCGCCGGCCTGGCGGTCCTGGCCGGTCACGGCGTGACCCTCGGTCAGGATTGGCCACCGTTGCGGCCGTGGCTGGTGCCGGCGGCCGCGCTGGCGGCGACGCTGCTGGTGCTCCTCAGCGCGATCCCTTTGTCGGACGTGGCCCGAGCCCGGGTGAAACAGCTGCTCAACCGGCTGGAACTGGTGGTGGTGGCGGCGCTGGTGGCACTGGCGGCCGCCGCGCTGGGTGCGTTCGGGTGGGTGGAGGAACTTACGCTCGGCTGACTGGGGCCGGCCCGGGCCGCTCGGCTGTGGCCACCCAGTGAGTCCCGCGTGACCGACGGAGAGGAGGCACGATGGCGTCCGAGCCCGACGGCGACCGGCCGCAGGAGGACGCCGACGCGATCCGGCGCGCTGCCCAGGACAGCGTCGCGGAACTGGCCCGGATGGGGATCGACCCGCGGATGGTCGGGCTCACCCCCACCGACCCGCCGCCTCCCTTGACCCCGCCGGCTTCGGCCGGTGGCCGGGCAGGGGAGCCGGCGAGCACGTCGGGTCGGGCCACAGTCGGCGGGCAGGCAGCCGTGGCCGGCGACTCTGGGTTCTCGCCCCTCTCGTCACCGGCGGCCGCGCCGCTTGCCCCCGGGGCCCCGGCGGCCTCCTCGCCCCCGCGGGAGACCGCCAGTGGTGCGGCGCCGACGTCAGCCGCCGGCTGGCCCCGCGGGGTGGCGGCGCCGGCGACCGGCCGGGCGGTCCCGCCGCCTCCGAGTCAGCCCACCGAGCCGCCGGCCAGCGGGTCCGCATCGGCCACCGGGTCCGCATCGGTCGCTGGGTCCGCATCGGTCGCCCACCCCGGTTCCTCCCCGGTGCCCGGGGAGTCGCGGCCGAGCCGGGGGCCGACCACCTATGGCCGGGCGCGGGCCGCGGTACCGACTCCGCCACCCTCCTCCGCCGCCCGGGCCACGACCCCGGTGCCGCCTCCACCACCTGCGGCGGCTCGGGCGGCCTCGGCGGTACCCCCGCCCTCCACCGCCCGCTCCCAGCCGGCGGCCGTCCCGCCGCCACCGCCGACCACGCCCCCAGCGCCACCGGTGCCACCCCCGCCGCCTGCCCCACCGGCGCCCCCCATCGGGACGACCGCCAGCCCGCCGGCGCCGCCCGGTCCGGCGTCCGGGGTGCCCCAGCCCCCGGTGGCCGCACCGGCAGCGGTCACTCCTGACTGGGTGGACAGTACGCTCAGCCGTCCGATCGGTGGGTTGCCCAAGCCGCCTCCACCGGCGATGGCCAGCTACCTGACCCCGCTGTCCCAGCTCGTCCCCCCACCGGCGGCCCGGCCGTGGGCAGGGGCCCGGCGGGTGCTGCGGGCGGTCACGTTCGGCCTGGTCGAGCCGGGCGCGGCGGCGGCGATTGAGTACGAGCGGCAGCTGGTGGCGCGGGTGCGGGTCCGGCGACCGGAGCCGCGGGTGATCGCCTTCCTGGCGGGCAAGGGTGGCGTCGGCACCACCACCACCGCCACCGCGGTGGCACTGACCCTCTCCACGCTGCGTCAGGACACCACCGCCCTGATCTCCGCCCGGCAGGGTGGCAGCTCGCTGGGCGAGCGGCTGCTGGGACAGCCGGCACCGCCTGTGCCGGCGGTGGCCGAGGGTGGGCCGGATCAGGCGCCACTGTGGGTGCACAACAGTCTGGCGGTGGTCGACGGAGCCCCGTGGCACAGCCCGGTCGGTCGGGAGCCGCTGCTGCGGGTGCTGGATCAGCTGCGCAGCCAGCATCCGCTCACCCTGGTGGACGTGGGCAACGACCTGGGGGAGGCGGCGCAGGCGGCGGTGGAGCGAGCCGACCAGGTCGTGCTGGTCACGACCGTCAGCCACGATGCGGTCACGGCCGCCCGGACAGCCCTCAGCCGCGTGCACGAGGTCGACCCGTACCGACTGGCCACAGTGGTGTTGGCGGTGGTCTGCCTGAACCCGGGACAGTTCCGGCGGGCGAGTCGGCGGCTGCGCCAGGCGCTAGGGCTGGCGGAGGCCCGGATCGTCCCGATCGGATTTGATCCCTGGCTGGGCAACGGGGAGCGGATGGAGCCGGCCCAGCTGCGCCCGGTCACCCGGGAGGCGTATCTGCGGATCGCCGCGCTCGTGGCTGATCCCGGCAGCCCCGGACAGTGGTTCAGCCCGCCGGCGACCGCGGCGCCCGCCGGAGCAATGCGGACCGAAGGAGGACGGTGGTGAGCGGCCCCGAGTCCCCGGCTGACCCGGCCCGGTCCGGCAGCGTCCCCACCCCGTTCAGCGACACCCCCAACGCCGAGCGGTTCCTCCTGGAAGCGGACACCCTGCGCCGGCGCCAACTGCGGTCCGCCCTGCTGCACGGGTCGAGCCGGACCTGGCGGGACCGCCGGCGGATTTGGCCCGCGGTGATAGCCGGGATCGTGCTGGTGGCGATCATCTCGGCCGCGATCGCGGTCTACGGGGCGTTCGAAGCCCACCAGCGTCAGCGGGAACAGCAGGAACGGGAGCGCCAGGAGCGCCTGGAGAACCCCCAGGGGCTGGCGGCGCTCCCGTCGGAACTGCTGGTGACCACTCCGATCAGTTGGCCGGAACCAGCACGTTCGGCGGCCAACAGCTGATCAGCCGGTAGGTGTCGGGGGCCAGCTCCGCGGGGCTCTCCACCCCACGCAGCTCCATCAGCTCCGCCAACACGGCGCGCAGTTGATCGGTTCGCCCGTCCGCGTGCTCGGCGCGCAGCAGGTCCTGCCAGGGGAGGTCGTAGCTGCGTTCCGGATCCGCCAGCCAGGCTTGCTGCACCGCCCAACGGGCGCCGGCCGGGTCGCCGGCGGCCAGGCACCGCTCCGCCAGTTCATGCGCGGTGTCCACGATGGTCGCCACCAGGTGGTCCGGGCGGAGATCCGACTCCGCCAGCCACGGGTACGGGTTACGGGTGCCGGGGGTGCCCGGCTCGGCGGCGCCGGCCAGCGGGACTCCCCGGACCAACTCCAGCGCTGCCTGCAGGTCCCCGAGCCCGTCGGCGCCCCGCAGCTGCGCCCGCGCCCGTAGCCGGCGGAACAGGTGCCAGTCACACAGGTATCCGTCCGCCAGCCGGTAGGTCAGGTTGGCGTCCGGGTCCGGCAGCCAGGGGCGTCCGTGAGCATCGGTACCGAGCCACCGGCGCACCCGACTGATCAGCAGTTGCCGGGTCGGGTCGTCGACCTCCCGCCCCGGCCAGAGCGCTTCGTCGATCATGCGTGCGTCGGCGCCCCGTCCGGCCCGCTGGACGAGGAACACGATCAGCTCCTCGTGCAGCCGGCGCCGCTGCTCCGGCGGTACGCCGGACGCCTCCACCGTGACCGGCCCCAGCAGACCGATCCGAGGGCGCAGGGTGGCTGCCTGCCAGTCCCGCAGGTCCAGGTCGAGCTCCGGATCCCGGTCCGGCTGCCCGGCGGTGAGAACCGGCAGCGACAGTGGCATGACCGGGGTCTCCTCCTCATACGGTTCCCGGTTCCCGGGAGCGCCGACCGGAGCCGTCCCCACTCCCCGGACCGCCCCGGCGGCGTCGGTGCCGGCCGCCCACTGGTCGGGCTCGGGAGCCGGTGGCACCGGCACCAGCCGGCTGGACCGGGCCGCGTGCACGGTCTCGGCGAGCGACTCCAGCTCCGCAGCGGACAATCCCGCTGCGGCCAGGGACGCGCGCAGGAATGGTAGCTGGACCTGGACGGCCCCGTCCGCGGTCACGGTCACCTGGCTGGGGCGGGACTGGGCGGCCATGGGCTCGGTGGTAGCCACCGCTACCGCGCACCGGCTGCCGGCCTGGTGGAGTTCCTGCTCCAACCCCGCCAGTGCCGCCAGATCGGCGGAGCTGCCGGCGGAGGCCAGCAGCACCTGCGGCATCCAGGCGTCGCCGGCGGTGCCTTGTATCCGCCCCGCCAGCGCATCCGCCGCCCCGGTGTGGCTGAGGGTCGCGCGCGCCGAGGCGATCCGGTGCCGGAGCATGCCCACCGCGTCCGCCACCGACGGCAACGCCCGCACCCGGTCCGGGGCCAAGGTGGTCAGGAGCTGGGCCTGGCGGGCGGGGAAGCCGGCCAGGAGCAGGTCGGTGGTGTCTGACCAGGTGTTGCAGGCCAGCTCGGCCGCCAGGTAGCGGAGCAGGTTCAGCGCCCGCTCCGGATCACCATGGATGGTGAGGAACCCCAACCGCTCCAGGTCCAGCAGCAGGTGGAAACCCGCCTGGGAGCCGACCGCGACCAACGTGGGCAGTGGAGCGAGCCGCCGCGCGCCGCCGGTAACCGGCAGGACCGCCCCGGCCGGTAGCGTCCACCGGTCCGCGTGCGCCCGCCAAGGTGCCGGCGGATTCGGGCACGGCGCGGTCAGCAGCAGGTGCACCGAGCCGCCGTCGATCAGAGCACCGGCCACGTCCGGCAGGTCGCCGGTGCGATCGGCGAGGGCGGTGGCCAGGTGCCGCAGCGCGGCGTCCAACCGGAGGGTGTCCAGCGGCTGCGCGGCGGTGTGCAGCAGTTTCTCTCCCCGACGCAGGGAGGGCAGCAGCCGGAACCCGGGCCGGTGGTACTGGTGGCGACGGCGCAGCTGATATCCGGCTACCCCGAGCACGAGCGCGGCCAACAGCCCGGCACCGGTCAGGACCGCGGGGGCGAACTGCTCCGGATCGGCTTCGCTGACGAGGGCGTCGCCCACCTGCTCGGGTGCGGGATCAGCCGCGCCGGCGGCGGAGGTCGAGGGGGACGGGCGGTCGCTGGTGACCGGGGAGAGCTCGGTTTCCGGCGGGGCCGGTGCGGCCCCTATCCCCACCATCGGCGACGCGAACGCCGACGCCGGGGTGGCGCTCCGCTGCTTCGGCGGGGAGTGGTCCGCCGCCGCCGCGGACTCCACCGGGGTAGCCGATTCCGGCGGCGAGTCATCGTTGGTGGGTGGCGCCGGGTCGGGATCGGAGGGAGGTTCCGGCTCCGGCTCCTGATCCGGATCCACCGGAGGGGGAACCGGCCCGCCGGACTGGCCCCCGTCCGGTGGATCGGTCGGAACGGTGGTGCCGGTGGCGTGCGGGATCGGTCCCCGGTCGACCGCGTCCGGAGGGAGCTGCAAGGTCCACCCCGGCTCGATGTGGTCGGGGAAGTTGCCGTGCCGGTCGGCGTACTCCGGGTTCAGGTCCGCGATCTCCTGATACCGCTCGGGATCACCGAGATACCGCTCGGAGATGTGCCACAGCCAGTCGTCCTGGGCGACCACGTACTGCTGCTGCCCCGCGGACAGTTCGCCGGCGGTGCCGAGCCCCGCGGTGGTGGCCTCACTCCCCGGCGCGGTGCCGAAGCCACGGACCACCCCGCTCTCGGTGCCGACCGGGATCCGCATCTGCCAACCGGGATAGATGCGGGTCTGGCCACGCTGCAGGCTCCGCCCGTCCGGCTGCTCCACCCCGTAGTTGGCCTCGGCGATGCGCTGCCACGGCACCCCGTACCGGTCCTGCAGATCCAGCAGGCCTTCGCCCCGCTCCACGGTGTGCACCACCGCGCCGGTGCTGACCCGCGCCTGCTGTTGCTGCTGTGCCTGCTCCTGCGCCGCGGCGGGATCGATCGGGGCGACCACCGCCGCCGGTGGGGCGACCACCGCCGCGGCGCTGGCGCTGGCCACGGTAGGAGTGACCGCGATGGCGGCGATCGCCGCGATCAGTACGGCAGCGATCCGCTGCGGTCCACTCAGGCCGGGAATGGCGGGGGTGCGGCGACGGGTGATCCGCGCGAACAGTTCCAGGGCGACCGAACCGGTGAACACGGCCCACGCGAGCCAGCCCACGACCGCCAGCACCGCCAGGAACAGGCTGCCGTCATCCGGTGAGGTCAGGGCTTGCCAGAGCCCGTCCAGGTTGGGCAGCCGGTCCAGAGGGTTGCCCGCTAGCACGGCCAACGCCACCGGCAACCCGGCGATCAGCCCGATCAGGATGAGCAGCGAGCCCAGCGCCCGCAGTACCCGTACCGCCGGGCTGGCCGGTACGGCGACTGGTGTTCTCCGCGACACGTACGCCCTCCTAGGGACCGGAGACCAGGACCGCCACCGCGGTGCCGGTGACCTGGACGTCGGACCTGCCGAACATGCCGAGCACCCGGTTGCGATACGGGAGCTCGACCTCGATGGCGACAGTAGTGTCGTCAATCAAGGTGATGTCGTAGCTCATCCCGGGCTCGTTGTGCCCGGCAGCGTTCAGGTAACGCCGGGCGTACTCCATCGCCAGGGCGGGGTCGACCCGGTGCTGGCCGGTCTCCGCAACCAGGTCGACGTCGATGGCCTGCCCGGCCGCGCGGGCCGCCTCCGCCGCCAGGTTGTCCGCCCGCATCAGGGTGCGGAGTTGTCCGGTGGCGTCCACCGTCACCCCCAGCACCATCAGCAGGCCGGTGAAGATAATCACGAGAAACACGCTTACCCGGCCGGCGTCGTGCTCCGGCCGCGCAAACGGACGGGACGGGAAGAGGCGGAATCTGCGCATCACCGCTCCCGGTAGGTGTCGATCGGGGAGAGGAACGTGGTGGTCAGCACCCGGCTCCGCGGTACGCCCGGCAGGGCGACGTCGAGGAAGGACACCTCGCAGCTGATGGTCACCGACACGAACGTCAGCTCTGCGCCGCTGGTGAATCCGCTGACGTCCGGCACGATGGTCGGCTCTTCCAGGCAGTCCAGCCCCTGGTAGGAAAGGGCGGTCTGGGCGGCGGCCCGGGCGTTGTCCGCGGCAGCCTCCGGGGTGCGGCTGATGGAGGCCGCCCGGGCCGCGTCGTGGGCGGCCACGTCCAGCGCGTTCGCCGCGATCGCGGTCCGGCCAAACACGATCGCGGCGATGATCAGCAGGACGAACACCGGTGCCAGGATCGCCATCTCCACCGACACCGAACCGCGTTCCCCGGTGCGGATGCTCATGGCGCCTCCGTGAACCGCTCGATCGTGCCCCGGGCGGTTTGCTGCACCTCCCAGGTCACTCCCGGCAGCAGCGACAGCGCCTCCCCACTGACGGTGATGAAGACCTCCTCATCCGTCCGGACTGGATCACTGACCCGAGCGTTGACCAGCCAATCCCCGGAGTTGGCGAGGAACGCTTCGGCCCGCTCCACCCCGGACCCAGGGACGGCGTCGTACTGCCGCTCAGCGGCGACCCCTACCTGGGCCGCGGACAGCGCCACCGTGCGGGCGGTGAAGTAGGTGGCGACCTGGACTCCTCCAAAGATCGCGATCAGGGCGATCGGCCACAGGATCGCCATCTCGATCACTGACCCACCTCGGTCGCGCGCAGCGGTAGCCCTCGAGGGGGCCAGGCTACGTCCGCGACGGCTCCTGCCGCCCATGTCAGAACGGAGCATCCGGCAGGTCGGTCGGCGCCTGGCTGAGGAAACCGAGCACGTAGTTACCTAGCCAGGCCAGCAGTGCGATGGCGATGATCGCCAATCCCGCGATGATGATCGTGGACGGGATCGGGCTGTCCCCTCGGTCGCGCGCGCCGGCCCGCTCGCGCAGCCGGATGGCCAGGGCACGGCCGTAATCTGTCAGACGCATGATCCATGTCCTTTCCGAAGAGTGGCTCCTCATTGTCCGATCCGAGTCATCAGTGGGAAGATCACGAATACCGCGAGTACCAACAGGAGCGCGGCGCCCGGAATGTCGAGTTTGGTAGTGGTGGCCTTGGCCCGGGCCAGCGCCTCCACCCGAATCTGGTCCCGCAGGGACTGGGCCCGCGCGAGCAGGGTCTCGTGCACCACCGCACCGTCGGAGCCGGCGGCCTGGACGATGTCGCCCACGTCGCCGAGCTCCGGGACGTCGATGTCGCGCGCCAACGCCCGCAGCTCCTCCCACGGCTGGTTCAGCTGGAGCTGCGCCCGCAGCAGGGTCTCCCGCAGCCGCTCGAACACCCAGCCGTCGATGCCGGTGCAGGCCCGCTCCAGCGCCGCTACCGGCCCGTGCCCGGCGGCTAGTTCCAAACTGACCAGGTCCAGGTAGGTGCAGACCGCGCGCCGGAACTCGTACCGGGCGCGGGCGGCCTTGACCAGCACGTCATAGTGGGCGCCGAACGCGGCCAGGGCGGCGAAACCGAGGCTGCCGATGACCGGAATCGAGATCGGGATCGGTAGGCCGGTGGTGACCACCATCGCCCCGAACACCCCCGGAGCCGCCAACCCCACCAGCGCCGACAGCCCGATCGAGAGCCAGTACTGCTGCGTGGTGCGCCCCAGGAGGGTCAACTCCCGCGTCGGTGGCCGCCACAGCCGCTCCCACCAGGGGCGGGACGGGGTGATCCCGCCCAGCACCGTCGGGTCCATCCCGTCCGGGTGGAGGCGGCGGAGCGCCCGCCCCGCCACCGGGGTGGCCGGCATCAGCTGCCAGATCAGCAGGAAGATCCCCAGACCCAGCAGCGCACCGGCGCCGATCGCCCACAGCAGCATCACCGCACCTCCTCAAAGGTGGCGTCGGCCTGGAGCTGCGGAGCCCCCTCCACCGGCTGGGCGGAGCTAGCGGCGCTGAGGAGCCGGGGTGGCCGGTCCGGCCGGCTCATGGTCCGCACCCACACCAGCAGACCGATGAAGATACTGGCCAGGATCGCCATCAGCGCCTGTCCGCCCGGAGTGGCGTACGGGGCCATGTAGTCCCCACTCAGCGCCGCCACCGTCACCGCGCCGATCGTGAAGATCACCATGAACCGAATGGAGACCCGGGCCGAGGCACGCTCCGCATCCGCTTCCTTCCGCATCGCGACCTCCTTGGCCGCGGCCTCGGCGATGGCGGTGAGCACCGCCCCCAGTTTCTCGCCGCGGTCACGCAGGTGCAGCAGGAGCGCGGCCACAATCTGGTCACAGACCGCGTCATCGATCTCGTCGGCGAACTCCAGCAGCGCCTGCCGCGCGTTCCAGCCCGCCTGCAACCGGGCGGCCAGCATCCGGGCCTCGTACTCGACGGCGGGTGGGGCGGTGGCGGCGGCGGAGATGATCGCCGCCTGCATCCCGGCCCCGGTGGCGGTGACGTCCCGCAGCCGGCGGGTCCATTCGCCGATCGCCTCCACCCGGGCGATCGCGCGCTTCTCGGCGCGGGTGCCGGCCAGGAGCCAGGGCACCCCCGGCACCGCGGCGGCCGCCAACAGGCCGAGCACCGGCAGGCCGCTGATCAGCCAGGTGATCGCGCCACCCAGGACCGCGGTGAGCAGCCCGATCTGGTAGCGCCGCTGTTCGGCGCGGTTACGACTGCGCCCCCGCAGCGCCCGGATTACCACCCGCCGCAACCAGGGGGGTGGTCCCGCCGGCGGCCGATCCCGGCGTAGGAACGCGTGCACCCCCAGCACCAAGCCGGAGGTCAGCACCGCCCCGCAGACCGCCGCCAACACCATCGCCTCGGTCATCCGCGCCCCGCTTTCTTCCGCAGCGGGTTGCGCCAGCCGCCGTCGCCCGAAGCCATGTACGGGGTCAGGCGACGGCTGTCGTACCCCACCCGGATGAGCTGGTCGCGAATCCGTTCGGGATGGTGCTTGGGCACCGCGCGGCCGTCATGGCCGGGGCCGAACAGCTCGGTGGTCACCACCTGCCCCCGGTCCCCGGAGCCGACCACCTCCACCACGTGCGAGACGTACCGGTGCTTGCGGCCGCCGATCCGGGTCTCGTCCTCCACATTGACGTACACGATGAGGTCGAGGGCGCCGGCCACCATCCGTTGGGCCAGTTCCGCGGTCATCTCCGGCCCGTGGGTGAGCGCCAGCTCCACCGCCCGGTCGATGACCGAGTGCGGGTTACGCGCGTGGATGGTGCAGATGGAGCCCCGGCTGGTGGTCATCGCCTGCAGCATCGCCACGATCTCGTTACCGCGGACCTCCCCGACGATGATCCGGAGCACCCCGAGACTCAGCGAGACCGGAATCAAATCGGCCAGCGTCACCTCACCCCGCGGCCGACCGCGCGCATCCAACTCCCCGTGCCCCTGGCGGGTCTCCATCGACATCGCCCAGGGGTGCCGGCCGCTGGTGTGGAGGCCGAGCTCGCGGCGGTCCTCCATCACCACCACCGGCTCGGTGGGCGGGATCTCCGCCGCTAACGCCCGCGCCAGCGTGGTCTTCCCCGCCCCACCCAGCCCAGCGATCATGATGTTGAGGTCAGCGGCCATGGCCGCTTTCAGCAAGTCCCGCACCGGCTCGCTGATCATGTCCAGGTCGACCAGCTGGTCCAGGTCGACGTCGAGCACCCGGTGTCGCCGAATCGCCGCGTGGGGACGGGGAGTCACCCAGGCCACCGCGGTCAAGCGACTGTGGTGCTGGTCGGGCAGCTCCATGGACAGGTGCGGACTCGAAGGGGAGAGGTTTTTCTCGCTACCGGCGCGCCGCGCCAGGGTCTGGAGGATCTCCAGCAACTCGTCGTCGCTGTCCGCGACCGGCTCTCCCTCCACGATGGAGCCGTCGGCGTATTCGATGCGGACCTTGTCGTAGCCGAGGATGTGTACCTCGACGACCTCCGGGTCGGCCAGCAGCAGCTGTAGCCGGCCCAGGCCGAGCAGCTCCGCCACGACCGCGTCGAGCAGGACCTCTTCATATTCCGGCGCCAGGGGATTGCCGGCCCGGCGCTGGTCGTCCACCCAGTCCCGGACATGTCGCGCGGCGATCCGTTCCCCCTCGAGCTGGCGCTGCTGGGGGTCGACCACCTTGCCGTGCAGCACCCGGGACAGCTCCGTGCTCACCGCGTCCCGGATCAGGCGGACCGTGGCATAGTCCACCCGCAATGGTGCCCGCCCAGGCGGTCCGGAGACCGGCCCCCGTACCCCGGCCTCCCCCGCGGGAGCCCGATGCGGGCCGTGAGCGGGCGCTGAGACCGGCCGGACCGACGG
>Ga0079224_100001046_pt1 | contig 30403 bp, 22 predicted proteins | sample Stecom2015_FD_80414 | JGI IMG/M metagenome (GOLD analysis project Ga0079224, IMG submission 80414) | Agricultural soil microbial communities from Utah to study Nitrogen management - Steer compost 2015 | ecosystem: Environmental > Terrestrial > Soil > Agricultural land | place: USA: Utah... | reverse complement strand
TTCAACACGATTATTGGGGGGTAAACAAAGGTGTCGGAGGTTTGACAAATACGGGTTCCCTTTAGCTCCGGCTTCAAAAAGCATTTTACATACATCGGAATGCCGGCATTCTGCAAAGGTTTTATGGTTTTAGGATGGATAACCTGTGCCCCATAATAGGCCATTTCAATCACTTCATGATAGGTGATCTCATCTATTTTAACAGTATTGGGAAATAACCGGGGATCTGCATTCAACAGGCCTTCTACGTCTTTCCAGATACTGATAGAGGAAGCTTTAGTCATTGCCGCAAACAGGGCGGCAGAGTAATCGGAGCCTTCGCGCCCCAATGTAGTAGAGTTATTGTCAGACGAGCCACCAATAAATCCTTGGGTTACAACCAAGTCATTTTCTTGTAGAACAAGCTTTTTCTGTACTTGTTTCAGTGAAAAATCAAAGTCAACTTGCGCATCGCGGAATGTTTCATCCGTTCGAATCAAGTCCCGGGAGTCCATCCATAGGTTGGTCAGGCCTCTATGTTGTAAGTAGGCACTAAAGATGCTGGTTGATAAGAGTTCTCCTACACTCACAATTTGGTCATAAACATAGTCGGGTGCATGTGTAGCTGCATCATCCAGGGCCCATTGTATTTCTGTATAAAAAGTTAGTAGTTTACTTTTTAACTGATCCAGGGCTACTCCTTCCAATAAGCTTTCTGCATATTGGTTGTGGGCTGTTTCTAAGGCCAGCAGAAGTTCTGCAGCCTCTTCAGTATGCCCATTTATAGCAGCAAAAGCAATGGCTTCAAGTGCATTTGTAGATTTTCCAAACGCGGAAACTACAACCAGTAATGGTTTAGCGGCTTCTTCAATAATAGGTACTAAAGCGGCCATACGCTCAGGCGTGGCAATAGAGGCTCCTCCAAATTTATAAATCTGCATGTAAGCTGGGGTGATAATAGTAAGTTATTGTAAATGACTTAAAGCGATAGTGAGCTTTTCAAACATGTCTTTAAGATCGTCCATACGGCAGGTGCCCACGCTGATGCGGTACCAGGGTGACTCGCTATCGGCACCAAAGCAAATAAACGGAACGATGGCTAAACCCGCTTCACTAATAAGGTATTGCGTTACATCAGATTGTTTACTCAATACTTTGTCGCCAAATCGCTTGCCTTTCAAGTCTATTTTTATGGTAAGATATATGGCCGCCTGAGGTTCTATAGCTGCAATAGGATGGCCTTTTTCCTGGAGTTGATTAAATCCTTTATAAACGGCCCATAAACGATTTTCAAGTTCTTTTTTGAAATGGCTCAAATATTCAGAAACGGCCTCTTTGTCTTTTAAAAACTGAGCCACAGCCCTTTGTTCCGCCATGGGCGCCCAGGCACCAATATGGCTCAAAAATGCTTTCATTTTGGCTATTACTTTTTCTGGCCCTAATGCCCAGCCCACCCTAACGCCGGTACCGGCAAAGGCTTTGGACACCCCGTCTATACATATTGTATAGTCCTTCATTTCAGCAATTAACGAAGCGGGGTGGGCATGTTGGGTGTCGCCATAGGTCAGCGCCCAATACATTTGATCAAAAAGGACGTATAGTTTTTTTGCATTCGGATCTCTTCGTTTGTTTTCGTCAACTACCAGTTGGCAGATTTTTTTGAGTTCTGAAGTTGAAAGTGCTGTTCCGGTAGGATTTTGAGGCGTGCACAAGCAAAGTAAAGCTGCATCTTCAATGTGTACAGCAATATCTTCAGCGGTAGGCATAAAATTATTTTCCGGAAGGGCCATAACTTCACAAGGTGTCCCGCCGTTTAGAAAAGTATAATGATTATTATTCCAGGAAGGTATAGGATATATTACTTTGTCACCCGGATTGACCACGGTCCTGAATAAGGAATAAATAAGCGGGCGTCCTCCGCTTGAAATCTGAATTTCACTGGGTTTGTATAATACACTTTGATAGTCAAAAATGAATTCAGCCACTGCTTGCCGTAAATCCATTACTCCTTCCGCCGGTGGATAATGTGTAAAACCATCACGATAAGCTTGTACAATCAAGTCTTCCAGTAGTTCCGGAATGGGAAATATGGCCGGTGCAAAATCGCCAATAGTAAAGTTGTAGATTTTCTCGCCGTCGCGGATCCGGGTGCTGATTTCGTTTCCTAGTTTAACGATTTCCGATCCAATCATCGATTCAGCAAGGTTACTTAACAAGGGCATATAAGAGAAATTTTTTCGGAGTAATTGCAATATTACCAGACCCGATTCCGATCCACTCAGTTTCTCTACAGTTTATACTTGTTTTATTTCTACAAGATGTCCATGGAATAAAGAGCTGTAAAGTAATGGACTCAAATTAGGGATAACGAAGTTAATGTCTGAATTCTAAATTTCAAAATACAGCTTAGCTTGGCTGCTGTTGAGATAGGCTTATGTATATCGTAAACTGCTGCGCCCTGTTTACCGAAAAAAAACGGGCATTGGTCGATAACAGGCGGTGGTTGGTACATCTTTATTTTGTAGAACCTATAGCACAAACTACTTTTGCAACTTCCTGACTATTTATATTTATCTACCCGGGAACAGAGCACGGATGGGTTTGGTTTTTTTAGTAGAGTCAAAAAGTACAAGCACAAAACCGGGTGCTGTTATTAATAGGGTGCCGGTAAGTCGAATTAGTTTTTAGTAAAGCATGAAGTTGAGGTTTAATTAATTCAAGTATACTTCTATGATACGATTTTCTTTTTTAACGTTCAGTCTGTTATTGTCTATTTTGCTGAAGGCTCCTGAAATGAAGGCCCAGCAGCAATTGAACATGAGTTTGAAACAATGTATTGATTATGGACTGCGTAATCACCAATCCGTTTCTCTATACCAAAACAAAGTTGCTTACGCCGATCAACAGGCTCGGGAGGCATTGTCTGCCTATTTGCCACAAGTAAATGTTAGTGCCGGTTTGGATGATAACCTGAAACTACAACAAACCATTATTCCGGAAGGGACTTTTGGGCCGGGTACACCGGAACAAAGGGTGGCCTTTGGTACACAGTACAATTCCAGTATGATGGTACAGCTGGATCAAAAATTGTATGATCAGTCATTGATTACCGGTTTAAAGGCCAATAAGCCTAATATTGAACTTTCGGCATTGAACCAACAAGCGAACAATGAAAACCTGATTTTCAACATTGCGAGCGCATACTATCAGATAATTGTGGCACAAAAGAACTTGGATTTACTACAGCATAATGAAGAACGGCTGAAGAAAGTTCTTTCTGTAACACAGTTGCAGGCCGATCAGGGAGTAGCCAAAAAAATTGATGTGAAGCAAGTGCAGGTCAACCTGAATAATGTGCAATCTCAGATTGCCACCCTTCAAAATAATTTGGATTTAGCTTTTAATACCTTAAAGTTCAATATGGGCTTGCCAACCGATCAGGGTTTACAGTTAACAGATACTGCACGTTGGTTGCAAGAAGCACCCTCAGCAAAATTATATAAGGAGTTTGATTATGACCTGACTTTAGCAGCCCAACAACAAAAGGTTCAAATGGAATTGTTGGACATCAATCGAAAAATGATTCGTCATCAGGCGGTTCCCAGCTTGGGTATTTATGGTCGCTATGGTGCAAATGGATTTGGAGCAGAGAATTTGGGAGATGCCTTTGACCCCTTATTGGACTATTCGGCAATTGGCATCAAGTTGACCTGGAGCCCTTTCACCGGATTTCGTAGAGACGCACAATACAAAATGGCTGTGATTGACCTGAAGAATGCTCGTGAAAATTATGAACTGAATCGACGGTCGCAGGCATTAAATTTTCAAAACGCCAGTAGTAAAGTAGCCCAAACCCAAAGTACCGTTAAAACGAATAAAAGTAATGTAGAATTAGCCAGCGAGGTATATGAAAATACCACATTGCAATATCGCCATGGAATTGCTACCCTTACCGATTTGCTGAATGCAGAATTATCTTTCCGGGAAGCACAAAATAATTTTATTGCTTCTTTATTGGATTATTATCTGGCCGATTTGAATGCCCGGTTGGCTAACGGCTCTATTCAGCAATTCTATCAACAATTATAAAAAATTTATTCCCACAACCAACAAGTACCACACAATTTACAATCCTATGCAAAAGAGAGTTATCATCATTGGTATCGTTGTTCTTATACTAGCCGCTATTGGTTTTAGGTTAGCCAGTAATAAAAAGCTTATCGATGAAAAAAAGAAACCGGTATTGGAAGCTAATGTAACTATTCCGGTAAATACAGCCACTGTTCATTATCAGGAGGTAAATGATAAGTTGATAAAATCAGGAAACTTAATTCCTTATAAAGAAGCTGATATAATGGCAATTTCTTCCGGCAAATTGGTGTCGGTAAATTTTGAATTAGGCTCTTACGTTTCTAAAGGTGCTGTTGTGGCCAGAGTCGATAATCGCGGTTTGCAATTGAATTTGGAAGCAGCACAATTGGCTAAGGCAAAAGCCGATAAAGATCTGAAACGTTTCACTGCCTTATTAGAAGGGGAAGCCACCACTGAAGTAAGCCAGCAGGATGCTAAACTTCAGTTTGATAATTCTGTGAATCAAATTGAATTGATTCAAAAGCAAATGGCTGATAATAATATTAAGTCGCCGGTAAGTGGACAAGTTGTTTCAAAGCTAAAAGAAGCCGGTGAGTATGTTTCGCCCGGAACGGTTTTGGGTCATGTAGTAGATGTATCCCGATTAAAGGTAAATGTGATGGTTGGTGAAAAGGATGCTTATACCTTAAAAGTGGGGCAGCCGGTTACCATTACCACAGAAATTTATCCTGAAGTTACTTTCAAAGGAAAGGTATCTTTTGTTAGTGCCCAAGCCGATGGCGCGCATAATTATGCAGTTGAGATTGAAATGAACAATCAGAAAGAGGCCCCACTAAAGGCCGGAACCTTTGTGTACGCCGATTTTGCCCGAAACAGTCAGCAAAAATTATTGCTGGTACCCCGTACTGCATTAATCGAAAGCTTGCAAAATCCAATGGTGTATGTGGTTGAAAATGGTAAAGCTGTGGTAAAGAAAATTACCATTGGACGAGACATTGGCAGCAATATTGAAGTACTGAATGGCTTATCCGAAAATGAAGAAGTTATCATTTCCGGATTGGTCAATATAAAAGAAGGAAGCCGGGTTCAACCTATTGGAAGTGCAAAAGTGAATACAAACAAAATGGACACCGCCAAGTAAATACGTTGTTGGCTTTAATTTATACATGTAAACATGAGAAAACTCACGGAATTAGCTATCAATCGCCCCTTATTGATTACCGTAATCTTTATTGTTTTGGTATTGTTCGGGATGATTAGTTATAGAAGCCTTAACTATAACTTGTTGCCTAAGTTTGATGCACCGGTTATTTCGGTGGTGACAACTTACCGAGGTGCCTCGGCAGAAGAAATTGAAAATACCGTTACAAAAAACGTAGAAGATGCGCTCTCTTCCCTTGAAGGTTTGGATAAAATAAATTCAACCTCCATGGAAGGTGCCTCAATGGTTATCGTACAATTGAACAATGGGGTAGATGTAAATAAGGCACAAAATGACGCTCAGCGTAAGGTAGATCAGGCTAAGCAATTAATGCCCAGTGGTATTGACGACCCTTTGGTGAATAAATTTTCATCGGATGACATTCCTATCTTGAGAATGGGGGTAACTGCTTCGGCAGATCCGAAAGTACTGTATGATATTATTGACCTGCAAATCAAACCGCAACTGGCTAATATTCCGGGTGTTGGTCAAATTAATTTGATTGGGGGTAATGAGCGTCAGCTACAGGTTAACCTTAATAAAGATAAGCTGGAATCCTATGGTTTGACGGTGGCCCAAGTGGCTGCCATAGTGAATGCTGCCAGCCTGTCAACTCCTGCCGGTAAGGTAGAAACCTCTAACTTAAACTACTCTATTAAGTTTGATGCCAAATTTACCAGTGCCGATCAATTGCGCAATATGTCCATCTTATCCAAACCGGATGGCAGCCTGGTATATTTAAGTGATGTAGCCGATGTAGTGGATGGCCAAACTGAGGTTACGGCTATCAACCATATTAATGGACTTCCTTCTATCGGCGTGCAGGTTTTAAAACAAACCGATGCCAACGCAGTGGATGTCAGCTCTCTGGTAAAAGAAAGGCTGAAAAAACTGGAAAAAGAATATCAGTCTATCAATTTAAAATTTGCCATCGCCTCCGATCAGTCGGTGTATACCTTACAATCTGCTGATGCAGTCATGCACGATTTGATGATTGCGGTGATTATTGTATCGCTGGTGATGTTGTTTTTTCTGCATAGTATTCGGAGCTCCCTATTTGTATTGGTGGCCTTGCCGGCATCAATGATTCCTACGTTTATAGCCATGTATTTATTTGGCATGTCTTTGAATTTGATGACCTTAATGGCCCTTTCTCTTGTAGTAGGAATCTTGGTGGATGACTCCATTGTGATTTTGGAAAACATCATGCGGCATATGGAAATGGGTAAAAATAAACGTCAGGCAACTATTGACGGTCGCTCAGAGATAGGGTTTACTGCCATGGCCATCACTTTGGTGGATGTAGTGGTTTTTCTGCCTATGGCTATGGTTAGTGGTATGATTGGAAATATACTTAGAGAGTTTGCTTTGGTGGTTGTTATTTCTACACTAATGTCGCTGTTGGTATGTTTTACCTTAACTCCTTTATTGGTTTCTCGCTGGGGAAGGTTAGTTCATTTAAAAGAAAATACCATCTGGGGTCGAATCAATATTTGGTTCGAGAAGCAAATTGATGGTCTTCGAAATGGCTATACTTCAGTATTGAAATGGTCGCTTCGCCATAAGCGCTGGGTTTTTAGCGGTGTCATCCTTTTGTTTGTCGGAACCATAGCTTTGTTGGTCAATGGATTTATTGGCGCTACATTTATTAGCCAGGGCGATCAGGGTGAAATGGTAGTAAAAATTGAGCTGGACCCCAATGCATCGGTTTACCAAACCAATTTAGCTACCCAGCAAGCTGAGAAAATTTTGATGAGCCAACCAGAGGTGACTACGGTGTTTTCGAATATCGGATATTCCAGTAACGGACTAGCCGGCACCAACAATAGTAACTATGCAGAGATTAACGTAAAGCTGGTTGATAAAAAAGAGCGGGCGATTTCGGCTGATGAGTTTGGCAACAATATGCAAAAGCAAATTGCCGGTATCCCGGGGGTAAAAGTTTCGGTTGGTCAGGTTGATATTACGGGTAATGCTAACCAAAGCCCATTAATGATCCTGGTTAAAGGTAACGATCGGGATAGTATTCGGATAGGTGCTCAAATGATTAAGGAAATTGTAGAGGCCACACCCGGTACTTTATATACTGAGTTCAGTACAAAAAATCCACGACCTGAAATTGATGTGCAACTGGACCGCGAAAAAATGTCGCTTTACGGTTTGAATGCTAATGAAGTAGGAAACGCCATTGGTAATGCCTTCAGAGGAAATGATTTAGCAAAGTATAAATACGAAGGCAACGAGTACGATATAATGGTGCAGAATGACGTTTTTGATAAGTCTGACATCAATGATGTTCGCTCGCTCACTTTTGTGAATGCCCAAGGCGAAAGCTTTAAGCTGAGTCAGTTTGCCGAAGTAACCGAAAAATTGGGCGAAAGTGTTTTAGAGCGTATGAATCGTCTGCCTTCTATATCTGTAAATAGTGATGTTCAGGGGCGCTCTTCAGGTACAGTAGGTGAGGAGATAAAGCAGGAAATTGAGAAGATTGAACTGCCACAAGGGGTTTCCTGGGAATTCGCCGGCGATGTAGAGGCCCAGCAAGAAGCTTTTGGTAGTTTATTGGCGGCATTGGGTATCGGTATTTTGCTGGTGTATTTAATTATGGTAGCCCTGTATGAAAATGCCATTTATCCATTTGTGGTTCTGTTTGCTTTGCCTTTGGCTACTATCGGCGCCTTTTTGGCCTTGGCTTTAACCATGAACGAAATGACCATCTTTGCTATGATCGGATTGATTATGTTGATGGGACTTGTGGCCAAGAATGGTATCCTGCTTGTAGATTTTACCAATCAAAGGAAAGCAGAAGGAGCAGGATTGGTTGAAGCATTAGTTGATGCCGGTCGTGAGCGGTTCCGACCTATTTTAATGACTACCATTGCTATGATTGTGGGGATGATGCCTATTGCCTTAGCTACCGGAAGTGGTGCAGAAGTAAAGAGTGGAATGGCTTGGGTAATTATCGGAGGCTTGACCAGTTCCTTATTATTAACACTGGTGGTGGTGCCCTGTGTGTATTATATAGTAGAAAAAATACTGCTTCGTTTCCGTGGCAAGAAGCGCAAGCGCTTGGAAAAGAAAGTGAAATTACGCCAATCTGAAGGTGCCCTGACCACTTAAAAATTCAGTTAATTTTAGGTATTCGGAACAGATTCTGTTCCGAATACTTTTTTGCAGTAAGCCCCATTTCTTCTCTAATTACCAAGTACTCTGAAAATTTTCTGAGTGATAGCTGCTTCAGACTTGTTACTTTTGCGGCCAAATTTATCCTTAATCGTATAATTTCGCCTGAGGCACCTCTTAAGTTGACGTACCAATGGTTGCTTTCATACTGAAAATTTAGTTTATATGTGGCTACGTATTGCTGATTTTGTCCTTCGGTTTCGAATTGTTTTACTGATCTTGTTGTTTGCCATAACAGGTGTTATGGCTTATTTTGCTACTAAGGTAGAGATGAGTTATGACTTTACCAGTGCCATTCCTACTGACAATCCCAAATATCAGGATTATCAAAAATTTCGGAACACCTTCGGAGAAGACGGAAGTACGATGATGCTCGGGGTGCAAAGCGATCAATTTTTTACCCCCGATTTTTTTCGGGACTATTTGACTTTGGGTAAAGACATTACCCATGTTGACTCTGTTGAATCAATACTTAGTGTTGATAAGGCTATTGTTTTACGGCAAGACAGTGCAAAAAAGCTGAGCATCAGTCCCATTTTTTCGACTGATTATACTGACGCGCAATTGGATAGCCTAACTAAATTGTTCCGGCAACAGCCTTTTTATAAAGGCTTATTGTACAATCCGGAAACAAATGCTTACGTTATGGCCATCAGAATTAACAAATCGGTTTTGGCCAGCAAAGATCGAACGCGCATATTAAACAATATTGTAGCTCTTGGCGATGCATTTGGCAAAAAACATAAGTTGGAAGTGCATTACTCCGGCTTGCCGCATATTCGTACTCAAATGGCTAATATGGTACAACAGGAACTGGTCATGTTTTTGTTGCTGTCCTTTGCATTGACAGCCATTATTCTGTTGTTGTTTTTTAGATCTTTTATTGCCGTCCTTACTTCTATGATCGTTGTGGCAATAGGTGTGATCTGGTCCTTCGGAACCCTGGCCCTGGTTGGATATAAAATTACCATACTTACCGGAATGATACCGCCATTGATTGTGGTAATCGGTATCCCCAATTGTGTGTATTTCCTTAATAAATACCATACAGAGTACGGATTATTAAACAATCAACGCGGAGCTTTACGCAATATGGTGGGTAAGATGGGCATTGTTACCCTGTTTACAAACCTAACTGCTGCCATTGGTTTCGGGGTTTTCTTTTTCACTAAAAGTGTCATCCTGAAAGAGTTTGGATTAGTAGCCGGAATCAATATTATGGCACTCTTTTTTATCTCTTTGATATTTATACCGGCAGTTTACAGCTTTTTGAAACCTCCTCGCAGCCGGCATACTAGCTATCTGGAAAGTAAATGGCTAAACAAAATTTTAGATTCACTGACTACTTTGGTTTTCCATAACCGAGGAAAGTTGTATGTATTTACCATCCTAATCTGTATAATATCAGTAGCAGGTATGTTGCGCCTGAGTGCTGAAGGACATATCGTAGATGATTTGCCGAAATCCGATAAAATTTATACAGACCTTAAGTTCTTTGAAAAGCATTTTGAAGGGGTTATGCCTTTGGAAATTATGGTTGATACCCGAAAAAAATACGGGGCTTTAACTGATTTGGATACTTGGGAACGAACCGACGAATTAACTAATCTACTGGAGAGCAGGCCGGAAATTGGCGCAGCTATTTCTTTAGTAAAAGGGGTGAAGTTTGCTCGCCAAGGTATATTTGGCGGTGATAGTACTGAGTTCAGATTGCCCAGTTCTTTTGAATTTTCCAGTTTAAGGCCTTATCTCATAAGTAATTTACGCAAACGTGATGCTCATGAAGGTAATGCACTCAACAGTATTCTGAACTCCTATGTAGATACCAATTTGCAACAAATGCGAATAAGTGTAAACATTGCTGATGTAGGATCTGTTCAAATGCCTAAATTGTTGTCGGAACTGATTCCAAAAGCAGAAGAAATTTTTAATAAAGAAGATTATGAACTGACATTTACCGGCGCAAGCATCACCTTCTTAGAAGGAAGTAGCTTCATCATTAATAGCTTGCGGGAAAGCCTTATGTGGGCATTCGGAATGATTTTAGTTTGTATGGTCGTGTTGTTTCGCGATTGGCGTATTGTATTGATTGCTGTAGTCACTAATATTGTTCCGCTAATTATCACTGCCGGCATTATGGGCTGGCTCAATATTCCACTAAAACCTTCTACGGTTCTGGTATTTAGTGTTGCTCTTGGGATAACAGTTGATGTCACTATTCGTTTTCTGGTCAACTTCAAGCAAGACCTTACCTTGCATGAAGAAAGTGTTGAACATACCGTTCGCCGAACCATTCACGAAACAGGCCTGAGCATTATTTTTACCTCTTTGATTCTGATGGCGGGCTTTGCGGTATTTGCGGTATCCGATTTTGATGGTACAAAATCATTGGGCTATCTAACTTCCTTAACTTTATTTGTAGCCATGGTAACTAACTTAACCCTTCAACCTGCACTTATGTTATGGATGGAGAAGGTGAATAAACGCAAAAAGTTGGCTAAGGAAGGAACTAATTGATGTATTTTAGAGCAGTAAGTTGTTTGCCTTCTTTTATTGCATTTAATTAGTCTGAGTACTTTGTTGTCAGTTAATAGGATAACAAAGTATTTGGATTTGACTTTTATCCGCATATATTTCTTGCGGAAGTCCTATTTCCTGCTTATCTTTTTGGCTTGTTAATACTTAATGCAAGAAGCAAAAAAACATCTTACATGAAATCTACATTCCTTCTTTTACTTACTGCTATCGTTTTTATGGCCGCTTGCAATAATAAGGAGGGCAGCACATCAGCAAAATTTGATGCCAAATCCTTAGAGTTAGCAACAGATACAGTTATAAAAGGCGGATTTAATGCTGCCTCAGGCATCCCCATCGATTCTGTGCAGATTGAAAAATTTATCCAACAAAAACCTGAATTTTCGCCCTTTGCAGCCGACTTCCGGCAGTTTTATCAGCAGGTAAATTATCAATACGTCTGGTATGATCAGCATGGGCTGATTGAGTTTGTAGGAGTTTTGCAAACACGTATTCAAAATAGTGCAAGTGATGGGCTTACCCTAAATATTCCCTATCAATCATTATTAGATAGTTTACTGGGTCAACATATCCATACCGAGCAAGTTACCGCTCCGCTTTTAGACCTGGAACTTTTGCTCACAGCCCAATATTTTTATTATGCTAAACATTTATTGCAAGGTTCAAAAATAAGTAAAGCAGAAAGTTTGCAATGGTTTTTACCACGAAAAAAACTGTCTTATCCCGATTTGTTGCAATCCTTATTGTCTGAGAAGAATATTGCTGCTGTAGAAGAAGCTGCCGTTATACAGCAATATAGTGCCTTAAAATCGGGGCTGGCGTTTTACCAAAAAATTGAAGAATATGGAGCCGATGTGGTAGTTCCGGATTGGAAAAAGAGCCAACGTCCGGGTGATTCCTCCGAGGCAATTTATATGGTGAAGCAACGATTGGTTCAACTGGGAGATGCCGGCACATTTGATTCAAGCGGAAGCTACACCGAATCCTGGATACCTGCAGTTAATCGCTTTAAACAACGACATGGATTACATCCCGATTCGGTTATAAGCAAGGACATGATTGTACAATTGCAAGTGCCGGTGGCCGATAGAATCAGGCAGATAATGGTTAATCTGGAGCGGCAGCGTTGGATACCGGTAGATGCCAGTACAGACGAGCTGATTCTGGTTAATATTCCAGAGTATCGCCTGCATTATTTTCAGGGAGGGAAACATGTTTGGCAATGTGATGTGGTGGTGGGTGCGGTGATGAACAAAACAGTGGTGTTTAGCGGTAATATGCAATATGTTGTATTTAGCCCCTATTGGAATATACCTCAAAGTATCATCAATAAAGAAATAAAACCGGGAATGGCCCGCAACAGAAATTATTTAGCCAGACACAATATGGAATGGAATGGGGGCAAGGTGCGTCAGAAGCCGGGACCTAAGAATTCATTAGGACTGGTGAAGTTTTTATTCCCCAACAGCAACAATATTTATCTACACGATACTCCCTCTAAATCATTGTTTTCTCGCCAAGACAGGGCCTTTAGTCATGGGTGTATAAGAGTAAGTCAGCCCCGCGAATTAGCCATTAGGGTTTTGGCGCAAGACAGTACCTGGACTCCTGAAAAGATTGATGAAGCCATGCATGCCGGAAAGGAAAAATACGTAACCCTCAAGAAGAAAATACCGGTTTTTATCGGCTACTTTACGGCCTTTATCGGATCCGATGATTTGATTAATTTTCGTAAAGATATTTATAAAAAAGATAAAGCTTTGTTGGATTTATTGTTATCCGAGTAATCAGGCATTGTACTCTACTTTAACATTGCCGATTCTTAATTTTTCTATAGAAAGAACGGTGAAGTCAAATAAACCAAAACTAACCCTTTCATTGATTGTGGGGAACTTGCCGCCAATTTCTAAAACTAAACCCGCCAGCGAGTCACTTTCTCCTCGAACGGGGTCAAAAGTTTCGAATGGTACACCCATTACCCGACACATGTCATTGATCAGCATTTTACCTTCGAAGATGAAGTTTTGTTCGTCTATTTTTTTAAAATTCAATTCTTCTTCATCAAACTCATCGCGAATGTCACCAATGATTTCTTCCATAATATCTTCTAAGGTGACAATGCCGGATGTACCTCCAAATTCATCCACAACAATGGCAAAATGTATGCGTTTGCTCTGAAATTCATGGAGCAGGTCTTCTATAGGCTTGTACTGATGAATAAAGTAAGCCGGACGAATTAAGCAATGCCAGTCGAATTCATCAACTTCCGTATAGGGTAAAAAGTCCTTGGTGTAAATCATACCCACAATTTCGTCAATGTTGTTTTTGTACACCGGCATGCGCGAATAACCACCGGACAGCATCTTCTCTCTTACCTTAGTGAAATTCCAACTTTCTCTTATCGCACTGATGTCCAACCTGGGATGCATAATTTGTTTAACCTTAATGCTGCCAAACTTCATGATGCTCTTAAAGATGTCCACCTCTTCCTTAGTTGCTGTCTGTCCCATACTCAACTCTACCCTTTCTTCACACTCCCTGCTATGCATATCTAAAGCCTGTGGCCTATTCCTTTTTCGTTCCTGATATTCGGTTGAGTCGGTTAGTAAAGAGGCTGCGGGCCTGAAAATGCTGAACATGACTTTAACGATTGGTGCGGAAAATAAGGCCAAACGCACATTGTTTTGCCGGGCATATACCTTGGGAAGAATTTCTCCAAATAAAAGCAAAGGGAAAGTAATGCCTAATAATATTATTCCATACGACAGTAAAGGATGCTCCAAGGTGCCAATGAATAATTGGGTCATATAGTTGGCCGCAATAACTACAGCAATGCTTAGTGTGTATTTACTGGCCCGTAAGCTGGAAAGGAGTAAATCAGGATCTTCAATGAGCTGAATGGCTTGCCTGGAGCCGGGTTGATCTTTAGTTTTCAGGTAATTGATGTCTTTTACATTTAAGGTGAAAAAAGCCACCTCAGCACCTGCAGCAATAGCTACAAGAAACAACAAAACCAAAATCAAAACTACAAAAGCTGTGATATGGGTAGCCGGTAAAATTAGGGGTGCTTCAAGCAACACTACAGAAAGGTATCCTGAAATCATCGGGAAAAGGTCTAAATAAATTTATTCTACACTAACAAGAGCAGCCAAGTGGGTTAAAAATGTAAATCAGATTCATCCTCATTACCATCTTCGGATAATTTGAAGTTTAGAGAGGCGGAGTTGGTAGATTTTTCTTCTTCTGTTGTATTATTGTCGGTGTGGTTATTGTTTTCGTTGTATAATTCGTTGTCTTTGCGTTTTTCTAACATAACTAAATTCTCGCCTACAATTTCTGTTTGGAAGCGCTTATTCTTGTCTTTGTCTTCCCAGCTTCTTGTTCTTAACCTACCTTCAATATAAACCAAACTTCCTTTATGCAGGTATTTGCTGGCCAGCTCTGCCAGCCCTCTCCAAAGTACTACAGTATGCCACTCTGTTTCTGAAACAACATGACCATTTCGTTCCTTACGCATTTCGGTGGTGGCTAGGGGGAATTTTGCAACGGGAATTTCACCTTCTATATATTGTACATCCGGATCGCGACCTAAATTTCCAACCAAGGTTACTTTGTTAACTCCTCTCATAATGATATATCATTTATAAAAAATCGCGTTAAAGAATAAAAAATTATTCTAAAAATACTTTTTTCTATGCAAAAACGAAACTATTGTCTTTGGAAAAGCATAATTTTTTATTAAAGTTTTCGAAATCCATTTACCTTTTAGCGCTGGTTTGGGTTTAGTGGCGAGCTCAATATGGTAGAAATAGCTGTGTATAAGTTGGTGTGTGAGGCGCTGTCGTCCATGGTCTGTTTTTAGCGGCTGTTGTTTCAAGGGCATACCTATTGACGACCATTCTTTTTGCTCCATTTTTTCACCCTGGGTCTCCACTAACAAAAATTCATATAATCCCGGCCATATGCCCTGTGGGCTCCTTTGCTGTATGAATACCTCCTCTTTATGCTCCAATACCAAATAATGAAAGTGTCGCTGTTGCACTTTTAACTTCTTTTTCTTTACCGGAAATAATGCTACTGCCTCACGTCTGTAAGCCACACAATTTTGGCTAAGCGGACAAACATCACAGGCAGCACGTTTAGGTTTGCACACTAAAGCCCCAAAGTCCATGATAGCTTGGTTATAAGCAGCAGCAGCAGAATGAGGTAGCAAGGATTGGGCCAATTGGCTAAATTCCTTTTTACCTGCCGTACTATCTATAGGTGTACTGATGCCGAAGAAACGAGACAAGACTCTATATACGTTTCCGTCAAGAACTGCATGATTCAGGCCAAAGGCAAAAGAAGCAATGGCCGCAGCAGTATAAGGCCCAATGCCTTTTAGAGCCAGCAGGCCTTCGTAGGTATTGGGAAACGATTGACCCTGACTTACCAGCTCCCGGGCGGTACGCAACATGTTTTTGCAACGATTGTAATAGCCCAAACCCTGCCAAAGACGAAAAACTTCATCGTCGGAAGCCCTGGCCAGTTTCTTTAAAGTAGGGTACTGCTGTATAAATTTTTGATAATACGGGATTGCCTGATCAGCACGGGTTTGTTGTAAAATAATCTCTGAAAGCCATATTTTGTATGGGTCAGTTTCTGATTTCCAGGGTAATTCTCTTTCATTGTCTGTCTGTTGCCAAAGCAGTAAGGCTTGGCTAAAAGCGGCATTCATCTAATAGGAAAAGGATTGAGGCTTGGCCAAAGATAATTTATTTGCCTTAACTTTACGAGTTCTTGATTGTGATATAGAAATTTAACTAGAATGTATCGAAAACACCTGATCCTTGCCTGTTTGTTGATGGGTTTTGCATTGCCGAAAATGTCAGCACAAGAAAAAATTTCAGAAGAAAATAAGGCAAAGCTAATACAGCTGGAAGATTCTTTAGCCCGTTATGCCGACTCCTTAGGCAAGGCATTTATCCCTATGGAGCGCCTGGACTTTTGTATTACCTTCACCGGATTTTTAAAAGAAGCCCTTAATATTCCGGGTTCGGCATACTACCCCTTTAGTAAGTTGACAGGGAAAGTACATATTCTTTATCCGGAAGACAAGAGTTTTCGAATATTCAACTGGCTGGTAGCACCCTCACCGAATGTACGCCGTTATTATGGAGTTATCCAGCTTATCCAGCAAGATCCACAGTATTATCCGCTAATTGATTATTCCGAAGAATTGGTAAAGGAGGCAGAAACTACTATTCAAAGTGCTAACCAATGGGTTGCAGGGGAGTTGTACCGTATTTTAACACGTACTGATGATCAAGGTATTAAACGGTATTTCTTATTCGGATTCAATACCCATGGCTTATATTCAAACAAAAAAATACTGGACGTGCTGAGCTTTAGTCCTAAGGGCCCGATATTAGGAGCTCCGATATTTATTGTTCCGGACGATAGAGGAAAAAAATTGGTAGAACAAACCCGCCTGATATTGGAGTATAAAAAATCTGCTCAGGCATCCCTTAATTATGATGAAGATAAAAAGATGATTGTCTTTAATCGTCTGGGCTCAGAGATCAATGATTACCGCCGCAAATCTACTTATATCCCTACTGGACAAACCGATGGCTTACGTTGGGACGGCCAGAAGTGGGTTTTTGTAAAAGAAGCAATACCTGTGTTAAGGTTGCATGATGGTCAGGCCCCAATAGATGGAGTGATGGGTGGTAATTAAACAAAATTCATCATCGAACATAGTAATTACCAAATAGTTTATGTCCGTCGAAAAAATTTGGAAAATCAAATCTGTTGACCCTTCAGTACTTACTCAGCTTCAAAAGGAGCTGGGCATTCATCCGGCCTTGTGTCGTTTATTAGCCCTCAGAAATATTAAAGACTATAATAGCGCCAAACTATTTTTTCGCCCGCAACTCGAGCATCAGCATGATCCCTTCCTCATGAAGGGCATGAAAAAAGCTGTAGACCGCATCAGCCAGGCAATTCAACAAGGCGAAAAAATTATGGTGTATGGCGATTATGACGTGGATGGAACAACGGCAGTTGCTTTGGTCTATTCCTTTTTAAAACGCAACTTTCCGGATACACCCTTATTGTTTTATGTACCCCACCGTTACCGCGAAGGGTATGGAATTTCCAAGGCCGGCATCGATTATGCACTTGCCGAAAATGTAGGGCTGATGATAGCCTTGGATTGCGGTATTAAGTCCGTTGAAAAAATACAATATGCTTCGGGTCATGGATTGGACGTTATTGTTTGCGATCACCATCAGCCGGGCGAACAGTTACCTCCCGCCTTGGCTATCCTTAATCCTAAACAGCAGGATTGTGCCTACCCTTATACTGAATTAAGTGGTTGCGGCATTGGTTACAAACTTATTCGCGCACTTGCTCAGGTGCATGGTCTTGATGATGAGGCAACAAATTGTTATTTGGATTTGGTAGCCACCAGCATTGCTGCAGATATAGTACCAATGACCGGCGAAAATAGAGTGCTGGCCTTTTATGGCCTAAAGCGAGCCAATGAACAACCCTGCCTGGCTTTACAAACCCTACGTGAGGTTGCTGCTTTTCAAAGGCCCTTCACCATTGCCGATCTGGTTTTTATTGTGGCGCCACGCATCAATGCAGCAGGAAGAATGGATGATGCCCGTAAAGCCATTGAGTTCTTTATAGAAAGTGACCGTAAGCGATCAGCTGAACTGGCTTATCTACTGCAAACCGATAATGCCGACAGAAAAGAACTGGATAAAAGCATATCAGAGGAAGCGCTCGAAATTCTGGCCGAGGAACAATTAAAAGAAAATAAAATGAGCACCGTCCTGTATCGTCCTCATTGGCATAAGGGCGTTGTAGGCATTGTTGCCTCCAGAGTGATAGACCATTTTTACCGGCCTACTATTATCCTTACAGAGTCTAATGGAAAGATAACCGGATCGGCACGGTCCGTTCAGGGTTTTAATATTTATGAAGCCATTCATTCCTGTGGCGACTTGCTCGAAAACTATGGCGGGCATTTTTATGCTGCGGGTTTAACCTTAGTTCCGGAGAATTTGGAGGCCTTCAGCAATAAATTTGAGTCCATTGTAAAAAAAACCATACGCCCAGAATCATTGTATCCCGAAATCCTTATTGATGCAGAATTGAGCCTGGCAGATATCAACTACAAATTTTACAATATAGTTCAGCAGTTTAATCCCTTTGGTCCCTTTAATTTACGTCCGGTTTTTATCAGTTATGGCGTTTGCGATTTTCAACAACGCAGTAGTATTGTAAAAGAACAACATATTCGCTTTTCTTTTCAGCAGAATTTTAATAGCTCCATCAATGGTATAGGTTTTAATTTGGCACATAAATTTGATCTGGTCAAGGATGGAGCCCATTTTGATGTCATTTATACCATTGACGAAAATGAATGGAAGGGAACCCGAAGTCTCCAGCTAAAAGTATTGGACATTGCGCCTTCCGGCAATTTATATAACTAGTTTGACCCGCATGCTGATGAATATACCTATTGCAAATGATTGGAAGTCTGCATTGTCTGATGAGTTCCGTCAGCCTTATTTTACTGCCTTAATTCAATTCTTAAAAACTGAGACAACCGCAGGCAAAATCATTTATCCTGAAGTTTTCAATATTTTCAGGGCCTTTGCACTCACTCCTTTGCGATCGGTGCGCGTAGTGATTATCGGTCAGGATCCTTATCATAATCCACATCAAGCTCATGGCTTGTGTTTTTCCGTTCCGGAAGGGATTAAAATACCCCCTACATTGCGCAATATTTTCAAAGAGTTGCAAACAGATTTAGGCTTAGCTATTCCACAGCAGGGATGTTTGGATGCCTGGGCCCGACAAGGGGTGCTATTGCTCAACTCCGCACTTACGGTTGAGGAAAATAAACCTATGAGTCATAGTAAGATAGGCTGGGAGCAGTTTACGGATGCTGTCATTCGCAAAGTTTCGGATGAATGTACAGGAGTTATCTTCCTGCTTTGGGGGCGTTTTGCCGGGTCCAAATCTGTTCTTATTAATGCCGAAAAACATTCTATTTTGACCGCTGCACACCCTTCGCCTTTGTCTGCTCACCAAGGTTTCTTTGGCTGCAAACATTTTAGCAAAACCAACAATCTCTTATGCCAACAAGGTTACTCAGCCATCAATTGGCAAGTATAGCCTTGGTATTGCTTAGCAAAGCACCTAACTTTGAAAGTGGAAAAGAAAAGCCAGTGGAAAAATTAAGAATTGATAAATATTTGTGGTCAATCCGGGTGTTCAAAACACGGAGTCAGGCTGCTGATGCCTGTGAAGGGGGAAAAGTGAAATGGAATGGCCAAAGTATAAAAGCTGCACGACCGGTGGCTATTGGTGATCGGTATGAGATTCGAACGACAGAACGGAAATGGGTAATAGAAGTTACCGGTTTGCTCTACACACGTAAGGCTTATTCCGAAGCTATCAATTATTATGTAGATCTTACACCTGAAGAAGACAAGCACAGCACCCAGCATGCTGTATCTAGTTTTTATACAGGAAAAAGACAAAGTAAGGTAGGCCGCCCTACTAAGCAGCAGCGACGCCATTGGGAAGATTTCATGGGTCCTGAGGCTGATTAGCCTGCATAAATTAGCAGTCCTTACCCAACTTTTTTGGTAAAAAACATTATCTTGCTACGCAAATATCTGTATCCAATTTAAATCATTATCCAATTTTTGGTAATCGGTTCTACTTATGAAAAAATATTTATTTATTCCTCTGTTGGCATGTGGACTACTCTCCACCAGTATTGTTACTCAGGCTTACGGTAATTTTTGGAAAAAGTTTTCGGGCAAATCAGCACCTTCAGCCATGCCGATGACTGTGAAGGCCACAGAGTATTCCTTGTTCACTTTAAATCAACAAGAAGTACAAACCTTTTTATGGGGTATCGGCGAAAGCTTTGAATCTGCACAAGCCATTCAATTGCCCACACCTGACAATTCTTACCGTACTTTTCTTGTTTGGGAAACACCCATGATGGAACCGGAGTTGGCCAGAAAATTTCCTGAAATCAAAACTTTTACAGCGGTTGCTGAAGACAATCCAAACGTTCATGCCAAATTAGATTATACTCCATTTGGCTTTCATGCTATGGTGTATGAAGGAGATAAAACCTATTTGGTAAGTCCCTACAGCAATGCTGCTGATGGTTATTATGTGGCTTACTATCGTAAAAATCAAGAAGCTGTGGGTATTCCTGGTGGTTGTGATATGCCCGGAACCCAGTTGGAAAGAATGGCACAAGGTTTAGAAGTACAATTAAACCTGAACCCCGATGAGGAAGGAAAAACAGCGCAACGGGTAAATGGTGCCGAGCGTCACGTTTATCGCTTGGCCATGTCCTGTACCGGTGAGTATGCCCAGGCTGTTGCCGGGCAGGCAGCTACCAAATCTATGGTATTGGCTCAGATTATCAGTACAATAAACAGAGTAAATGGCATCTACGAAGCCGAGCTTTCCGTTAGTTTTAGCCTGATTGCTAATAATGACCAAATCATTTATGTTAATCCCAATACCGACCCTTATAACTGTAATGCTAACTTAAACTGCCTGATTGGCGAAGTGCAAACCAATATCACCAGTGTTATTGGAAGTGCCAATTATGATATTGGCCACATTGTATGTACTGCAGGCGGCGGCTTAGCACAGTTAAATGCCGTTTGTGGTTCAGGAAAAGCAAGTGGTACATCCAGCTCAGGTGGTCCTGAAGATTTTTCAACCATCTTGCATGAAATGGGGCATCAATTTGGTTCAAACCATACTTTTAGTGCCGGTACCGGTGGTTGTAGCGGTAATGGAAATGCCGCTACCGGATATGAACCGGGAGCAGGTAACTCCATCATGTCTTACGCCGGTTTGTGTGCACCGAACAATGTAGGTGAGTCCCTGGATTACTTTCATGTTTCTAGCTTAAATGAAATCAATGTTTTCCTCACTTCCTCAGGTAGCCTTTGCGGGGTTTCTAATCCGGGAACCAATCCCGTAGTAATTCCGGCGCTGGTAGATTCTTATAATATTCCGGCCAACACCCCTTTCGAATTGACGGCTCCCATAGCCACATCGGGTGTAGCTAATGCCGATATTTATTACAGTTGGGAGCAGTATGATTTAGGAAATTTTGAAGGTACCGAATCACAAAACGGGTCTGCAGATGAGGGACCTAATGTTCGCAGTTATTTCCCGGATACACTTCGCTTGCGTTCATATCCTCCGTATGCCAGCATCAATTCTGGTGCCTACACGGCTGCCGGTGCACGTTTGCCAGAAGTTGACCGTGTGATGCGCTTTAAGTTAACTGCGCGTAGTGTAGCACAAGGTTGGGGTACTTTCCATTTCATTGATAGCGTTGTTCGTGTAAATGTGATTTCCGGAGGATCCGACTTCCGGGTTACAGCTCCAAGTGGAACGGAAACCTGGGAACCCAATACAAGTAAAACTATTGAATGGGTAGTAGGCAATACCACCGCCGAACCTATTGAATGTAATTGGGTAAATATTTATTTGTCATTGGACGATGGAAAATCTTATCCTTATCTGTTGGTGGCTAATGCTCCCAACACCGGATCTTATACCATTACAGTTCCTGACCTCTATACTACCACAGCCCGGATTAAAGTAAAAGGTTCCGGTAATATTTTCTTCGACGTAAGTAAAGCTACCTTAACCATCAACGGTAACCCTGATGGCATCCATGATCTTGAACTGGCTAATGATATAGCAGTATTCCCTAATCCTGCTACGCATTCTGTTCAGGTAAAATCGAGTAAAGCTTTAAGTGTCCGTATGTTCAACATCTTAGGACAAGAAGTTTGGAGTGGACAAATGAATCAAAGTATTACTATCCCTACTGCTGCCTTTGCTCGTGGTCAGTACATGTTGCAATTAATTGACGAAAGCAATGGTGCCAGTACCACACAGAAATTGATTTTGGAATAAATGTAGATCACAATAGTAAAAAGAGGCCGTATGAATTGCATACAGCCTCTTTTTTGCTTTTTAGCCTCTCTGCACACAGGCCTTTGTAGTGATAGCTCATATTTTTGGGGTAAAACCCGGCAATTAAAATTCGCTAACAAAGCTTTGAATGCGATCAACAAGCCAAAGTCAACCAAGCTGGGAAGTAAACATTATGGGGTTTTGTTTGCTGAATTTTTAGATTGAAAAAATATCGATTTCCCCGTTTGAATTTTCTACCCATCTGGGTTTTGAGCCAATAACTGAAGGCTTGACTTGGAATAAAGTAGATAAGCCCTTAGGTAATAACACTCTTTATTACCAATCCTTTTCCAATTGTACCGGCATGCCTTCAGCAGCCTCATTCTTTTTGTCTTGAAGTTTTTTCTCTTCTTGCATCAGTGCATTCAGTAAGTTTTCGGCTTGTTGCTTACTTAGCTTGCTGGGTTGAGGTGCCTGATGCTGCTGTTCTTTAGGCTGGTCAGGTTGACCATCCTTATTTTGTTGCTGCTGCTTTTTGTCCTGTTCTCCTTTATTTTGTTCTTCTTGCTCTTTGTTTTGTTTATCGTTGTTTTGCTGATCCTTATTCTGCTCCTTTTTATCTTCATTCTGCTGCTCATTATTTTCACCACCCCCTTCTTGTCGCAACATGGCATTGGCATAGGCCAAATTGTACTTAGTGTCCTGATCTGTAGGATTCAACTTTAATGACTGCTTGAAGGCATTTGCTGCCTCCTCCCAATTTCTTTCTTTTAAATAGGTATTGCCGATGTTGTGAAAAGCCTGTGCCTTTTTGTCCTTGTCTGTTGTGCTGGAAACACTGGCTTCCATAGCTTTTCTTGCATTTTCATATTGCTCGCTTTGATACAAGGCATCGCCTAAATTATGCAAGCCGGTAAAACTTTGCGGAGCTTTTTTGAGTGCTTCCAGATATTGTTTTTGCGCCTCGCCAAATTTTTTATCCATATACAATTGATTGCCTTTTTTGAGGTGCGGTTTTGCTGCTGCATTATTTTTGTTCTGAGCCCAGCCCGCTATGGAGGCAAAAAACAATACAAGTATTAAACAGACTTTTTGAAGGGTCTCTCTCATTTTACACGCTTTTCTTTTTTCTTTTGGGCATAAGGATGCCTGCCGGCCTGTGGAATTAAATGATCAATCAGCAACAAAACTAAGGCTGCTGCTAAAAAATACTGAAAATAGCTGTTGTACCTGGTGTATACCAAGCTACCTAAGCTCCTGCCTTCCATATTGGCCAATATCGATGATAAGTTATCAGCTACCTTATTGGTATTGGTTAGCAGTTGATATTCGCCGCTGCTGACTTGTGCAATTTTCTTTAATTCCCCCTCATTAAGCTTAGTAATAACCGGTTGCCCTTGCATATCCAATTTTACGGTACCCGTTTCCGGGTCTATCAAAGTGCTGCCTTCCGGCGATCCAATACCTACAGTATAAACCACCACACCCTCTTCAGCCGCTTTTTGCACTTCTTCCAAGGCTTGCTCATCGTGGTCTTCTCCATCCGAAATCAGCACCACTGCTTTGTATTTCTTATCTTTTGTTTGGAAGGATTCCCGGGCTAATGCAATGGCCTCTGATAAAACAGTTCCCTGGCTGGGAATCATATCCGGCTTTACTCCGCTCAGCAGCATTTTTGCTGCCGAATAATCTACCGTCATGGGTACTTGTAGATAAGCTTTACCGGCAAAGATGATGAGGCCAACCCGGTCGTTGCTCATCTTATCCATCATTCGGTTAATCAATTGCTTGGCCCTTGTCAGTCGATCGGGTGATACATCTGTAGCCAGCATACTTTTACTAACATCTAAGGCAAAAAAAACATCTACCCCTTTGCGGTTTACTTTTTCGGTTTGGGCGCCCATTTGCAAGTTAGCCACTCCAAAAATGCCCAGGAACAGAGCTACAGCTAACAACACAAATTTTGTAGTGGCCCTGCCGGGAAGCTGCCCTTTAAGCATTTGTTGCACTAAGGCGGGATCCCCGATTTTACGCAACTTTTGCCGACGCCATCGCAAAAAATATACATAAATCAATATGCAGAGGGGCAGCAATAGCAACAGCCATAAATAGTCAATATGTTGAAAACGAAACATTAATTAATGAGTTAGACTGAGGTGTTCCGACAAAAATAAGTGTATGATTTGAAACGACCGAGCATGAAATTTATTGTACCTCTTCCGAAGACGTACTTAAAATGCTAATTTTGTGCGATTTTATAATTATTTGAGCTTTGCAATTTCTTTAAAAATAAACAATAATGAAAACAACCCCCTTTACGGAGCAACATCTGGCTCTGGGCGCAAAAATGGCTGAATTTGCCGGTTATAACATGCCTATTTCCTATAGCGGCATTAATGATGAACATGCTACCGTACGCAACAATGCCGGCGTGTTTGATGTGAGCCACATGGGCGAATTTATGTTGAAAGGGCCAAAGGCATTACCCTTAATCCAAAAATTGTGCAGCAATGATGCGGCTAAACTGACTCCGGGCAAAGCACAATACTCTTGCTTAGTAAATGATAAAGGTGGTATTGTAGATGATTTGATTATTTATTGCCTGGAAGAAAACAATAGTTATATGTTGGTGGTCAATGCTGCAAACATAGAAAAGGATTGGAACTGGATTAGTGAGAGAAACACTGAAGGTGCCGAACTCCACAATATTTCTGAAAAGACTGCCCTGCTGGCTATTCAGGGTCCTAAGGCCAATAGCTACCTCCAAGAACTAACCGATATCGATTTGGTCAACCTCAAATACTATTCCTTTGCCAAAGGTACTTTTGCCGGTATTGATAATGTAATCGTCAGCGCAACAGGCTACACCGGTAGTGGTGGGGTAGAAATATATTTTGAAGATAAGGCCGATGATGCAATGACCATCTGGAATGAAATTTTCCGGGTGGGTGCCCCTAAAGGAATGAAGCCGATAGGACTGGGTGCCCGCGATACTTTACGTTTAGAAAAAGGTTTTTGCTTGTACGGAAACGATATAGATGATACAACCTCACCTTTAGAAGCAGGATTGGGTTGGATTACCAAATTCAACAAAGACTTTACAGCAAAAGCTATTTTGGAAGAGCAAAAAGCAACAGGCGTAGAACGTAAATTAGTGGGTCTGGAAATGATTGATCGGGGCATCCCTCGCCACGACTATAAAGTACAGGATGAATCGGGTAATGAAATTGGCTATGTGACCTCCGGTACTCAGGCACCGAGTTTAGGTAAAGCCATCGCCCTGGCTTATGTAAAGAAAGCCTTTGCCGCCGAAGGTAGTGAGGTGTTTGTTTCGGTAAGAGACAAAGCTTTAAAAGCTAAGGTGGTCAAAATGCCTTTCCTGAAATAAAACAATGCAATAGCTGCTTGCCAAAAAAAGCTATCGGCCTTGCCGGTAGCTTTTTTGGTAGGGTAGAGTACCCTTTACATTAGTGAATACAATTCGACTAAATATTAAGGAAAATCCTTGCATATTTTATGGATTTTTTTTACCTTAACATTCGTAAATTCGCATTCCATATCCAAAATGAGTATTTTAGGTTATTATTTTTTTGATAGTTTATCAATTTTTATCCTCATATGGGAACACCTGTAGCGAAAGCCAAGAAGAAGAGTGCTGTTAATCTGAAAAAAGAACTCCAGAAGTATTTCGGTTTTGACCAATTTAAAGGAGAGCAGGAGCGTATCATTAAAAGCATCCTGAGTGGTCAGGATACGTTTGTAATTATGCCTACCGGTGGTGGCAAAAGCATGTGCTATCAGCTACCTGCCTTAATCAGTGAGGGCGTTGCTTTAATTGTTTCGCCCTTGATAGCCTTGATGAAAAATCAGGTGGATTTAATCAGAGGTTACAGCGACAACGATAATGTAGCCCACTTTTTAAATTCCAGCCTTAGCCGGGTGCAACAACGCAAAGTAAAAGCTGACCTTTCGGAAGGCAATACCAAGATGCTGTATGTGGCTCCGGAAACTTTAACCAAAAAAGAAAATATTGACTTCTTTGCCGATATAAACATTTCTTTTGTAGCGGTAGATGAGGCACACTGTATTTCAGAATGGGGGCATGACTTTCGTCCGGAATACCGAAAACTGCGCGATATGATTACCGAAATCAATCCCGGTTTACCCATTATTGCCCTTACAGCCACAGCTACCCCGAAAGTGCAGGATGATATTGTCAAAAATCTGGAATTAAAAGATCCCGCTACTTTTATTGCCTCTTTTAACCGACCCAATTTGTATTATGAGGTAGTACCCAAAACTTCCAAAGCTCAGGTATTGAAGCACATGGTAAGGTATATCACTTCGCATAAGGGCAAAAGTGGGATCATCTATACTTTGAATAGAAAGACTACCGAAGAGTTGGCCGGTTTATTGAGGGCTAATGGCATATCGGCCGTAGCCTATCATGCAGGCTTGGATGCTGCTACACGTGCTCAACGCCAGGATCAGTTTCTGAAAGATGAAGTAGAAGTTATTGTAGCCACTATTGCTTTTGGCATGGGCATAGACAAGCCTGATGTGCGCTTTGTGATGCACTACAATATTCCAAAATCTTTGGAAAACTATTATCAGGAAACGGGTCGGGCCGGTCGTGATGGAATGGATAGCAGATGTATATTATACTACTCTTACAAAGATGTGCAGAAGCTGGAACACTTAATGCGCGACAAACCTTTAAGTGAACGGGAAATGGGTGCACAGCTCATAACCGAAACGGTAGCTTTTGTAGAAAATGGTTCCTGTCGGCGCCGCTTATTGCTCCACTACTTTGGAGAAATAGACAAAATAGAAAATTGCGGCCACTGCGATAATTGCTGTCATCCAAAAGAAAAATTGGACGTAAAAGACAGTGTGAAAATTGTATTGGATGCCATTAACCAACTGGATGAGCGTTTTGGCATTAATTATATCGTTGATTTGGTATTGGGCAAAAACAATCCGCAAATCAAAACATTTAAGCACGACAAACTGAAATCTTTTGGTGCCGGTTTGATTATGGAAATGGACGATACTTTCTGGCAATCTTTAATAAGACAAATGATGCTGGAAGATTTTATTCGTAAAGATATTGAGGAGTATGGCTTGCTTAAAATCACGGAGAATGGACGTAAGTTCCTTAAAAAGCCCTATTCCATTAAGGTGGCCTTAAACCACCAGTACCGCGATTTGGATCAAGGTGATGAGGATGAAGATCCCAGCCCTGCAGGAACAGCCTCGGCTGATCCGGTATTGCTGGAAATGCTGGTAGATCTCCGTAAGCAAGTAGCCCGCGAAAAAAACTTACCGCCATTTGTCATCTTCCTGGAAAATTCTTTGGAAGACATGGCGCTAAGCTATCCCACTACAATGGCTGAGATGGAACGGATTCAGGGAGTAAGCAAAGGCAAAGCCCTGAAGTTCGGAAAGAAATTTGTAGAACTCATCGGAAAGTATGTAGAAGAAAATGATATCCAAAAACCCGATGATTTTGTGATGAAGACGGTGGCCAATAAAAGTGCATTGAAGGTTTATATCATCCAAAATATAGACAAAAAAATTCCTTTAGAATCTATTGCCCGCAATAAAGATATTACGGTAAGTGAATTGTTGCAAGCCATGGAAGGTATTGTGGCCAGTGGCACTAAGCTTAACCTGAGCTACTGTCTGGATGAAGAACTGGACGATTATGAGCAGGAAGATATCTTTGACTTTTTTAAAGAATCTGATGAAGATGATTTAGAGTTGGCTTATGAAGAATTTAAAGATCGGGACGTAAGTATTGAACAGCTTCAACTGATGCGTATAAAATTTTTGAGCGAGTTGGGCAACTAAATTGATACTTCTCCCAAAAAAAATCCGTCATTTCTAAAAATGACGGATTTTTTTGATTCTAAGCTAAGGCATTTTATTTACCGGTGCCGGAGCCGATTTGTTGCTGTTGTATTTTACAAACATATACAGATACAATACCCGCGACATGCGCATGAGCCACGGCTGTAGCAAGACCAACATAGTAATGGTAATACCCAGATAATACCAAATGCTGTTGTCCTGCCAAGAGAATCCTACTAATACAGTGTACCACACAAAGTTGAAAATGGCTATAGCTACACTTAATGCATAGCTCACATAGCCGGTACCATAGTAAAATCCTAATTCAATCTCCATCTTTTGTCCGCATTCCGAACAGCGCTCCGGCATATGCATCATTTCCTTTAAAGGGAAAATACTACTATTTTTAAACATATTGCCTTTCCGGCAATTCGGGCATTTTTTTCTAAGTATGCTTGGAATGAGTCCTGGTTTTCCTGCCATTGTCCTATTATTTGGCTGCAAAATTATCATTTTAATATTGTTTTTTCTCACTTTTGTCTAGTAGTAAAAACTATAACTACCATAAGCTTTACTTATTTTTACCCAAATGGAGATCGAAATTCATAGCCTAAGCGGCACTAAAACAGAGCAATATGAAGGCCTTATGGAGCAGGTTAAGGCCTTATTCAGTGCCGAAACCGATGCTTTGGCCAAGCTTTCTAACCTGCTGGCCCTGCTGCACCATCAGTTTCAGTGGTTTTGGACAGGCATTTACCTTGTTCGGCAAAATCAGCTGGTGCTGGGCCCGTTTCAAGGACCTGTAGCCTGCACCAGAATTGACAAAGGTCGTGGGGTATGTGGCACGGCCTGGCAGCAAGCCGCCAGCCTTATTGTTGCTGATGTACATCAGTTTCCCGGCCATATTGCCTGTAATTCAGCATCCCGTTCTGAAATTGTTATTCCTATTTTACAAAATGATCAGGTAGTAGCTGTTCTGGATGTGGACAGCAAAGAACTGGCTCATTTCGACCAAACCGATCAATATTATTTGGAACAAATCGCGGCCTTAATTCATTTTCCTTTAACGGTTTAAGCCAAACTCCTTAGTCTTTTTAGTAAATCTGTACTCAAATTAGCCAGTCTATGCGTTTATTTATATTCTTTGCTCTTTTCTGTTGTCTGTGCTGTACCAACCAATCCATCGCCGGCAGTAACGACAGCCTTCAGCCATCCATTCCCCAAATCAGTATCCTGACCTGTGGCAGTGGTGATGAATTGTATGCCTCTTTCGGTCATACCGGAGTGAGGGTAAAGGACAGCAACAGACATATAGACGAGGTCTATAACTACGGAACATTCGATTACCAAGATCCTGAATTTTATTCGAAGTTTACCTTAGGTAAGCTGCTGTATTATCTCGATAAAAGTAGCTACCAGGATTTTTTGTACACCTATCAAATAGAAAAGCGTAGTGTTCGGGAACAGGTCTTACACTTGTCTGCAACAGAAACGCAAGCTATTATCGATTTTCTGGAAAACAACCTTAAACCGGAAAACAGAAGCTATTTATACGATTTTTTGTATGACAATTGTGCTACCCGGGTACGGGATATTTTTCCGCATATTTTGGCTACTGATTTTACTTATGGGTCCATACTGGAAGCCGAGCCCACTACTTTTCGAAAGGTGATCAACCATTACCTCCGCAACAAACATTGGGAGCGATTAGGAATCAATTTGTTGCTGGGTAGCCCGGTAGATAAAGAAATGACGGATGAAGCCAGTATGTTCTTGCCCGATTATTTACATGAAGGCCTGGCCCATGCACAGTTAGGCGGACAGCTTTTAGTACAACAAGAGCACTCCATTTTGCCTGCTGCCAAAGCCGCTCCGCAACGGGTTAACGGCCCGCTTTGGGCTACCTTGGGGGTAGTGCTGCTTACGGTATTGTCCTATTTGGTTCGGCCTTTTTTTTACCTGCGAAAGCTTATTCGGTTTCTTTTATTATTGCTCACGGGATTAGTAGGTTGCCTTATGTTGTTCATGTGGTTGGGCACCAATCATCAGGCTTGTAATGCTAATTACAATATTTTGTGGGCTTTGCCCAGCAATGTTCTTATTGCCTTTGTTGCCCATCGGCCAAAGGTCTGGCTCAAAGTGTATGCCCTTGCTGCCATTAGTTTACTAATTGTAGCTTTGTTGATACATGTTATAGGCTTTCAACAAATGCCGCTTATTGAAGTGGTGCCTTTACTGTTGTGCCTGATGTATGTGTACATCGATTTATACAAAAATAATGTGCAGCTTCCTGTTGCCCCAAAAACTTCTACAAAATGATTCATTACCATACCACCGGTAAAGGTCCGACAGTTGTATTGATACATGGTTTTCCGAACGACAGCAGTACCTGGGAACCCATCATTCCTCAGCTCCAGAAGCAGTACCGCTTGTTGATGCCAGATTTGCCCGGAGCTGGCAATAGCGCCCCTGTGGCCGACCTGAGTATGAAGCATATGGCTGAGCAGGTAAAACTCCTGTTAGATCAGGAACAAGTAGATCAGGCTATTCTTGTTGGCCATTCTATGGGCGGTTACACGGCGGTAG